>Ga0126336_10002694_pt1 | contig 10242 bp, 12 predicted proteins | sample SidCmetagenome_FD_92530 | JGI IMG/M metagenome (GOLD analysis project Ga0126336, IMG submission 92530) | Coral microbial communities from El Islote,Puerto Morelos, Mexico - Siderastrea C C metagenome | ecosystem: Host-associated > Invertebrates > Cnidaria > Coral | place: El Islote,Puerto...
AGGGCATTAAACTCTAGCATTTCCATCCGGCTTGTGTGATATTCGTCTCAGTTTGAACCAATTCAAATCAAACACCAAACTAATTGTCGCCCAAAATGCTTAGTTTCAAAGACCGAGAGCCGGTATAACTAATACTACAGCAACTTCAATGTTCTGTATAAACTGGCCTTATTACGCAGATATTTATTTATTCATTTATTTATTTATTTTTAAAATCACCTGTGTAATTGAATCGAGTAAATTACATTAAGGTAACTGGATTTATGGTGTCCAATTTTTATCATCTCGACAGTATAACTCGATAGAGGAACCCGTAAGACGTGTATCCTTAATCGTGGCGATGGAACGTATAAAAGCCAAAGAAAATCGATCTCCATATGACCGGGCCATTTCCACTCCAAAATCAACGTCTCTTTGTTTCAGACTATACCTTTCATCTAAACGTCGAAGCTAAGCTTCTTACACCTTTCGTTTTGGTGTCAATCAGCTACTTGCGGGCTATCTCCTTGTATCTATGTGTCTTTCAAGTACAAATGCAGTTGTATTCAAAATCCAATGCCAGCTTTTTCCCATGAAGTAAAACAAAATTCAAGTTGTCAGGACTACAAAGAAATCACTTTTGTCTGCTTTAAATATACGTAGAAGTAACGCCGAAAAATGCTGATGTTATCGCGGTTTATATATATGACACTGACTGTTCTATACCTTTTGTTTCGGGACTATTGAAGTGATGGCTACCTTGTCGCTCGAACCACAAAATGGTTACCGCAAATTGATGTCTAGGTTGCTAGATCCCCACAGTTCTGGTTACTATCAGGAATTCACTGAACTGTGTTGTATTATGCACTTCGATAGAGGTCATGTTGTTGGATTGCTGGGTTTTCACGTAAAAGAGCACTGGTGATGTCAGCAGCTTTTAGTTACAAAAAAGCGTGTATTCGGAAATCGAGAAGCACTAGTATTTAAACTCCAAAGCTGTAAGTGCACTCTTGCTTTATGTTATCACAATATGCTTCTTCACTAATTTTCGATCGAGTTAGATCAACCGATAACAGTAAAAATTCATGAGATGTGTCAAGGGTTAGATATTGAACTTATTTTTAGTTTTTATTTCATTGAACATGAAGTTTGAGCCTCTCCCAATAACTTATATGTTCTGCAATCATTTGAAAAAGTGTACGCAGCGTAGCAATGTAGTCACAGCTGTAGTCATAGGAAGTAGATAAGAAGACCTTCTTATCTTTCGAGCTTTCGAGCTAAATGTTGGGTCTTCCATGAGAATGACCACGAACAATGGATACCCGGGCTCAGTTTCTGTCCATGCATGAACGGATTATAAAGTGATAAAGTTTAGTGCCGAGTTCTCTCTCTGCCTGTTCCCTACATCATTGCTTCTTGAGATGCAATGTTTCTGTTCCACCCAATCTTACTTTTAATGTTTGACGATGGAAAATCAAGCTTGCCCTTGATGAGACTTCGTTGGGTTCTATGTTAGCTTCCGCGGTTTAGAATAAAAAAAAATCTAACTTGATACTTAAAATGCTCAATACACTTTTTTTTAAGAATATTGTTTTTCCGGCCCAGGCTGAATATTCTTATTTTTCTGCCGATTTTAGGCTGAAAATATTCTTGTATTATTCTTAAATTATAGCTTATGACATTTCCGTTTTAGAGTGTATTGGGGAATCAGTTATAAGTGTTCGGTGTCTAGATCTGCTAGTGCAGGTTTTTTCGTTTTGTTGGCTAGATTTGCCGTTTAGAGAAAGGAATAATTTTATACGGTTAGGTTAAAAACATATAATTGTATTGTATTTACAGATTTTCAACACACAAAATTATATCCTTTTCAAAATCTCGGCCTCGGGTTTGTTCTTAAAATATTCTTAAAATTTCGCAAATTTCAGCCTCGATATTCTTATAAAATATATTCTTATAAAAAAAGAGTGCAAGTATTAATAATGAATATGACAAGTCTTAGCTTGCTGCAGTTTTTTATGCGCGCACTTGGTGAGCACTAACATTTTAAAAAGCAGATCATTTTGCAAATCTCTTACGTCTAGAACAACCGAATCACAGCATTCACAAGCTATATTTGCATGACTACCGTATGGGAAAGTTAACCAGCGCATACCAAAAAAAAAAAATACAATAGAACAAAGAGCAAAAAGAACGAAATCTTAATAATCAAACTACAGCTAGATTTACAACAAATTGTTTCACAAATCAAAACAGGAGGAAATGAACTCTTCGTCCACCATTTTATCCTTGCTTAGGTTCTCGTTTGCTTCGACACGTGATCCCAATGTTTTAATCGGCCTACAAACAATGGATTTGTTAAGTCACATGTATACCCTTTTTTTGCCTATATCCTGGACTGATTAATAGAATAATCACAGGAGTTCGTCAATTCTATAATTAACTCTGTTAACGGTAACTGTTTAAAATTCGGGGCTCTATTATCCAGTATCTTCAAAAAGTCATGTCTAATTGATGAATAATTAGGACAGTGAAAAAGAAAATGCATTTCACCTTCAATATTCATATTGAGATTACAGAGAACCACAAAGTCTTTCATCATCTCGTCTCTTCACGCCAGGAGGGGCATAAGACTGTCACATTTTTAACCCAGCCCTCCCAGTCCTGCGCTGCCGTTTTGGCCTCATTCTAACTCATCCACCCTGCTTTGTTCCCCTCTTTCTCTACAGTTCTTCTTCATATGATCTTTGACCTCCCTCTCGCCCTTCGACTCTCTGGTGTCCACCCCAGTGATGTCATGCGGTCATTCTCTCCCTCTCTCCTCAATACGTGTCCCAGCCAGTTCCACCTTCTACGTCCCACCTCGCCACTAATGTTGTTGATCTCTGCTAATTTCACTCACTCTCTTGTTTGTCATTCTTCGCTGCCATCTGATACTAAGTATCCTTCACAGGCATTGGCATTGAAAGTTGTTTAATTTAATTTCATCTGCCTTTGTGATCTTCCAGGTTTCGCAACCATGTAGCAGGACTGGCCGAACTTAGTCTTGAACAGGCGTATCTTGGTTCTCCTCCCTATTCCTCTGGCTGCCCACACCTTCCTTAATCTCTGAAATGCATCCCGTGCCTTCCGCAGCCTGTTCCTAATGTCTTTACTAGGTACGCAAACTCCTCAACCTCTTCTACTTGTTTACCATTGACCGCAATTCTCTCCACACTTTTAGCATGCTCCGTCCTCAGCATTTTGCACTTTCTCGCGTTGAGTTTAATACCTACTCTGTCATTCTCCTGGTCCTCTCACGCAGGCCGTTAAACTTGGATGACAGTAACGCAATGTCGTCCACAAAATTAAGGTCCTCCAGCACTATCGCGAAATTTCATCCTATCCCTCTTTTCTTGTCTACTGTTACCTTCCTCATGACCCAATCAATGACCAGCTGGAAAAGGAATCCCGGCATCACACATCCCTGCTTTACTCCTGACTTCATCTTGAAACCATTTGATGTCTCATTTCCGTCGATTACTGCGCACTCAAAACCCTTGTACATGACTGCTATCACTCTCACCGTCTTGTTTGGTATCCCATAACTCCTCATGATATTCCACAAGCTTTCTCGGTACACTGAATCAAAGGCTTTTTCAAAGTCCACAAAGTGTATGTACAGACCTGATCTCCACTCACTAGCCTGCTCTGAGATATTTCTCAATATAAAAATGTCTTCTTTTCGTAGCCTCCTGTCTACACCTTCTTTAATCCGCTCAAGTAGCATCCTGCAGAATATCTTACTGATGACCGGTAGTAAGGTCACTCCTCTCCATCTGTTACAATCGCGCAGATCACCCTTTTTGAATATATTGTCTATAAGACCTTTCTTCCACATTTCTGGCCACCTCTCAGTGTCCCAAAGACTGTTGTGACATCTAGTTAGTCTTTCAGTGGTCCCTTCCAAGTCAGCTCTTAGTAGTTCCGAGCCTACTTCATCTAATTCAGCTGCTTTCCCTGTCCTTGTTCTCTTCAACGCATTCTTGACCTCCTACACTCGCCATATCCCTAAACCTATTTCCTTGATCTCTTCCATCTTTTCTATCCCATCTTCATCCACTGGGTTTGTTGGGTCATCTTTGTTAAGTATTTTACTAAAGTCCTCAACCCATCTTTGCAGACCCTCTTGTGTTTCTGCCTTCAGCACTCCTTGTTTGTCCTTCACGCCTGCGGGTTGTCTTTCCCATAACTATCTTTACGGCGTCTCTGTACGATTCCAACAGCTTATCGTCTTCTTCCTGTGGGTCTTCTATGTTACCTAATGCTTCAAACCTGTTCTTCACTTCGACATTGTAACTTCTTCTGATCTTCTCACTTTGCAGTTTGCGTACGTCGAACCTCTTCCTGCCTTTTTCCTCTCTCTCAACCCTCGCTAGCTTTGGTCTTATTCTGGTTCTGACAAGATAGTGGTCGCTATATACGTCTGCTCATCTCGACACTCTCGTGTCCAGTATTGATTTTCTCATACGACCATTCACCACGACATGGTCGTTCTGGTTCACCGTCTTCCCATCCAGTTACCTCCCCATCAGCTTGAGTATTTCTTTGTGTGAGAACTATGTTCCAGTCACAACTAATCCATTCGCGCTGCAAAAGTCGCAGAGTCTCTCTCCATAGCCATTCACTAGACGCCAACACCATGGTTCTCCATCACCTCTTCTGTGTTCGCATTGTTGTTCCCCACCTCGGCATTCATACAAGACGAAATGAAACGTTTAATCTTTCTTAAAACTGTTTTAAAGATACAGTAAAGGATCGTTTTCTGTATCTTTAAGTTTGTCTTAAATACAGTAAATGTTTATGTCCTTGATCTTTAAGAAAGTCACTTAAACAAATTAATGGAACCTTTTTGTGGCCTTTAAATATTGCAATTAAAGATTTATCCTTTTCCTCATCCATCGCATCATTTATTGGTGCGTACGTTTGTATCGTTGTCAACTTTTTGCGTCTTGAGTAGAACCGCGCCTTAACAGTTCTTTTGCTGATCGGTGTGCAGTCCATCTAGGCTCTTTTTGCTCTAGCACTCATCATGATGGCTACTCCTCCTTGTTGTACCTTGTCATCACGTACGGACACCAGAGAGTTGTGAAGATGACTTACGTTATAAAGAAGTTTCTTATTTGTATCCATTCATTGATCAAAGTTTCCGAATGAAGAAATGCGAGTCCTTAGGTAGGTAAAATTTTGAACACTGTCAATTTACGTAAAACGTAAAATCATATTTCCTTGCGCGCCGTTGAAAGATCATAACCTTGGTTTTCTTAGGATTAACTGATGTATTACAAGTTTAACATCGACGATCTGCAAGGCAAGGTATCAAGACAATTTTGCAGTCCTGTTTTTGATCGTGACAGTATAATTAGATCATTTGCTTGTAAAGGGAAGTTTAATTTGGTGCTATTTGGTAAAACAAAAGGATCAGATAAAGTCTTCTCAAATGAAGACGGTAAGTTGTTAATGTACATGTTAAATAGCAACGGACTCAAAATACAACCCTGACGTACACCTCCTGTGTATCGAAAAAATCGTTTTTAGTTTGCAGTTGCTATAACAACTGCGAAATATAGGGGCGAGCACTGACGTTGCGTAAACTTTCGTAAACAGTCGTGTTAACGTTGCTTTTTGGCAACAAGCCCACAAAACCATTGAAAGTAGAATCCTTCGAAGTGTAATAGGCAAGTTAAGAGAGGCTCTTAACCAAGTTTTGCGCTGTCTCTATGGATGAAGAATTAATCGGAGTGTTTGGATCCTTGAAAATACCGTAGATTTTGATTTGCAAAGACAACGCAGGAAGGAATCGGAGGGAAAAGTTAACCCAAGTGCGTGTTAGGACTCTTAAAGGAAGGTCGCTGGTCTTCAGTTTAGGTTGGCGTTCGCCAGTGGGTTAGGAACAGTTGGACGTAAAAAGAAATTGTGTGTTACGTTTGGTTGCTGTCGAAAAGATTGTAAGGAAGTCTTTATGTGTTGATGTTTGTGATCTACAAGTGCAAACATTCTTTAGGCATAAGTTGAGATAATTGGTCATAATTAATAAAGTCCACGGAAGGCGATTGTGTACGTTTTCATTTTGTAAGGTTTTAAGTTATAAACTGTCAAAAAATCATCCACATCTTACAGAGCTCAAGGACTTTATTTACAGCTTTCAGTTTGAGCCTTTATGCGGTTTACTTTGAGCTGAGGTATATATGTTGCTTGGGATTATCGGCCAGCCAGGATTTTCCACGTATTTAATGAATTAAATATTCAATGCATCTTTTGGCAGAAGAGTCCTTTCCCGTTATTGAGTTTTCCAGAATCGACCATACAAAGTCTATAAATCGAGAGCCTTGTAACACAACACGCCTGGTAACAAAGGTCATGTTTTCATCGTGCCAGACCGAATCAAAAGCTTGCCTGAAATCCACAAAACAGGCGTATACTTTTTCTTGGTGATACTGAACGTACTTATCTATTAATGCTCGCAGTGTGAGGACATGGACTGCTGTTCCATTTTTTGGCAAGAAGCCAAATTGAGATTTGTCAGGTATTTTAGTGAGTTTACATGTTCGAGAAGCTTTTGGTCTAAAAGGAGCAAAATAGTTTTCCCAGGCAACTAGAAACACAAGTTCCTCGGTAATTTGACGGATCATTTCTTCCCCCAGATTTAAATATTGGTATAATAAGACCACCGCACCAAGTCTGAGGAAAATTTTCTGATGGACGGACATTATATATTTCATTTAGGCTAGCTTTAATCACCTGGTTTTTTAATTTTGTCTGAATAAAGAGATTTGTTATTCTTCAATTATTTTTTACTGGTATGACTGCTTTTTCCTTGCCTCATTAATAACACTGTGCTGATCAGAGTTCGGGGGTTTACTTTGGTAGGAAGTGATTAGAAATAGGACAGTCTATTGCCATCCGAAACTTGTGGGATGTCTTTAAATTTCACAGAGTCATCCATTGATTTAATTAACCGATCATAGTACACCCTTTATAAAAGTTGTGTCGGAGTAACTTTTATTACACATACAAGAGTGTTTTAGTGGAAAATAGACTACTGGCAAAGTTCATACGACACTACATCCGGGACTCGAGTGGAGATTTTCCATTTCCTCACTAGTGAGAACATCGATGACGCCATTTTCCCTGTTGGCTCTGTTGCCTGTGCAAAAATGCTCTTGTCTATATGATAAAAAAAAATTACACGACGGCTTGAAGACATGAAGTTTATTTTCTCGTGGTAAAAAACAATATTTTACTCACTCGCACAGTGCTGTTTTTACTACTCCAAAATAACGTTCATATCTTCGCGCCGCCGCCGCGTAATATCTTCTACATGTATGACTTGATTTCTCGGCGCAGGTAGTAGCATTAGAGAACGATCGCGCACTGAGTCGTTGAAGAGTATCAATTATTTGGACTCTTGGAAACTTTCCCTGAACACTTTGTATTGTTGTTTTCCGATTGCAATCATTTACTTATCTACTACAATTAGACCACTATTTCGCTGATAGAAAACTCGGTCTCTCATTCTAATTGATAAAACATTCTTGCAATGGATCATGAAGTGCAAAGAGATGGGAACTGTCCAGGAAGTGTCTGAAACCGGGAGTGAAGGTACGCAAAATAGGGAGTTCAGCCCCTTCCCCTGAATTACGCTTAAACCCCAAAAATTTCGGACGTGCTGAATTTCGAACAAAAATTAGCCGTCCGAAATTTTTAGGTCAGAAAATTTTACAGTGCTCAGCAAGGCTAAGTCTTTGAAACTGTGGATTTGTTAGTTTTCGTTGTACAATGGTAATAACCATTTGTGGAACAAAAGAGCAGTATTTTATTGTTGTACATTACGCTGAAGTAGGTACATTTTTAAAGTCAGTTTTTCTTCATATTGTTGGCTTTCACAGCTCCGCTCTTTGTTTAAAAATTAACGTGGAAAGCAAAACTGAAAAGCCTCCAAGGAAAAATGTTTTTCAGATAAGTCTTTTTCTTCGTGCTATCACCCTCACTGTTATCCGTATCCGTTGTTGCGTCGCTCATAACAAGTTTTTGGTTGGCTCGAATTAAAAATCAGTTAAGCCGCAGATCCCTACGAGGATCTAGATTGAGTTAATTCGCCTTTACTTGCTTCATCTAAGGAAGTACATGCATATCTACTAAATATCGTAATGACAGGAAATCTTAGCAAGCTATGTTGAGCTTTTCTGGGAAGATTCCCTCGGTTTGAATCCTAAATCTGATTTTAAAATAGCTGATGAATTTTGTTACTAAATCTATCTCTAACACAGGTTAACTTAAACTAGAGTATAGTCTAGGTATTACACTTGATTTTGTACATAATCTTGTTAATTTCTTTTTTAATCAATATATATGTTTGATGCAGATCGAGTATTACGACTATGTATTTCTTTGAATGTGAAAGTATAGTTAATGCCGAGTGAATAGATTAGATTAATGGTGCCGAGAAAGTTCACTTTCACTTTTGTATTGGCAAAGTTAGGATTCTCACCACTTTTCGTTTCTTGTTGTGAGAACCTTTATTGAGCTTACTAAAAGCATAGTTCCCAGTTAGTGTTCGAAACTTCGGTGCGAATTTTGACCGAAATTAACAAGACTCAGTCCGAAAATTGTTTGTCCGAAATGAAACATCCGAAAAGTTAAACGTGTCCGAAATTTTTGGGTTCAAGTGCATCAGCCGTTCAAATTAAGGATGGTGCGTTTGGTGGAACTTTTGAGACTCATTCTCGTCGTCTTTTTTTCTGCTACTGTGTAAAAACAGTAGCAGAAAAATTCGACAAGTCTTTTCGAACAAACAAATTTTATCCCCAGGGAATCGGAAGGGACACGTGAATGCCGCGCGCGGGAGGATCAGAAGCCACCTTCCCCATTCCTCTCTCGGCTTCGTCGCTATTCTCCCCCAGCACTCGTTGCACTAAAAGCGACTGAATATGGAAAGAAAATGTCTGCGTCAAACAGTAAGTTGACAGAACGTCTTTGTCCTTTCATAGCTAAGCTTCTGTAAACGTTTTAAGGAATTAGACGTCGATAAAGGTGTTAGCAATAAGTAGCATTCAGTACAGTGTATAAAAGCGAATGAAAATGTTTGAAGAAGGCAATGCAAAATACTGCAAAATAGGAAAAAGCTTACGTCTGTTTTTGAAAGCGTAGGCTTCTTTCTTAGGTAAAGTAAGCCTAAGCTTTTGCGTTTGACATATAAGGTAGGTTTAGAAAGCCGAAAAAGACAGCGTAGACTCCGAAGGTTTGAATCAAAAGTGAGGTGTGAAAAATTCGCGGTGATCATACAGAAAGCTGTAAGATTAATTTAAGGCTTAATAAGCCTTCCATGGTTTTGTCAGTTTATATTGTTTTCCCAACAAGTTTTAAAAGCACTTGAAAATGTTTGTCAAAAGCTTTTAAGCCTTCTAGAAAGTGCTGAACCTCATGGTATACAATGGGGTGCAGCTAGGTCAAAGGTTAACAATATTTAAAAGCTGAGCTGATGAAGTTGTTTACCATACATATATAAGTGTGCGAATGGTTTGCAGATAACATCACCTATTTTGTGCCCTTACACTTGTTTATGTCAGTAAGTGACATATATAATCAATGTTTCTTTTTTGGTACTTTGCGTTTCATCAATCTTCTTTAGTTTTGAAATATATGTTTTTTAATTTGCCACACGTGCATAAAATACAAAAGTAAAGACGTCATTAATACATACATTTGGCTGACAGTTAGAGCAGTTTTCAATTGAGTGTTGAAAGTAATGTTGTGTTTGCTTTGGTTTTGCTTTACGACGCTCTCTGATTGGTAAAAAATGCTCGTACCACTTTCTCAACCAATCAGATGAAAAACCAAAAACAATAATTTTGGCTTGTTCGCACGCGTTTTCCTGCACTTAACACTAATTGCTTTTATTTTCTTCAATTTTGTGTTTTGTTCCTGTTGTGGTTGGTTCGAGTAATAACTTTGGTTCTGGTTTTACTACACTCATTTGAAAACCACTCTAAACACATTATGCATCAGTCAATTCCAGCGGTGCACTGCCCGGGGGTCGGGCATTTGCCTACCCCCAGGACGACCCCAGGGCATTTGACATCTTTGTCAGGTTTTGGTTTCGCATGTAATATATGGATTTTAAAGCTATCCAAGATGATCACTTCCGTAAAAATCTTTTACGATTTTGGCCGTTTGTTAAATACGGATAATGCGTTTTCAGTTCTTCGATAACTTATTATATTTAAG
>Ga0126336_10002695_pt1 | contig 10240 bp, 2 predicted proteins | sample SidCmetagenome_FD_92530 | JGI IMG/M metagenome (GOLD analysis project Ga0126336, IMG submission 92530) | Coral microbial communities from El Islote,Puerto Morelos, Mexico - Siderastrea C C metagenome | ecosystem: Host-associated > Invertebrates > Cnidaria > Coral | place: El Islote,Puerto...
CAAGCGCGGGAAAACGCGTGCGAGCAAGTCGCGATTGGTTTGAGTTTTACTTCTGATTGGTCGCGAAAGTGGCGGGAGATTTTTTAACCAATCACAGAGCGAAGTAAAGCAAAACCAAAGCAAACCGTGAATTGCTTTCGACACTCAATTGAAAACCGCTCTAAACACATAAATAAATTAATCTTAATCACAATTTTGTGAGACTCTAAAATCGTATTTATCTATCAAATGGAAACTGTTTCGACCTTTCATTTTGTTTGTGGTAATTAATAACTTAAAACCCAGTGCACGTTGATATCAATCAGGTGCAAGTTCTGGGCCTAGCAAAAACCTTGTCAAATAGTTTGATACGCTAGAATAAAATTTAAAGCGAGCGACCTTACTAGGTTTGCTAATAGAAAAATAATCCTACTGGCAAAACTTTGCCAGTGGACGGAGAAATTAAGTGTGACTCTTGGGTAAGTATGAAAATATACGTAAACTGTTTATTTCAAAGCAGCAACTAGGAGTCAATCATATTGCGCAGCCGTGGACCTTGGAATAACCACAAAAGACGACTGTGTAATTTTATGTGGCAAATTTTTGTTTCAGTGAGGATAGGGGTTAGTGTCCGAACTCAACAGAATTTAAGCAACACAAATAAACGAAAAAATACTCAGCCTTTGTCATAATTTTCCCCCTCATTTGGTTATTTACTAGTCGTAAAAAAGTTTGAAGTTCATGTTAAATTAATTTGAAGGTGCGTTCTCTTAGGAGTATTTCTGGTTTTTTCACAACCGTCTTCTCTTCAACTTTTTTTCTGGGGGGGGGGAGGGCAGCGAAGGAAGTGCCACTGTCTTCCCTCCCTCCCCACAACCCCTAACGTTTCGCTTATTAAATACCGCGCGTGTCTTACTTCACCCGCGAGCCAGACGATCTTTTGAGAAATTGAAGATCTTTGAACAGGCTAGAACGTATTCCAGAATTAGAATACTCGGAATACATGATGATTGTGTTCTTTGTCTATCTTTAGGAACCCATTCTGTTGCTCTGACATGAAATAAACAGTATTCTGTTCATTCTTTACCCGGGAGCAGAGTAAAAGGAATGCGGTTTGCAAAAAGTACTGAGCCAGAATTGCCTCATTTTGAGATAGTTTTTTTACTTACTCGAAGTAGGGAAAGTTACATTCTTTTTGGACAATATTGAGGTTTACCCGGAATGGGCAGAATTGCATTCGTCCGGGAACTTACATTTTGGGATTCTGTTTTCCTAAAGCGATGAGATGTAATAAGGTAATGTCTTTTGCATACACAGGACAAAAAAGCAGAAGCCAAGCAAAGCTAAAGGTCCCACCGCTAAGTCATCAGCAGCCAGTAAATCTATTGAAGACGTCAGTAAGACCAAAGGCAAAGCTCCTGCAAAAACCAAGTCCAGCAGTCAGGAAAGTTTAGATAAAACCAAGACATCTGCTCCTGCTGCAAAAGCCAAGTCTTCTAGCCGGGAATCTTTGGATCATTTGACCAAGGTAGCTGTTGTGTCCATGCCGGCCCATCCTCCTCCTCCTCCTCCTCCATCCTCCATAACATTGGCGGGTTTGATCAGCGATACCAGTGCAGGTGGTAGCTCAATGTCGGTTTCTGAGATGACTGGTCGCTCTCAGCAGAAGCCTTCAGTTACACAAACAAAGCAGCCTGCCCAGTAAGTGCTTTTATCCTTTATTGGTTTTGTCCCATTTACACTTGAACAGTACTGGCACGCTATGTTAGAGGACTTGCCTCCTGTCAGTGTGACCCAGGCGGGTTCAAATCTCAAACTCTTTGTTGTGTTTGTAGAGTTCATTGCTGGTTCTTCTGTTGCTCCGAGGGTTTTTCTCTGGGATAATGTATCTGGTTTTCTTCCCGCCACAGAAACCAGCATTTCGAAATTCCAATTCCACTTGGGTAACAGATAATCAAATAAATGAACGAACAGTCAGTCACTCACTCACTCAATTATTAGTCAGCAAATTGCAAATTCTCTCCTTTAATCTTCACTTTCACGGAGCTCCTTGAATAACTTTTAGTTTTATAAGTTTTCTTCTCACTGTTACATTTTCCAGCTCCTTGGTTGCTCGTTAGAAAAAAAATGCATTACTTGCAAAAAATTTCGGACGATTTTAATTTCGGACAAAAATAGCGTCCGAAATTTTTAAAGGTCCGAAATTTTAAGCGTCCGAAATATTTACAGTACAGTACAAAACTTTAAAATAATTTCTTGGGCGACGCCATCACATATTCAAGGTCAATATACATGATATAGCTAAAATTCGGATTAGGCTTTGCTCAGATGTCGTGATTTTGTGAAAGTCGAAATCATAGGTAAATTCCACTTTGTTGTTGCTATTTCAATGTTCAATCCGAGCCGAGTTTTACGATAATTGCATTGCCAATGCCAGTGGTGCTGGTCCTCTTCTGCTTCATCATCAATCAACACAATTTAAAGGTCCTCTTCATTGTCACTAGCGTGTGGTTCTTCTTCATCTGTGGTCGTTGGTGACTGAGCCTGAGGTGATTGATCAAGAAGCTCATAGTTCTTGTGAATAAGCTCTTTGTGACGGAGAAGAAACAACCGCTTGCTGTCGTCAATTTTAAACGTAGCTTGGAGTACTATCTGAAGCCCTCCCGTTGCAATTGGAGAAGGTCTATGCTTTTCACCCTCAACTGTTGCATCGATACTGCCGAACTCTACCGAACTCTAGTTGAGACACTGCTTGAGAATGACACAAGCTTGATTGAATTTGTGTTTTTCCCCTCGGTGTATCTGTAAAACCTTGAGGTTGCAGTAAAATATCATTTTCACAGATTTTACTTCAGTCTAATTCATGTTTTGAAGGCGTAAATTTACTTTGGGCATGTTTCAGCAAACTGTCCGAAATTTTTGTCCGAAATTTGTCCGAAATGAGAGAAAAAGTGTCCGAAAATTAAACGTCCGAAATTTTCACGTCCAAAATTTTTTGCAAGTAATGTATGTCGTCTTCTATCACAAATCTATCGTTTGCCATTTTTAACCAGCGATCTGCAGCCTTGTACAAACAACTGTGCAAACGAGGGAGATGACGTCATCGATATCCTCACTAGTGAAGGAAATGGAAAATACGCTAGTCGAGTACCAGACGTAGTCTTGTACGTATGAATTTTACGCGTGGTCTATTTTCCAGTAAGACACTCATGACTGCGTAATAATGCATCAAATGCAAGTGTTTGGAAGGACAGGTGTCGTGCTAAGCAAGAACAGATTATTTCCTGTATTGTAAGCATTCCACCCTGTCGCTTTAAAAATCCTTTGTAAGCACTGTCCTGGTTGGCTGGCTCGTAAAAGTGCAGTTTGTTTAGCATTGTTTTCTCTTCTTTCCATTTAGAACAAAGATCTACGCGGGAAGGGGCAAAGCTTTCAAGTCTTCTCTCCTTTGTGCTCCCAATGGATCAAACCCAGCAAATGCCAAAGGACCGAATCCAATGCTTCTGCTGTGAGTCTGTGGAGACCTACCTAATTTAAGCTTGAATGAATAGGTGCTCTCAAGTCGAAACACTTATAAAAAAATGTCTCTTAACGGGAGTAAAAAAACCGCTATCATCATTTACGGGTTAGCTGCTCCCGCTGCTAAACCGTGGGGGACAACTGATGGATCTTTTTTGTGACGAGTCACCCATAGCTAGGTGGAAGAGCATCAAACTACACACAGGTTATAGGTTCCACTATCACTGGTAGCCTGAGAAAACAGCCGACGTTTCGCAAGGTCGCCACTTGAGCCCTCGCAAAACGACGTCTGAGTAACGAGCGCAGAAATTCCATACTGATGACGTGCACTACCCAGATCTTGGTAGTACTTCTGATTGGTTCAAAGAAAATTCCCTCGCGGCATAACCAATCAGAAGCGCTACCAAGATCTGGGTAGTGCACGTCACCAGTATGCAATTTCCGCGCTCGTTACTCAGACGTCGTTTTGCGAGGGCTCAAGTGGCGACCTCGCAAAACGTCGGCTGTTTTCTCAGGAATGTTTCGACTGGAAGACACGTCTTCATTTTTTAGTGACTTCGAGAAAGTGTAAGGTAGAAATAGCCAGTAAGTATTACAAAACTATGGAGGTCTACGCTGACATCCAGGTACTCTGGAGAATAATGTTTACCGTAGCATTTTTCCTAACTTATGATTTATCTGTGTAATACACGCACTGTGCAAACGTGAAACTCGAAAACTTCGTCTCCCACGTTTCTTTTATCTGAACTGGCCAGAAGACGCAGAAGCCATAACATGAGCTATTAAACTCAAGTTCTTCGATGTCTTGCTCCACTTTAAGCGTGGAGTTGTTGCCATGAAAAAAGAAAAATGTCCAAAAGATTAAGGTGTCAAATAGTTTCCAGAACCTACTCAGAAACTTTGCGCAAGTTGAAGTGGTAACGCTGAGGCACTCAGCACAGTAAGATGAAATACTAACTCTTGTTTCTTCTCTTAACAGGCCTGAGTGGGTTCAGCCCGCGGGACCTCAGCGCCAGAATCGCAAGGGCCCTGTGCGAAGCAACAGGCAGGGACCTGCCAGGCGGACCCAAAATTGTGGTATGTATTATTTGGGAAAAATTCCCCTCTTAGAAACTCTGTGAACTGATCTTTTGTTTATGCCCTTCCTAATTTTCTAGCTTTATGCGGAATTCAGTTGTTAAGAAAATACGACACTTTCCTGAAAAGTGAAAAATATGACGGTACTTAGAAATTCAGGCTAGTGGATAACGCTTCGAACTTGCAATCGAAAGGAAGGTGGTTCGAACATATGGTGTTAGACTACGAGCAGTCCCTCGAGCAAGCAAACGCAAGCGAACGCGAAATTCGCCTGCCATGTGAAAACACGACGAACTGCTTTCCTCTAGTTCGCCACACGCGGGTTACGTTTCCACGCGAATGTCGCGCGCGTTTGCGTGTTCATCTCGCCCGACTATCCTATGGTGTCTGCCATCGTGTTGTTTCTTAACACGAGAACCTTTGCTCCGCATTGTCTTAGAAACGCAGGTCCCGTCTCACCGTCAAACCGGGTGGCCAAAGTAACAAACGATCAAAGTAAATGATCATGTTAAATAAATCAACAATTCAGAGTTAAACGAGGTTCCCGTTGAGTCAGTGTGGTCTTAGTTAATTTTTTCCCGATTCCCCCGCTCCTCGAACCGGAAACGAGGTAGAATTAAGTTGAATTATTCTTTGGCAAACTGGACTAGCCTGTTCCAGGCTCTCCGATAGTAGGGAAGGCGAAAATTAGAAAGGGAACGGGAAAATAAGACGCGCGGGATCTGGAGAGAAAGGGGGTGGCAATGGAACATGCTATCCCTCCCAACCCCAACGCGTTTCATTTTCGCGTCCGCTGTCTTTTAATGTTTCGCCGTTCCTACTATCTTTGGCCTGGAACAGGGTAAAGATGTACATTTTCACCTGGTATGCTCCTTTTTCGTAGGTCCTCAAGCAAGTAACCGTACAGGGCCCGTTCCTAATATGGCCAAGGGATCAATTTACGGCCAATCGCCCCTGGCTTCTTATGTGTAAATGTCAACAGTTTTATAATAATTGTCATTGGTGACTTTAACTGATTAGGCAAATACTGGTGTATTACGGTAATTCCCGTATTCGCGCACACAGTTTTTAAAATAATTCGTTACTGTAAAGTAATTTTAGAACGTCTATTTTAGTCGCACGAAGTTGAGACGCGTCGGTAGATCAAGGGGTCTGTGGTTCGAGGCTTGACTCTGTATCATATCTGGTTGTTCCCTTAACAAGAAACTTTACTCCATGTTGTTTCGCTCTCTACCCGTGTATCAATTACAACCAGTAAAACGTTAGAGAAACCTAGCAAGTGCTGCAGGTTTCACAGCGGTCAAACGCAAAAACCTACGTCCATTCCGGTCTTTCAGAGCCTTGAAGTTTGAATCAATCCAAACATTTACGAGCGTGAGGCTCGTATGAAAACGGTGCAGAAAATGTCCTGTCAAAACGAATTTCGTGTCGACAAAACTTGTAGATGTCAGTTACCTCATTTTACACACATACTCAACGTAAAAAGCTTAAGTTTTCAGGAATGATGTCAAGTGTTGTCTTTATTTTTCTTTTCAAAATTATGGCGGGCACTGCGCATTCGTTCTACGTTTGACCGCTGTGAGGCTGCAGAAATACAGTGATAATACGGTAACACGCCGGACACGGCCGGCGCTTAACCATGGATTCTGTAGGCAATACACCTAGTTACTTCATTTTACGGAATCCTTGATTAAGTGCCGGCTGTGTCCGACGTTACCTCTACTTTACCAACGTCGCACAAACTGGGTCACCGTATTTACTAGAACAAGCGTTTAGGGTTCCAGTGCTCAAAGTTCCATTATGGTAATCCAGGATGGGAGTCAACTGTAATGATCATCCACTAATTTCTCCTTACATTGGCACGTTATGATCAAACATGTAGGTCATGAGAATGAATTAAATGATCACTAAACAATTTCTCCCAACTTTTGCCATACGAAATATATGGAAGTCTTTTAAAGTAATATCAAAGTTGATATTGGGGCTTAAAGTGTTAAAAATTCCAAAGTCAACTCTTTCCATAAAAAGGCGAAATATTTCCATCGCTCTTGACTTCAGCCATAATAGTAAATAAGAGATACAAACCTTGAATAACTTTTGATTGCGGCTTCGCTTTGACCGGCTTTCTTGCAATTTTGTTTTTCAAAGCAAGGAGCTTTGTGTTTCACTAGGCAAAACATCCAGAGAGTGATTCGTGGGACACTGTGGAATCAGTAACTCAGTGATAGCTCTCTGCTATTTTGCACATCATGTTTCACAAGAGGAAAGAAAAGTTACTTCACATTTCACCTCAGCTGCGAAAAAACGACAATTCGCGGATCATAGAATTTACCTTTGCCATCATCAACATACGTCCCAGAAGAATTCAACGTCATTAAAACATTGTTGAATACAGCTTTGTGGTAAAATGTTGAACGTGGTGCCAAACGAATTCACACCTGAGAACAAAAGAAAAGTTGAGTCAGCATCATTCAACAGGGTTGCCAAACGCGTTCAACATCGTTCAATAGGGTGACCAAACGCGTTTAATGTCTATCAACATGGTCCCCAAACGTGTTCAACATCATTCAATAGGATTGCCAAACGCGTTCAACATCGTTCAACAGGCTGTCCAAACACGTTCAACATCGTTCACCAGGGTGTCCAAACGCGTTTCATATCATTCAACATCATGTCCAAACTCGTTCAACATCGTTCAAACAGAGTGGCCAAGCGCGCTTAATACTTACAATTTAACAATGTTGAACGGTTTTGAATACAAAATTTGAGGCCTAAGTAAACAGGTCAGTAGTGTTTTCTGAAACCAAAATTTTCAAACTCGGTTTTGCTAATAATAAGAAGGTTTCCAACGTGTTGGCAAATTGTTTTTTGCCAGGTTCACACGCCAACTTGTATTTGCCAAAACGAGTTTGCGAAATTTTTTAGTTTCACGTGTGAAAGGAACTTTAGATAACCTGGTTGTACACCAATGGAATTGACAGCGTTTACATTTTGGGATGCAGCACGTGAAATCTCGACAACTCAAATCCCCGATAGCTCAAAAATTTTCGCCTACTCCAACTGATGGCAGTTTCTTCTGCTTCAATCATTGCAGTAATTTTACTTCTGATAACTTGGACTTAGGTTAATTTGAACAGTTTGTTGTTGTTGTTGTTGTCTGTTTCCTTTGGCAGTTCGAGTTCTTGAGATTCTGCTGTGCATTTTAGTATTTTAAAAGATTAAACTGCGGAACGCTTTGCCTGTTTGCGTACTTACGTTTCCAAAATCTTTAGGAAGACTAAAATTTATCTATTTAATATCTTTAATTTGTAAATTTATTTTGTGGCTTAAGCAAGGATCCCTTGTTGGGAATGCATTTTAATTAATAGCTATTGACCTTACGTAGTTCATAGTTTTAGCGTTTTAATTCAAGATATTTTACGTCTTCTTAAACTTGGAACCACTTAAGAATATAAATACATTGTATTTAACCTTATTAATATAGAGATGAGATAAAATAAACATGTTTTTCGCTCAAAAAACCTCGTTTGTTGAGGGCGAAGTATTAACCTGTTGTATGAAATACTAACAGAAACTAGTAGAAATGTCAAAGTTCCCTTCTGTTAGGCAAGAAAAATTATGTTTGTTTTGAGAAAAATACCAATGAAACTATCGCATAATTTCACCAGTCGCTATGTGACTCAGAAGTTCGATGGAGCTTTACTGGACTTCCGCTGCGCGAAGTAAGTGCAGGCGCGAAAAACGAAAGATCCCTCCCACCACCTGATTTTATGCCTGTACTCACTTTTTCAGCGGATTCTCTCCGTACGAAAAGCCCCTTTTAGCCCCTCTGGAGTAGAGAGGCTATATGTTGAAGAGCAGTTTGCGAGCCCAACCGTTTCACTTCTGGAATGAAGCATTGTTTGGTCCAACGTGTGATTTTATGGATAAATCCTAGAGCTAATGTAGTGTGAATAGTCAAATGATTCAAAACACTGCTCTCCCGTGATGGTGATTGTTACCCTGTACAAGATATCTGTTTGGATATCATGGTTGAAGTTTGGCTCAGTCAGAAAAATATACTCCTAAGTGAATGTAACAATAGTCTGAGAAAACAGCCGACTTTTCGCGAGGTCGCCACTTGAGCCCTCGCAAAATGACGTCTGAGTAACGAACGCTGAAAATTCCCTACTGATGACGTGTCACTACCCAGATATAGGAACCACAACTTATAAGGAAGGACCACCCGCAAACAGAGGGTTCATTTTTTATGTTGTTACTGTGATTTTGGTAGGACCAGTAGCCTCTTGCACTGAGAAGTAATGTGCATTTTCGCCCATGTGCGGGAAAATAGACCATTCTCCAGTTCACCTCTGCATTAAAGTGCAATCCAATACAATATCTTTATTGACCTTTCCCCAAGGGGGCTTTTCAGGGACAACAGCCTAAAATACAAACAAAACTAATGATTACAAAAATGGTATAAAGAACTCGAGTCAGTATAAGTTAAAAATACTTATATACATCTCAAGACGATAAAAACTCATTTAAATGAAAAGTTTTTAAAAGTTTGTAGTTTCAAAAAAGTAAAGACACTCACTTAGTTTATAAGAAGATCTCAACTCATTCCACAGAGTGACAATTCTATAGTAAAAGGACCTCTGCCCGAATTTAGTTTTAAAGAGCGGTATACTAAGAATTTAAAATGCAACCAGGGTGAGTCTCACTTTGAAGTAAGATAATTATGCAGAAATACCAGGAGGAAAGTGTTGAATTCTAGAATAAAGCTACATAGATTTAGCTAGAGTTGTGAATACTTCATTTTCTTGCTGATATTTGTCTCCAGATTGTACCTAACCCTGTACAAATGCATATTTTGTCTTTTTATTCAGCGGTCCCCTGGTGAACTCGAAACTGCACTGTTCGGAATTCGAAGCAGAAATAGAAATTGTTTTTATGCTTGTGCTTGCGGTTTGGCGTTTGTTGTTGTTTTTATTCTGATCGGAGCCCTGGTTTCGCCGGAGCTTGAGTCGTTAGTAAAAACCTTGTACGGCTTGTTTCGACCTTTTAGATTATATATCCTTTTGCATCGCATATTCGTCGTCTGAGATACGGCAAAAAGAATAATACTTCTTTCACGTTTGTCCTCGTTCGCGCCTATAATAAATGAAATAAAGAGAAGACATGAAAAAAAAAAAAAAACTTAGAACTTTTCCATGTCGTTTTATATTAGGAACCTGGAGAAAAACACTGCTTTTAATAAGATTCAAGAACCTTAAAATATCACTTTATAACGTACGATTTCTCCAGGCAGTTTAATGAACCACATGAAATATGTATATGAACTCATAAGCAATTATTTATTCAAAAGACGTATTTATTTCTGTTGTTTTCGTGGACGTAATCTTTTGTTTTTTTACTTATTGTCTTCGCTGCTTTTTTCACTGAAATGCAAATGAGAAAGAGAAAACAATGTAACACGAACGCGTACTGCAACGTCGAGTTTCTCTCTCCTTCGAGACCGTTCCAAAGTCATTTCTGGGAATGTAGCCGAAACACTTTGCTCAAATTGCTTAAAACACTGAAAACAATTGATTCAGGGCATTTAAGCCAAAAGGAACTAGAAATATACAGAGAGATATAATCGGTAAGTATATTAAGCTCGATCATTTTTAATGCCGGTATG
>Ga0126336_10002696_pt1 | contig 10235 bp, 4 predicted proteins | sample SidCmetagenome_FD_92530 | JGI IMG/M metagenome (GOLD analysis project Ga0126336, IMG submission 92530) | Coral microbial communities from El Islote,Puerto Morelos, Mexico - Siderastrea C C metagenome | ecosystem: Host-associated > Invertebrates > Cnidaria > Coral | place: El Islote,Puerto...
AGAAGTGCTTTTGATTTTAATGGTTATGGCTGTTGGTGTGGATTTGGCGGGAAAGGCAGCCCTGTTGATGATCTAGACAGGTAAGATAATTTGATTGAAAAATTACAAATATCAACTGTCGTTTACTTTTGGATCACTTGAAACTTGTTTTTGTGTAGACTCAGATACTTTGCATTGTTTAAGATTTTGCCCATTTTGAAACCAGGAATTTTTCATGCGCTACACAAGCAGAAGTGTACTTAGCTTGGATTTGTATTGTGTCCGTGAATTGCGTTATTGCTTGGCGCTTTTCCTATAATCCTTCGGGAAAAACTGGCCTTTACTGATTTTTTGCTCAACAAATAATAATAATAATAATAATAATAATAATAATAATACGATGATGATGGTGATGATGATGGTGATGATGATGATAATGATGATGATGATGATGATGATGATGATGATGATGATGATGATGATGATGATAATGATAATCGCAGTTCTCATTATGACGCAATTTTAAAGCTGTTTACAATTCTCAAAGTGCGAACGAAAAGTAGTAGCTTTAGATAAATGCCGGTTTTCAAAAGTTACTTGAAATTAGACAAAAAGTCTGCATTTCTGATGTGGCTTCGCATTGAGTTCCATAATCTTGGTGGCAATGGCAATGGAGAAAAGTGCGTTCTCCATAAACCGCCGAGTGTGATGTAGGGACAGCTAGCAAATTTTTTCTTGAGGTGCGCAAATCCTACAAGGATTTACTTTTAAGAAATTACCTGTGTAAAAGGCACGAGGCCATGTAAAGCTTTAAATGTTACTAAAATACAGGCTTTCTGATCGCTCGCGAGGAGAACTCTCATAGGTAACGGATGGGGCTCCACGTTTGAAATCTGTCAAATAAAGCTACTGTTGAAGTGGACTGAATCGGGACTCCGGACACGATTCGTGAAGGAGGAGGGCTTAAAAATTTCCTTGGTGAGGAAAGGAGGTATATGGTAACTAGCTAGAGTATTTCAATTGAAAATTTACTGGATTTCACTGTTACTGCCTAGTCTGTTTCAACTGGACATGGCAATGTTTGTTACTTTTGTTTCTTTTTCACAGATGTTGTCGAGATCATGACCTGTGTTACGATAATATCAGGGAATCCAAGATCTGCCCTTTTGATCTTGCAAAGTACTTGATGCGATATTCAAGAAAAGGTTGCACGGGTTGCAGTAAGTAAAAATAAAACCGAACCTCTAGTAAACTGATCAGTCTGCAACTCAGGTCAGTGCAGCTTTGTGTGTCACTCAGTGGTCTCAAAGATTGTATCAGTATCGGTCATTTCAAGAGGGGCAATGAGATGGATCTTTTAGAACAATATAGTTATTAAATTCGACTTAACAGAACATTTCAAGCCAACAGAGCATTATAGGTTCAATAAAACTGTCACCTCTAAGAAACGATGGTCGCGTACGAGGCAAGGTCGACCACCAGCAAGATTTGAATGTCTTCGGAATTTTACTTTAGCTGTCTCAAAAACTGAAAATATCTGCTTTTCGGAAAGACCAATCTGTGAGCTGTTAACAGTCGTGCAGCTGATAAGTCTACATACAGTATGCGCTAACTAAAAACCCACATGTACATGTTACATTCAATTGAATCAGATGTTAACTGTAAATATTTCTTTTGTTTGTAGAGCCAGCGTCGTCTTACTGGTTTTACGGCAAATGTCGCTATACTCTGTGCGAGTGTGATGCAACGGCAGCCAAATGTTTCGAAAGGGCTCATTACAATCAGGAGTTTAAAAATTACCCGAATAAGAAATGTAAATGACAAGGGCATGTTTGTAAGGAAAGGACAGAAGAAATAAAGATGTAAGCTTTTGTTTGTTGTTTTGCTTGTGTATACTATTTTAATTTTTTATACAGTCAAACGTCATGAATACGGAAGCCTCAAGTTGTAGAAGTATAAGTTGTATACACGCGGACGAACTGAATGGGCGCCCTTAACAAAGGGATCACTTGTCCATAAGACGAGTTTCCACAGGCAACACATTTTGATACCAAGGCTCAACATGTGCAGACTGTAAGCAAAATCTAAGGGTGGGTCAATTGTAAACGTCAATTTATAGGTTCGTACTGTCCCAGACGCATCATTCGACGAATTAACAGAAATCTAAATAGTCTGCGAAATGCGCAGACGAGTGATTTGTAAATCAGTAAAAAAAGACGAACCACTTGGGAAACAACAGCAAAGACGCACAACAAAGCAAGCAAAAGAGGAACAATTCCTAGCAAAAAGATCTCAATTTGCATCAAAACATTTAGATTCCTTTTCATGGGACCTTGAGGTGTCACTCCAGCTGAACGAAAGTTGGCCGGAACGAGGTTGATGGTTGCTATGGCAACTAAAGTCGCAAGGGACACAGCTTCTGCAATGTTTGCCTTCCAGTCGCGGAACGGCTTGGTAGTCATGTGCCACGCGAAGACCAGCAAACATGTCATGTCCATGAAGAACAGGCGCAGAAGAGGATCGGGGAAAAATACTTGCAACGAGAGGAGAAGAAATCTTCGACCAATCAAAACACTTTCCCAGTAAAAGGAGCCATATTGGCAAGGGCGTGGAGGACGAAACGGGTCATGCAGCACTTTTAAGACTTTTTTCCCACTTTTGTTAGTATCATCAGGCAACTGATGATGGTTCCTAGGACGAGAAAACTTTTGAATGAGCCAAAAGAGGATAAATCCCAATGGAAAGAAGCACGATCCAATGAAGTGTTCAACGGAAATCAACTTCCTTCGCAGCTTCATCGCACCCCAGTAAATAACTACGACGAATGGAAGAAGAAATGCGACGATGAAAATAATGAGAACATACTGCCACCATGATAAACACTTTATGTTTCCATCATAATACAGTCTGCTTTCACCCAGAACCGGAACACAAGTCAAAAGCTTTAAAGATGTGTTGGCTAGAGTTGCGTATCCTAGCAACAGAGTTTTTAAAGTAGCACCATAATAACGAGCCTTTATTGAACACGGTCGACCAGTCCATTGATTGAAAGACAAATGCAGGATAAAGATCACTTGTATGCTGAACAGAGTGGCTATGACTAACAGAGCCGGTACTAACTCCTTTGTTACGACAGTGAGTCCAGGAAAGGGACAGCCGAAACTTCCTCGAGAAATTCGCGTTTGAAAATTGAACAGGCCAATGAAGAACGAAACATAAGGAGCTTTTCTGGCTGCCACAGCGATAGATTCCAGTGTGAGGTAGCTGGCAATCTGATAGAAATAAAAAACGATTCTTGTGTAGCCGCTGTCAAACTCAATCCGCCGATCCAGAGGTTGGTACTCCATTATATTAGGATGCTCCTTCTTAAGCCACAAAATGTTTTTCACCAGAATTTGCATAATCGGCGGCTGGTAAATCAAGAACAAAGCCATTAAGATGACGTAAATGAACATCAAAAACCAAATCCACTTATCTTTGCACTTTTCATTTGGTTTGCACTTCTTGCTGAACAGAGTCTCGGTGTATCCTTCCTTGCAACTTCCACACATGATACCATCTCGGTTGCCATAACATCTATTGTACACTGACAGACTTTTACTCTGTTTGATAGATGGATTACAATAATGTGGCGGGCAGTGAACAAACTTCAGTAACCCATGATCATTGGAGTCAGAATATCCCCAGTAGTTCGGTTTGGCAAAGATATTGCGAGAACAATTTGCCCCATTGGGACATGAAATACACTTGAACGGATGAAATATTGAATCTTCTCTGTTATAAAGATTTGTAACTTCCCCTCTTTTGAGGCTGTACAAACCTGGAGAGCACTGATGGCATGACAGTGTTATGACAGTCATTTTCAACTTGCATGGTCTTGATGGCTCGAAAGGCCATACAATAAAGTGTGAAAAGTTGTCAATTCTGAGTGCGCTGCCCACTGCACATTGTACCCTGGTAAAGTTATCAAATTTTACCATGCCAGCTTTAGTTACAGAAAACAACCGGTATGAATCTTTTTCTAAGTCCGTAGTAACTAGTGTTTTCTGAAGAATAAGTGAGCCGGTACTCTCAGAGTAAATTGATGTGTCATGAACGTATGCTTCATTTGCAAAGGTCATTTCCCTTGAACTCTGTTTGAAACGGGAGTTAATAATCTTGACCGTCGCACTGCCATCCGTTATGTGAATATGGCCTCCACTCTGGATAGCGAAGTTATTCTCGAAAGTACAATTAAGTATTGTAATGTTACCACTGTTAAGGTAAACTCCACCAGACATTCTTCCAATGTTATCAGTGAAAGATGTGTTCTCTATAATTATCGCGTTTCGGTACTGATAACTAAGATGCGATCGTGAGCAAATATTGTGACTAAGGTCGTCATGAGGCATGACAATGGAAAGTGGACTTGCTTCGGCGTGGTACCTTTCAGAAAAGTAACTTCTTATTTGATGAAAGGTGCAGTTGCTTATAATAGCTGTGTTATTGGCACCATAATGGTTAAATTGAAGGGTAATAGATGCAGCCCCAACAAAGTTCTCGATTTGAACGTTGGTTATTGCTATTTGTGATCCAAGGGCAGCATCACCGTCATCTTCGATTTTCAATGCGTGGTATCCTTCACCCTCAATGATCTTTTTTGCACCAAAATCGACGTTGCTGAGAGAGAACTGAAGGTAATTACTTAATGAGAGAAAATAAATGTCATTTCCCTGGTTTGCATGGAACGAACATCGCTCGAATTGCAGCTTTATAATTCTGTTTTTCTGCGAGTCTTGCAATAATGAGGAACCATTGAAAGCGTTCCCATTACAGCTCGTCACGTTCACTTCTGTAAAGTTGACATCACAGTTACACATAATGTAGAAACCTTGCCTATTTCTACTCCACTCTGTTTTTGAGACTTCAATTGATCCAATACTGGACAAAACGAAAAAGTTTCCAAAAACATCAACGTTATCAATAAATCTGCAATTCTCCAGTTTTGCTGCAGTGTTACTTCCGTGGCCTTCGATGAATATTGCAGACCCCCTACGTGCAGCTCCGGATACCCAGGTAGAGTGTTTGGCCGTAAAAAGTGTTTTCCTGTTGGCCGTTATAGAAAATGCTCCACCAGAGTTCAAGGCAAGACAACTTTGAAATGACACGTTCTTGAGGTCTATGGCAACAGAACCGCGTTGGCTCATGACTGAAAACGCTCCACCATTTTGGGCGGAATTTTTTATAAAACTTGATCTCCTAACTCTTAGTCGTATTGACCCACTAACACTATTAAGCGCCACTACTGCTCCATCGCTGCAAGTCGCAACATTTTCGTTGAATGATGATTCATTGATAAACACTTCAACCAGATTAACTGCAGTTATCAGCAAACCTGCGCCAGGTTGGGGAGTTGCTATTACGTGACCGCTTATGTGTGAGTTGAAAACTTTGAGCTGGACTGCACTAGAAGCATTGAATTCAACACATCTGATGTTTGTGTTTCCGGATGATGAAAAGTCATCGAAGGCAACAACAGAGTTTTTACCTTTTGAAAAGTACAGGCTCTTTCCCGACGTAGCGTGGCTTAGTCCAGCATAGACATAATTGTTGAGAAATTTAACGTGTTGATAAAGTTCGTTGCTTTTTGAAAATGTAGCGTTGTTAGTAATCAGGGGACCTATGTTGTAAGAAAACACCGTTTTCTTACAAGTAACAGTTACATTTACGTTCGAAACCTTTGATGGCCATGTGCTGTAAATAGAGATTCCACTTCCTTCATGCTCTGAGAAAGGTCTGTTTCGTTTGAAGCTTACATCGTTCAAGTCGATTGCCACTTGCATATTGCTCTTGGACAGTTCCACTCGAATACAACCTACATTGTTGAGAAACATTGAGCTTTTAACAGATACGATCGCATTTTGCTGGAAAACCATAGCTATTTTTATTGGATTCACATTTTGAACGAAGCTGCAGTGTACAAACAAAACAGAGAAATCGATGAAGAAAATTGACATATTTGAAAAAATCATACCAGAAAAGTTCACTTTATTGTTCCTCGGCGATGGGTCAATGAGGTTGAGGAAATCCTCACACGAAATGTAGGCAAGTGAGCGAAAGGCAGTGATTTCTAGACTGAAATTTATTGCAAGGTTGTTTCTGTATTCCAGGAGGCTAGTTGTACCATTTCTTTTGGGTTGGTATGTCAGTTCACAGTTGTAAGGATCTGACTCAGTAAACGATCCATCCAGCATAATACGGTCGTTCGGTCCAGTGGTCTCTAAGCCTCGCGCAAGCGTCCTGCAGGGTGTTCTCTCGGATCCACAATTATCGGAATCGTTACCATAGTGGCGTGATACATATACATCTTTGCTGGCGAAGGGGTGATATTCTAATTTAAATAAAAAGACAACATATTTTCAGATACGGCGTCTGTTGCAAAGTTCATCCGATTCTATAAACAATACGATTAACTGTTACTGAACCAAATTCCTAGATTTCAGTTCATGTTGAGTCTGAAAGTCTTATTTTACTGTGTGGCACAAGGCCGAAACATGTTTAGTCTGATCATAAATTAAACATGTTCACATCATACTATGCATTAAGTGAATCACCGGTTGTTTCTGAGTATGATTAAAAGTACCTCACAAGGACGTTTCAATCCATGCCAGATGAAACACGTACAACATGGCGGCAGAGTGGATAGAAAACGCGCGCCGAAAGATGCCAAGTGTTTTGCACTGAGGTGAGATTCAACATAAACGACTGCAACAGCCATTATTTCAGTATTTAATTTCGTTATCCAAATATAGAGAGTTTATGCGTCTTCCGTAAAACCGCATAAATTATGGCCACACGCATGAAGCGTTTTTTGAAAAAAAAAAAACAGGAACAATTCATTAACAAACATGTTTATGAAAAGCATGTTTAGTTATAAAGGCAGCTTAATTAATGTTTGTGAAGAAATATTTCTCTCGTTTAAATGCCGCAATTTGCTTAGGAGAAGAGCAAAAGATAACATAATACAGGAAACTGAAAATTTCTGGAGCTGGAGTTTATCGTATGAAACGGAGATTTATTTAGGGAGTAGCTGATATCGCAAAACATTCGATCATAAAAATTTGGCACTGAATCTCCTCAGTCACACGGAAAGAGATTAAGAACTAATCGATTCCTCTCAGTTCCTTCACATGTAAATTTCATTAAAGGAACTGACACATCATCAGTTTGTAAAAATGTAGAAGTTGAATTAGTTCCGCAGAGAAGGTCATCCATACTCCTCGAATAATTGATCCTCGGCTGGGTTCTCAGTCTGTGCTATACCATCTTTGGGGCGAAATCTAACTTGGACAATGGCCTCTTCCTTAACTGGAGGCATACTGCCAAAGTATTTGTACATGTACTGCATCAATAACAATCTACACAACCAATAAATCACAGTGTCAAAGTAGGTCGTTTTGGGGTTCTACACGCGTCTACTGTTTGAATGGTAGTGGTTTGCTCTAATGATATCTTTTCGGCATTTTAAGTAAATGCATTCTAAGAACTGGACGAAAATGCACAACACCACAAACGTTTTCTCTGTCAGGCCTCTCCAAATTGCCAATTCAATTCGATTACTCACAAATACAAATAACTGAAGAGTTGCGAAAATGTCGTTGCTATAATGACGCTCACCTTGTTTTACGACGATGCTGAAAATGACTGAGATCAACAGTAGTTCAAAAGAAACTCGAGGCATTCTCGGTTATACAGCAGGAGAGGATGATGAGCTCTTCTCACGGAAGAAGTCGCTGGACAAAAATGAAGTAAACAAGTCTTAACAAACCCTATGATAGAAGAACTGTTCTTACAAGTTTCAGTTTCGAGCAAATTTCATTTCATTTTTTTTTTACTAAAAAAGGTCATGGGTACTGGGGTCAAGGGGAAACTGCTTCGATTCTACTTTGCATAACTGATTGTTGGCTTAACTGAAGCGATATGCTTTTTCCATAATTTCATAATAACCAACTGTGTTTGCCAACAATTATACAAAATATACAGTAGTAGTAAAGGGGGCTCACATAGGGAATTTCCTGGCTTCTGATTGGTCGAGAGGTTTTGGCTTCTGATTGGTGGTTGGGTTGCCCCTAGCAACGGAAACCACTGGCCATTGGGTTGGTGGGCTCAACCGGAAGTCACATGACCGGAAGTGACGTCACCGGAACCGGAAGTGCCTGGAAAGGCGGAAGTCACGTGTTTTGGAGTGGGAAACCGCTGACCAGTCCTAAAAATCGATCGCCTAAAAATCGATTTCAGGCACCGGGGGAGGTCCTTGACTCAAAGAAAAGGCGATGTTAGAAAAAATGATGTTTTAATGCCAGACATTGTTGAACAGCTCAACAAGTCATTTAATGAAGCGTTGGATCCAAGGTCCTTCGATAATCCATGGCATGCTGATGATGAGAGTTCCATTTCGCAAGAGGAAGCAGAAGCAGGATGTTGCGGATAGAGTGTTCCTATTCCATGATGAGTATTCCTTTTGATGATATGAGTGTTCCTATTAATGAGTATTCCTATTAGTTCCTTTTTAATATGAGTGTTCCTATTAGTTCCTTTTTAATATGAGGGTTCTTTTTGATGAACGTTAAGGTGACTTCATGGCCTCTGAGTCCAACGAAGCATGTCCAAGCGGCCTCGCCCACGATGAGATGTTATTGGTACCCGTACGGGTACGTCTGGAAGCTGATGGGATCGACGACTCTCTGTTCGACAATGTAGTCGTCACCATCCAGTTCACTGGTAAACTCACCGAGGTAATTGCCCAAGACCGGGTTGGCTTGCCCCTCCTCTTGTAGGAAAATCACGGAGTCCGTGTCGTAGTAGAGGACACGTTCCTGTAATTGTTCTAACGCCGCATACAGGCGGAGCCGCGCCCAACAGGTGGTGAAACAGGCCACGAAGATGTTCAGATTGGGTGACACGGGGATGTCTTCGTCTTGGTATTGGTAATGCACCTCCACCATGTCGTCATTGATGACGGACACGTGACGAACATCCACTGTGTCGGTTGTTAAAAAGGTATGAAAGGCTTGGGGGTCATCAAAGGTTTGGACTTGGGTTTTGTTGAGCCGTTGTCCAAACTTGCCCCACATGGAATTCAACATCATTTTGGCTAAGGTGCGCAACCCTTTGTTTTCCTTGATCTTGTCGTACTCCAGCTGGATGCCCTCATGCTGGAAGTAATCTTGGATGTAGGCTCGTTTTTGTTCCTCTGTTGTTACCCCAGCGGGCCACCCACTGGCTTCTTGCTTGATTTTCAACCAAGTGTTGACATAGTCGCGGAAGAGGCCTTCACAGGTTTCTTTAAAATGCCATACTTCATAGATGTACTGGACTTCGTATCCCAAGTCCACTGCTTTTGACAATTCCGGGCTGCACCATGTCCCAGTCAGGACGCGTTGCTCGTCGGTGTGGCCGCACTGAGCGGATCTCTCCCAAGGACGTTTGGGCATTTCGTCTTGCACACACGTTGCACAAAGGGGAAACAGGAGTTTTCCCTCATGGCGGTAAGGCAGGACAGGATGGTAGAGGTCCCGTGGAGGGAGGACTTGACATTGGATGAGCCCAAAGTACTGTTGGATGTCGGTGTGACCCGGTTGGGAGATGAAGGTAGGATGGCCTTTAGGGTAGACACAGGTTTTGTTAACCCAAGGGTACAAAGAGGTGACATCGATGTAATGGATCTTTTGGTTGGGGGTCACCTGATGGTACAGTTTCACGGCATTGGTACGACCCCCACAGAAAGCGTCGCGGGGATTCAGAGGTTCTGTGAATTGAAGGTTAGCCACAAACGTACGGATGTCAGGGGAGGTGTCCTTGAGACGTTTCCATTCACATTCCCACATTTGCACTACGGTGTACCCTTGCTCTCTAAGGTGTTGGATCTTTTGTTGGGTGGTCTCGTAGACATCTTGCATGGTCCGATCATAGTGGCGTACATGTGTTTCGTGGCGGTTAGGGTAACAGCGGGGACATCCATGGGTGAAACAACCTTGAAATTCGTACACGGTCCGGGTGTCGTGGCAGTAACCATCCACGAAGCCAACGGTCGGGATGCGAACCTCGCCGGCATTGCCGGCATGTTGAATGTTCTGTTGTTGGGCACACCAGGTCAGCCATTCCAGGGCCACGTGTGAGTGATTCACCCGGTTCTTCCAACCACGGACGGGTTCACTGGCAATACTGTTAGGGATCATGCGGTTCATGCGTAAATCCCGGTTACAGGCAGAAGCAAT
>Ga0126336_10002697_pt1 | contig 10234 bp, 3 predicted proteins | sample SidCmetagenome_FD_92530 | JGI IMG/M metagenome (GOLD analysis project Ga0126336, IMG submission 92530) | Coral microbial communities from El Islote,Puerto Morelos, Mexico - Siderastrea C C metagenome | ecosystem: Host-associated > Invertebrates > Cnidaria > Coral | place: El Islote,Puerto...
AAATTCGAGCGAATTCCGAAACGTGTCGAGCGGTGATAGTGGCTAAATCGGGCCAAATGACTCCTTCCCTGTCAATGTATTATACACGTACTAACACAGTTAAGTAAGTGGACCTAAAATTGCTCAAAATGCTTTGTAAGGATAGCAAACAACACCATGTAATGTTTCATGAACTTTATTCAATTAGTTCGTTGTTATGTATTGCTCGAAATGTTCGCTTCGAAATCCCATACAAAGTTTATATTTTGAAACGCCATTTTTAATGATATTCAAATATTATGCTTGGGCTTCCTGTGGTTCAACATGTAATACTTGCGGATTCTTTGCGAGTTGTGTAGTATTTTTCCGAGCTCTGCACGGGCGAGGAAAAATACAAGCAATGAGCAAAATGTAAATAGTTACTCAACTTTTAGACACTATTATTACACATACTAATTCCAATGTTAGTCTATCTAAGTATTTCTATCTGTTAAATTTAATTACTAGACACTTATTATTAGTCTAGAGATCGATTCACAGGTTAGGTAAAACCACTCTTATACCTTAAACGAATGACAAACTAGCCTGATATAGCACTAATTTCATTAGTAACTCAATGCTTATTGTAGCAGTGAGACCTAAATGAATCACACATAATTGCCTATTATAACCCTAATGTCATTTATAACACTATTATACCTTACCTATTTATATGATACCTTTTAAATATAATAATACCTTGTAAAACATTATTGCAACACTAAAACCTTTAATGAATTATCCAAATTTCCTACTGTACCACCTTATTACCTCTCATCGCAGGTCTCTAATGAATGAGACAAATTGCCCATTGTAACACTAATACCTTTGATAAAATTTCCAAATCCATCAATCGACAATTTGAATGAATGATAAAAATTGCCTTTTGCCATAGTAATACCTTTAATGATTTACGCAATTTGCCCATTGTGAGAGTAATATCTGTAATAAATGGCTCAATCAAATTTCCCATTTAACATTAATACCCTTGATGACAACAAAAAAAATTGCCTATTGTAACAGTAATATCTTTAATTAATTGCGCTAAATACCTTTTGCGAAACTGGTAACGTATATGAAAACTTTCAAGTTGACATTAATCCTCTTCGTATTCATACCAGTGGCCTCAGCACTGAAACTACCATCACTTGCATGTGCAGCAACGCTGAATGGTCATTGTTAAATGTTATATAACAAAGTTTTATTTGTTACATAATATCTGATGATGCTCGGTATTCTCGCCAACTGCATCCTTGACAATACGTTTAAATCGTATGAGAATTTGATTTTTCATCAGCCTTTGGATTAAGAATTTTATGGTCACATAATTTATATATAAGGCAAAAGCATTTTTTAAACTATTCATTCCACTTGTTTAAGCACCCAACAAAGGTGTTTCGGGAGAGTCCACCAAGAGTCCAAGAATCAGAAAATCCACGCGAAAGTGCAAGCCAGTGAGTCTGGAAATTGACATCGAAAATTTTCCAAACTTGTTTATGAGTTGTTTTCCGTTTTTCAAGCGATTGAGAAAAAAGGAGAGCGATTTGTTGTGTCTGAGACAGCAAAACAACACAAGGAAGAACGAAAACCGAGATCCTCCACAACGATTGAGCGACAACCAGCAAAACGTCAGAGTGTTGGGACGTCGAGCCAGTGATTCTACCGGCCAAACGCTGAAGGTAGGACAGCCCCGCGAACGCATTCAGAGCGCTCCACCGTGTCCATTGTTCGATCGCGTCAAGATACAGAACAATAGTCGATTGACTGAGGCCGCCAACCAACTGAGTGATGAGGAACTGGCGTTGCTGTATGAGGATATTCTTAAACCTTTGGATTTCTATGCCATGCTGCATGAAAGGCGGAAGAAATTGTGAGAAAATGAATAGTGAAGTAGAGACCCTTACTAGAAAGACTCCAGAAAATTGGCAGGACGGTTAGAAAAACGGCGAGCGTTATAGTAAATAATAAATAAATCGTTTTGGGTTTGTGAAATAATTCTGAATCTGAATAGGTACTTGTTTCTGTTGCTAGAAAAAGATTATGCAAAGATTCACGCCATAAAATATATTGCTAGGTTTGTTTTTAACGTACTGGGAGCAATAAAAGGGCTGATTGTTATGTAGGTGTAATCGTTAGTGCGAGTCTGCAGGTCACTGCTCGAAAATCTAATACAAAATGTGTCATACACCGTTTCAAAAAACCAAAACTAAAATACTTAAGTTCAGACCAGTGCGTTAAATATGCTTGAGCTCCACTTATCAAAATGTCCGAAATATTTTTTAAAAAAATATTTGAAATTTTGTAAAGCGATGTTACCTATTGAAATGATGTTCGGAGACGTTTTCATCGGTGGAGAAAGGGTTCAGCAATTATATCAGTGGGGTGATCGAAAACGAAGCTTTTAATGGATAGTGCCATCTTCAAGTAAACTGATCCAAACTTTATTTCGTTCCGTTTCCATACAATTTGTTTTTCAGCCAATTTGGTAATTCTTAACAATGGATTTTTCGAAGTGAATCTCTGATGTCATGAGCTTGGTCTACCTGTGCTTTCACTGACAAACAGGCGGCTGTGGTATGGGAGGAAGTAACATAACGAAAACTCCATAAAACAGTCCAATTCAATTGTCGTCAGTGCATCTCTGTTAAGCAAACGCACGAGTAAAACTATTCTCGTCATTTATGTAGTGATCAATTCTGTGCTGTTGTAACTCATACCGTACAAATGTCTGTTGGTTTTTGTTCTCTTGTCGTTAGCAGTAAATTAAGAGAAATTGACCCAGTACGGCGGCAACCGAATGCAATTAAATAAACGATTATGTTGTTGAATTTAATTTTTACAAGATTCTTCGTTAACATTTTGCCAACGTTTTGCTTTCTTTCTTTTTTGAGCAAATTGGAGTTTCGTTTGGATATCCAGTTTGGATAGCACAGGCCCATGGTTTGCCTTTCGTGGGCTTGCGCTCTCATCTCAAGCTTTTCATTTGTCATTGTTCAACTGTTATCAGTACGTCCAAACCTCCTCCTTTAAACCCGATGTAGTCAATCGATAAAAATCGGTAACGATTTACGAATCAAGTCAATCAATAAATCGGTAAAATTGATTTGATTAATATCGGTTGTATCGCTCAATCGGTAAAAATCGATGTCACACTAAAGAAGTATCCATTTTGTTGCTTGATAACGATTTTTACTGATTTCCAACGAGCAACTGAAACTTTTTGCCTCTGAGTTCCGTTAAAGAAGAATTTTTATGCAATATATGGCTATTAACGCTAACAAAATGAGAATAGACAATGACAAAATGCTTTTATTTTTAAAACAAGTACATCACGAGCTTGATTCAGCAAAGCGGCGAGGTCTGTAGGCAGCGCTCTTTTCTTTATTGCGGTGGTAACCAAGGTAACCAAGGGTCATCCACGCAACTGTTTAGTTTCAGTTTTGTAAACCTAGGAAAATTCTGCATCACATGTGAGAACTGGGTACCGTCTATGTTTTAGTGTTGTCTAATATTTTATAAATAGTTAAAATAGCCTGAATAAAAGAAAGTGTTGCCTATTGGTCTACTGTTACCCCAACTTTCTCGTTTGTCTTGTTTAAAGATTCGATTTTCTCGTGCATGAAAATAGAAATTCACTTGCGCTTTTCAAAATACTTTTTGTTCCGAGTGTTTTCCGTGCACTGGCTGTTTTTAAAAATGCAAATAACAACAAAATAGGTCATCTGTTAGAAATCGATAAAATCTTCAGAAATCGATAATATCGATTAAACACACCGAAAAATTATTTATCGATTTTCTCCGATTTCTGTTATCTGAATCGGTAAAAATCACTTTATCGGTTTTTATCGATTTCTATCAATGTCCATTTTTATCGATTGACTACGTTGGGTTTAAATTCCGCAAAATGAGATGTTGACGTCGCTTGACATGGAAATTGCGCTATGTCATCACAGGGTCCAGAGGAGCGAACTTCAAGCACACGTTCGGTATTCCTTTTCGAAAGACAACCGGCATATTTTGTTGCGGCCTTGCGTTACCAACGTTGCTTATTATATGTATCGCAGTCAAATTACTGTAGGCTCTAGGTTCACTTTGATCGACTTACACCAAATAATACCTGCTTATTTTTACTCGGCACTTTGTGCCTCGTTCGGAAAGCTTCGCTTTCGAGCAACGGGTTAAGCGTCCGCGGAAGAATGGTCTGCGGTTCATTGCTTTTTTCAATATGGCGTACCAAGCGAGCGCAAAGATCGAAAAATACAGCGTATGGAAAGAGAAGAAAGCCGTTCTAATTGGATTCACAAAGACTGCTTGGGGTAAATTTATTGGACAAAATGACAAGGTTTATATGTTTTGCAAAGTAAGATGTACGATGGGTAATTCTTAAGTTGAAATTTAAATCCTCCGGACCCTGTGTGTCATTTGAGTGGCGGTCATCTTGAATCATTTTGGATTCTTGCAATCCGGAAAGATAGTCTTCTTAGCGGCAGCTCAGAAGAAAAGTTCGAAAGGGATATCAGGGGAAAATTAAGGTTACGGAAAATTTTGCAAAGTTAAACTTTCATTCCATTTTTCTTCCCCAGGTTATTTTCTGTTCATCAGAGTTACCTGTTGAAGTGGCTAGATAAGACCATAAGGTGTTAGGTATTCTGAATAAATATAAGTATTTATATTGAGCATGCCTTTTTGCGAAATTCGATATTTGAGCACAAAGCCATACGAAATAAACGCTGCTTTGTATGTATTTGTATAAGGATTTGTTTGGAAAAGCAATACATTCATGCAAACGAAATTTCTTGGCGAGGACAGTAGCCCTCTGTTAATTATAGGAAGCAATGTCGGGACCGCGCGCGTAGTCGTGAACCTCGTGCACTGTCCCGATATCAGGCTGTATAATTTTCAGATTCGTGCTCGTCGATGAAACCACCTTATCATGAGTGATGACTTTTACACTGCTACGGGCTACTTTCTGAGTGCGAGATGTGAGAGATGGCAAAAGCGTTCCTTTTTACGGATGGTTCCCCTGCTGCAGATGTCCTTTGCGCTCACGCTTCTCTTTCCTCAGTCGACTATATATATATATCTGGTAACAAAAAGGGACTTCTCAAAGTCTTTCAAATGTGTATATTTGACACGTGCGCGTGACATGTGCGCGTGTGGTCGTGTCACGTGCATTCCCGTCATTCTCCTAGCCAAGAGAAGACGAACGGGCTTTGCTCACGTTTGTCTGAACATTCGTCTTTGTCTGTTCACGTTTTGTAACCGATAATAGTGTTGAATACTTCCTTTTTGCTGTGCAGTTGGTGGAGAAAGCAACGGAACCTTTTAGTAGCCAAAAATCGAGGAGAAAATTCGAGGAATGAGTTTTTCAAAGTTGTCAACAATTTTTGAAAACGTTGAAAGAGACAAGGAGGTGATAAAAAGTCGCAAGGAAAAAGGGAAACCGAGATCTGATACATTTAAAGCAGTACACAGAGCACTATTCACCAAAGAGCCCAAGGCAACTAAAAGCACCAAGGAAGAAAGCACGCCGAGATCGTCCACTTCGATGGAGTCGGCACAGCCAAAAAAAAGCCACAACCTGGGTCGTCAAGCAAGTGATCCTTTTTGCCACACGCTGAAGGCAGCACAGTCTCGTGCTCGCCTTCGAAGCGCGCCAGCTCGTCTGATGATCGACCGCGCCAAGCTACTGAACGATAGTCGACTGACTGAGGCTGCCAAGCAACTGAGTGATGAGGAGTTGGCGCTGTTGTACGAGGACGTTCTTAAGCCTTTGGATTTCTACGCCGTGCTGCATACCTTGTAAGAAAAGGAACAGTCTTTCCGAGTTTGATACTCATGACAGTTCGAGAGTAAAATACTTTTACGATTTACTTTTTGCGATTTATTTTATTCGGATATTGAAATGAAAGGACAAAATATATCGGAAGGTAATTTACTAATTTATTTAAGAATTTGTTGTAAATTTGCGCAGTTAAAGTATCTACATTACGTTTTTTCACGCAGGTCACCAGGGAACAGAGGGCCTCCGGTGAGTTTCATGTGAGGCTCCGGTCAGCCACATAGTAGTTATACGAGAGGCAATTTGCGTATCATTCCTTCAAATTGCCTATTGAATAGGAAGTTTGTATCACTCACTACTCTAAAGGCGTTGCTGTTATGATAGGCAGTTTTGTGTCAATAAGCAATTTGTTTTAATTACTAATGGAGTGCTACAGTAGGCCAGTTTTGTCATTCGTTTGAAGTGCTGAGTAGTGTTACAAATAAGCAGTCTGTAACATTGAAGGTATTAGTGTCACGATAGGCAATTTGGTAAAAAACGTACTATAAAACTGTGAAAATGAAATGGAAAACGTAACTACTCTTAGTAAACAGTTCACTTTGGTATCCAGCTAGTTGTCAACCATGAGACTCTAATAGTCAAACGAAGTAACATATAGCAGTCATGGCATAGATAAATGAAAAATGCAACAACGGGTGGAATGAACACGTGCCTGCTGGGAATCTCAAATTCAATAGGGTGGCAAAACGTGTTCAGCAAATTTAATTGTTGAACCGAGAAAGTTTGTGAATTCGTTTGTTTACCTTAGAGTTCAACATCTTACAAGACGGTGTTTTCAACCACCCCTAATGAATGACGCATATTGTTTCTTCCGCAATAATACCTTTGATGAATGATGCAAATTGTCTCTTGTAACACTAATACTTTTAATAAATGACGCAAATTGCGTATTTTAACAGTAATACCTTTAATGAATGACGTCTACGTATGTCTTTCATGGATGACACAAATTGCGTAAAACTAATACCTTTAATGGCTGACGGAAATTGCCTACTTTAACACTAGTACCTTTAGTGAATGAAGTAAATAGCCTGTGAAACACAACATATACCTTTAATTAATTGCGCAAAATACCCTTTGCGAGACTAATACCTTACGGATGTAAATTGCGCCTCCCGGAAAAATTTAGAGACAAAGTTAATCCTTTTCTTGGCTGTAATCTCTACAAGTTGTCTCAGCGTTCAAACTTAACCACGCGCATGCAGCAAGTCTGAAGGGTGAATGTTGAATGTTATATAAAAAAGTTTTATTTTTTATGTAATATCTGATGATGTTCGGTATTCTTGCCACCTGTAACCTAGACAATAAAGCTAATAGGAAAGAAGAAATTGTTTTGTGATCAGGCTTTTGATTCAGGGGTTTTGTGTCCACGAAATGTATAAAGCAGATTTTTTCCGGCAAAGCTTCATACCAATTGGCATAAGTTTCCAACAAAGGTGCATGGTTAGCTAGAGTAAGCCAAGACGTTGAGAAAAACCCAAGGAAAGCGCACAGAATAAGTCTGGAAATTGTATCGAAAATTTTCCAAACTTGTTTTCCGTTTTTCAAGCGATAGCGCAAAAAGGAGAGCGGTTCGATGTTTCTGAGGGTACAAAAAACCACAAGGAATAAAGAGAACCGAGATCCTCCACAACGATTGAGCGACAACCAGCAAAACGCCACAGCTTGGGACATTGACCCAGTGATTCTATCGGCCAAACGCTGAAGGTAGGACAGCCCCGCGAACGTATTCGGAGCGCGCCACCGTGTCCATTGCTCCATCGCGTCAAGATACAGAACGATAGTCGATTGACTGAGGCCGCCAAACTAGTAAGTGACAAGGAACTGGCGTTGCTGTACGAAGATAACCTTAAACCGTTGGATTTCTATGCCATGCTGCATGAAAGGCAAAAGAAATTGTAAGAAAATGAACGGTGAAATAAAGACCCTTACTAGAAAGATTCCAGAAAATTGACAGGTCGGTTAGAAATACGGCGAGCGTTATTGTAAATAACAATTAAATCGTTTTGGGTTTGCGAAATAATTCGTAGTCTGGATAAGTACCTTGTCTGTGTCGCTGGGAAAAGATCGTGCAAAGATTCGCTTCTTGAAATATATTGCTAGGTTTGTTTTTAACTGGGAGCAATAAAAGGGCTGATTGCTGTGTAGGTGTAATCTTCAGTGGGAGTCTGCAGGTCGCTGCTCGAAAATGCAAAATTTTTCATACGTACCATTTCAACAGAACACAACTTTATACTTAAGTTCAGAGGAGTACGCAAAATAAGCTTGAGCTCCGCATGATGGAAATGGCCGAAATCTGTACAAAAAAAACCCCGAATATTTGAAATTTTGTAAAGCGCTGTTACCTGTCCATACAATTTGTATGAGTTTTTCAGCCAATTCTCAACAATGGATTTTGATGTCACGAGCTTGGTCCACCTATGCTTTTACCAACAAACAGGCTGTAGCATTGGAAGAAGTAACGCAACGAAAACTCCATAAATAGTCAAATTGTCGTCAGTTCGTCTCTAATAAACTAATCTCGTCACTCATGTATTGATCAAATCTGTGCTGTTGTAACTCATACCGTACAGATGTATGTTAATTTTTGTTCTCCTGTTGTTTTTTACGGCAAAGCAAGAGAAATTGATCCAGTACGGCGGCAGCCAAAATTCAATTTTTTACAAGATTCCTCGTTAACATTTTGCAAGCTTTTGCTTACTTTCTTTTTTGAGCAAATTGAAGTCTTGTTGGAAATCCAGTTTGGATACAACAGGCTCATTGCTTGCTTTTCCACGGCTTGCGCTCTCATCTCAAGCCTTTAATTTGTAATTGTTCAACTGTTATCAGTACGTCCAAACCTTCTCCTTTAAATTCGGCAAAATGATGAGATGACGTCGCCATGTCACCTGAAAAGTTCGAAAGGGAAATTGGGGAAAAATTAAGGCCACGAAAATTTTGAACGTCAGGCTTTCATTGCCATTTCCCCTCCCCATTTTCTGTTAATCAGATTTACCTGTTGAAGTATTATATTGAATGAGCCTTTTTGCGAATCTCGATGTTTGAGCACCAAGTTGTACATGTATTTGTTGCGAAAGGCTTAAAGAATACATTCAGACATACATTCAAACGAAATTTCTTGGCGAGGACAGCAGCCGTCTGTTAATTATAGGGAGCAATGTCGGAACCGCGCGCGTGGTCGTGAACCTCGCGCACTGTACCGACATCAGGCTGTTAATTTCCAGACTCGTGCTACGCAAGCCAAAAATCGATAAAACCACATAATTGTGTGTGATAACTTTTGCACTGGTACAGGCTACTTTCGGAATGAGAGATGGCAAAAGCGTAGCATAGGAGCAGTTTCTTTTACTGGTGAATAGCACAGGAGCAGTTCCGGTAGCCTGCGTGCAGACGTCTGCATGCAGGCTACAGTTCCTGCTTACGCGCAAAAACTGGTATTGGTTTCCTTGCTGCAGATCAGACCTTCGTGCTCACGCCTATCGTCCCTCACCCAACTACATGTACATCTGGTAGCAAAAACGGACGTCTCAAAGTCTTTCAAATGTGTTTATTTGACACGTGCACGTGGGCTCGTGACTCGTGCGCGTGTGATCGTGTCATGCGCACTTGTCAGTCTCGTAGCCAAAAGAAGACGGCCAGGTTTCTCTCACGTTTTCGTCTCTTCACGTTTTTGTTACCTATCAAAATTGAATACTTGCTTCTGCAGTGCAGCTGGTAGAATGCAACGGAGCGTTTTAATAGACAAAAATCGAGGTGAAAATTCGAGGGATGAGTTTCTCAGTAAATTCTCAGTAGAGGTGACAAAAATTCGCAAGGAAAAAGGAAAACCGAGATCTGACACATTTAAAGCAACACACAGAGCATTATTCGCAAAACAGAGCCCAAGGCAGCTAAGAGCAGCGAGGACGAAAGCAAGCCGAGCTCGTCTGATGATCGATCCCACCCCAAGCTGAGGCAGCTAAGGAACCGAGTGATGAGGAGTTGGCGTTGTTGTACGAGGACGTTCTTAAGCCTTTGGATTTCTACGCCGTGCTGCATACATTGTAAGAAAAGGGACAGTCCTTTGAGTTTGATGCTTTTACTAGTTCGAAATTTGCGGCATTGCTTTTTAGTACTTTTACGTTAGTTAACTTTATTGTTGGCCCCATGATTTTGCGATTTATATTATTTAGCTATTCAAATGAAAAGGCAAAACATATTTGAAGGTAATTTACTAATTTATTTAAGAATTTGCTGTACATTTGCGCAGTAAAATTAAGAGCCATTTTCTGAGAATATCGAGAATCGAAAGACACTCACAAAAAATCGAATTTTTTTTTATTTTGCCAAAACATCCCTTTGGGTAAGCTAATTCAAGAAAAAATAATCCAAAGT
>Ga0126336_10002698_pt1 | contig 10234 bp, 7 predicted proteins | sample SidCmetagenome_FD_92530 | JGI IMG/M metagenome (GOLD analysis project Ga0126336, IMG submission 92530) | Coral microbial communities from El Islote,Puerto Morelos, Mexico - Siderastrea C C metagenome | ecosystem: Host-associated > Invertebrates > Cnidaria > Coral | place: El Islote,Puerto...
CACCAGGCGTCTTTTTTTTTTTTTGGTTTTTACTAAAAAAGAAGTTGTTAGCCACTCACGACCGCCCGCCACCCTCCCCCCCCCCAAAAAAAAAAAAAAGAAAAGAAAATACAAACAGTGTCATGAAAAGCGGGAAATGATGACAGCGATATCCTCACTAGCGAGAATATGGAAAATATACCACTTGAGTCCCGGATGTAATTTCGTATGAACCACTCTTTATCAATATAATAAACGTCAACTTGTGAATATTCGGTGATGGAAAACGAAATCGAAAATGGAATATCTGCTGGGGCTTTAATGTTTGTTCGAAATGCCTACAAAACTTATTCGCTTTAACACGATGAAGGACTGTTTGTAAGAGTGAGCTCGCTAAACCATGCCCATTCTACAACTGTTCCACACTCAGTAAAGCCTGAGTTATATATAACATGTCAAAAAATTCAAACAGTTCAGCAAAATTGCTGTTTATAGCTTATGATCTTCCTCAGCAAGAATCTGTAAGCGTAGTTTTATATAAATTACAATTATTTATCTAAATAAGCCGTTAACTCCCCAAAGAAGTAACTTTTACTTTTGATTTTATGGCGAAAAATAAATTACTGAATAAATATACAAATGAATGAATGAATATCTGAAGCAAATATCCGAAGTAAAGAAATATCTGAAGGGCTAATCCCCGGGGGCTAATCTTTGAATACCCCGTCTGCAATCGATATATACGTAAGTGACGATTTTCTAAAAGATGTCAATCATTGTGAATATTCGTTGAACAAAAGCAAAATCGAAAGTGAAGTGTACTGGGGCTTATGTCTGTTGAAATGCTTACTAAGCTAATTATTCGCTTTTAATTATTTTGATTTTTCGCTCTAACATGGTGGCTTAAGACTGAGTAAGAGTCAGTTCGCTGAACCATAAATTCTACAGTTCCCACTGTCAGAATAGTATCCAATGAACGACGATTTCCCGCCAGCCGCAAAGTTGCCGCTTATGGCTAATGCTCTTTTCCGCAAGAATCTGTATACGTGGTAAGGCCTTAACTCCCCACAGAAGTAACTTTCACTTTCGATTTGTTAAAAACAAAAAAGAAAACAATGTTAAATAAATGAACAAGTGAATAAATAAACAAATAAATAAATACGTAGTTTGTCTCTCTTGGTTCAATTTTTGACCGCAAGTTAATTAATGCACATAGCCTATCGGCTACGTCTGAGTTATAGTTTGAATGCAAGTTTCTGCTGACGAGCCATCAGTAGTCAAGGTCAATCTATATTTGTCTGTTTTGGCCTTAGCAATCTGCCATGCAAAGTTTTAACAGCCATTTTTAATAGTGACAGCACAAGCGTTTTTAAGCCTGAAAACGCTCACACTGTCGATATCGTCCGAAATGTTCCTTGGGCTCGTACCGTTAGCTTCTTACGCACGTATATTATGTATAAGCAGACGTTTTGTGGAACTACTTCCAATTGGAGCACAGATCACGCGATGTAATATACGTAGTGAACAGTCTGCGCAGTAAACAAGGGCAAAAGGAAAAGCCCGAAGTATGATAGCAAGGAAACTTTATGTTATTGTTGAATTAAGGGCAGTATTGACAAGCATTATTATTCCTGTCTCGTGGTGTGCGAGAAACAAAATGAACGCTTCGGTAAGCATTTTTTGCTGTCAACCATTACTTCATTTCAGCTATTTTGGACGCCAGCTTGGCGTCGGCTCGACATGGGGTATGTACATACAAGCATACTGTTTTGATAGATTAGTCTGGCTATAGCGGATTATTATAATTTGGTATTTACACTCCAGTGACTTCGCTGACTTCCGGATTTCCAAATAACTTGTTACTATTATAGACAAATTGCAGAAACACGATCATCTTCCAAGAATTTTATTATTTTAAAATCGGATTCCACAAGTTTCGGCCAATTAACGGACGTCACATTGGTTAATTGAGAATTATTCCGCTTTTAATTGTACCGAATTTTTTTGGCCAGCCTTGACACGTGCGAGAATTTCAGTTTTGAAACGAAACACGTGTACAGTGCTCACCCTATTTCGAGTTTTTTTTTTGTTTGTTTGTTTTTTGCCTTTTAGATGGGGAATGGGGCCGGTGTGGATTCCTCGACAAAGATTAATCTGGGAAGAATTGGGACCCACTTCCCACGACACACTTTTCTATCCTCAAATCGTGCGTTTTTTTTAATAATCGAGTGGGGGGCTATTTATGCCTTTTCAATTTGAAAGCGCTTTTCATAAATATCTGAATGGCTAAACTTTCTACCAAATCTATTGCTTAAATGATGCAATCAGCAATATCTTTAGCCTGAAAAATCAGCCCACGTTTCGCGAGGTCGCCACTTGAGCCCTCGCAAAACGACGTCTGAGTAACGAGCGCAGAAATTCCTTCTGACGACGTTCACTACCCATATCTAGGTAGTGCTTCTGATAGGTTGAAAAGAAACTCCCTCGCGTTTCAACCAATTACCAAATTACATGAGTTTTGGGAGGCTAAACAGAGTCAGTACACTGTGAACGTCAAACCTTTGAAAACGCGCTACAACTTACATACACCCGTTTGAAAAAACGTTGTCGGGTGAAAAGTATAAACGATGGACAATGCGACACAATGGAACCGGGAAGATGACAGGGACAAGTTTAATTTGTTACTGGGTTTCATTTCTTGATATTCAAAATATTTTCTTTCCAAGATAATTTAAAGAGTAAATTAAGACATGCTGTGTTATTATAATGTGCACGTGGCTAAGAATAGAGGCAAGTTTTCACGCTTCCCAGAGCACCATTGGACCGCATTGTCAATGATTTATGCTTTTTACCCGACAACGTTTTTTCAATTGGGTGTATACATACGAAAGTGTTTTCTAAAAGATGTCAGCCTTTGAATATTCGTTGATCGAAAGCGAAGTCGAAGGTGGAGTATCTGTTGGAGTTATGTTTGTTTGAAATGCTTACTGTAAGCTTTTAACACCGTCAAAACCTGTTTGTAAGATTGAGTTCCATTCCATTGTAAGAGTGAGTTCCAGTTTGAAAGATTTAGTGAACAATAATTTCTGCTGTTCCTACTCTGATAATATAATAACAATTTCCCGTTTTTAGTAAAGCCTTCCGAGGCATTACATGTCAAAAAAACTTAAATAGTTCAGCAAAATCGCTGTTTATATTAAGTGCTCTTCCTCAGCAAAAATCTGTAAGTGTGGTGTTGTATATATAAAAACAATTTCATTTTTCGTGTACCAAGCAGAATTCGAGCAGAATTTCGAGCAGAATTCAAGTGATTTTTACGAGCATTGCCGGCAAGCAGAATAAGCCATTTTGCAAGCAGAATTTACCAAAGGCCAATGTATATTTAATCCTGTCTCAAGGCACACGACAGGTATCGTATTGACGTTCGGTTTGTAATCAACAAAAGAAATGCTTCGATAGCAGTTTCTTCGCAAACAATCGTCAATTCTCTAAGTACCATTTTAAAGCTATTTTCGGGCGCCAGCTTGACATGTGGTATGCGGTGTTTTGCTAGAATGTGCAAATAAAGCACTTTTTTTACTCTCCAGGGAAATTTTGACTGGGCACGTGTTTTGGTGATGATCTTAGTACCTACAAGGCCGACTGACAAATGACTGGCTCATTCCATTAGACGTTATCAATGACAGCTAGAAGTCCTTGGATTTTAATAAAAATCCGCTAAAAAGACCTTCATCCTGATCTTAGAATAGAATAGAATAAAATAGAATAGAATAGAAACTTTATTAACGTGTCTAAGTGTCTAGCAGGGGGAAATCCCCCTGCTAATGGGGACACCTAACTAACAGTTAAAGGTAACTATAAGATAACTATAATAACAATGAGATATATAAAATTAACTTTGACACATACACATACACTTCCAGTTCTCAGAAACAACGGAAATAACTATTCGCTGATTGCTTTTCTCAGAATTAAGGTTCTGCTCCAACAACCGTACGCGTGTGGTATGAAATTTTCGCAGGATCTAATTTTGGCGAATTTCGCTGTTACATCGATCCGCGAAAATTGGATCCCGTGAAAACAAACTTCCGCTAAAAAATCACCCGCGAAAATTTACTCCATGTATTATAAGGTAACTGAATTTCAGTTGAGTTGACTGAGAAAAGAATAATACGACCTAGCTTCCTCTTCGTAATCGCAACATAACGAATAGTCTCTGCATTATCTGGGTAAAACTGATAACAACCATATAAGAGACCATTTTCTGCGCATGCCAAAGAGCAAATGACATTTAACTGCGTGTTTCACCCAGCCCAGATAGCATACAAAAGTACACCTTTTGGTAGGTTTGAGTTATAAGTAGAATAAACAAGACAATATTACGTCTGTCGTTGCTCTATACAAGTTGTATACGCCAGAGAGAAACTAGCCTCGAAACACCAAAAATCGGCAACTAGATATATAAGTTCTCATTTTGGAAGTTGGAACGGTCTGTTGAGATTCTCTGTGATAGAATGGTAACTTTAGCAACTTCAGAAATGGATAGGTACTTTACTGCAAAGCTATAAAAAGTGTAATATGTGCAACAAGCACCTTTAAGTCTTTTTCTGATTTTTTCTGCTATTGACTGAGGGCTACTGTTGTTGTTGTTGTTGTTGTTGCCTGCAACAAGTACGCAGTCCACCTCAGTCGTACCTAGAGGTTACTGTCCAAGTGTAATTGATAAAACTGGTAGAAGGTCATGAATGGGGCCATGCATTTATGGGTGGTGCAATGGATCAAAGTTCATGTGCATCATCAGAATCAAGCTATACTCAATTGTAATGCATTGAAACGCAAAGCTACCCTAGTTCAAGTTGACGTCCCTCAGACTGTGAGTATAAACGTATAAACAAATATGACAGCCATTAAGGCTGGTTTCCATATGATCGCTACGATTGCTACGATCGCTGGAAAAAACGTTCAGCAATCGATGTGATCATATGGAAACCACTCTTCAGCGATCGTTGTGAAATGCTGTGATCGCTACGATCCCTCAAGTGTGGTTTCCATATGATCACAACGATTGCTGAACGTTTTTCCAGCGCCTCAAGTAGTTTAAGGCCTGGGTCAAGGGTTTAGTTGGTAAAAAATGATAAATTCTTGATATCATTGACCAGGTAAATGGCAGTGGAACGAAAATTGAAACGTAGAAAGTTCTCGTCGCCCTTAACATTTTCAAGTATAATATGCGTTTTACTAAGACACTTCACGTGGCCGTTTCTCGGGAAAAAACACGTATTTGAAGAATTGGTGACGGTTTTAGCATGAAATATCAAATAAAAACACAAATTAACTATCTCCAGCTCCTCACGTTTGGAATGAGTCTATGGTTCTTAAAAAAATCATGAGGGCAAAGGTCATCTTTATGTCCAAAATTCTGGCTTTGATCTTGAGGAAGACCATTCCAAGCGTAGAAAGTTAGATATGTTAGATGTCTATCAGAAACGCTAATTTGCTCATCTGTAACACTAAAATTCGCCCCCAATTTGTGGATTTACGTAATTTTAAAATTGTGATCACGTGAGTCACGTGATCAAAATAATATGTTAAGGCAAAAGAGAACAACAATATTTATCTTCAACGAAAATTTCATCCTGTTCTAGGCATCATATTTTCCGAACATACTGTACACCCAGGCCTTAAACCACTTGAGCGATTGAAGCGATGGTAGCCATCGTAGCGATCATGTGGAAACCGGCGTTTACTTGTTACTTTGAAGCTGTGTGTAAGCTGGATAATTTTATGTTTTGGAATTTCATTCTCCAAGGAATTTTCGTGGCTCATTGCATGTTGTTTCATTAATGTGATGTTTTTATCGTAAAATTGGTGTAGGGTGCTTACCCAAAGATATTACTGATAAGTGTAAAAATAGGTTTATTGCCAAAGTTTGTTCCTAGTTATCACACTTACAGTGGAAAATCTCAACATTTCTATTTTAAGATTGAATTTGTGACCCTGATAGTATGTTGTGTTTCTTCCAACGTAAAAAGTTGAAATACCTTCTTAATCCCTTTTTTTAAATGTAGGTACTTAACAGACAACGGTAAAAAGTAATTCCAGGTTTGTTATAGCGGTGCTTCTTTTAAAACTCAGCAAATTTACTCTACTGAAACTATTTTAAGGAATTTAAAAACACCAACAACGGTCTCATCTAATTTCTTAGCCTCCTCTTTCAACGTGTGGGGAAGAACGGTGTTGAAACCATTTCCTAATTTATATCATCTAATAACCAGTTGCAAAGATTTTTCTCCAACAAACTTGTTCTGCAGATAAAATTACAAATCGCCGAAATAAACCTTTGTTAACGTGCGGTTTTGTTAAACGTTTTATACAGTCAACTAAGGGTGCAGGTCATGAACCTGTTCCAATATTCGCTCCTCCTTGAGACATAAAAAAGGTCATAAATGCTGAGCGAATGTCTGTTGCATCATCAGCTTCGTCAAGCACAATTGGAAGTGAATCAGGCTGAGGCAATGCAGTTGCTTCATTCTAGTCCACGCTTCCAAAACTTCAATTTTTGGACTTCACATACCTTGGTGAAGAATGCATGATGTAGCAATCAAATTCAGTACCCCCGGCACTTCCATATCCATCCTCTTGGAAAATCTCCGAAATCGTCCCTTCCATCGCCCAAATGTGACTGTTTTTTACTGCCACTCGAGTCTGCTCAATCTGTAGTTAAATACTCTTTGGCTTTGGGGTGTATTGATGTTTTCTGGATATGGCTTTAAAAGCCATGGTAGCAGAGGATAAGCAGGGTCACCAAGTATGATGATAGGGACATCTTGGCCACCGATACGTTCCCTCGTATCTGGAAATAATCTCTTTTCGTTTTCTTTCTTACAATTTGGAATTAGACAATATACGGGCATCGTGTACGCTACCGAGCCATCCAATGGCAATATCCCTGAAAAGGTAAGTACAGTCAACTATAGCCTGCATGACAACACTGTGGTAACCTTTTCGGTTTACGTAATCAATTTGATTCTCCTCAGGTGCAATGTTAGGCATGTGTGTCCCGTCTATTGCCCCAGCGCACATTGGGAATCCCCACTTTTCTTTGTAGGATTCAAGAACAGATTCCAGCTCATCATTCGCCGGAATGTAAATGAATTTTTTTCTGCAGATGGTTAATGGCACAACACACATCTTTGAAGCAATTACAAAGGAATGCCCTTGATACTCCAAAAAGGTTGGCAATAGTTCGATACTCGGCTGTTGAGGCCAAATAGTAGAGTATCATTGCCCAGCCTCGTCCCCAGGGCCTTCTCCTCGTTCAAAATGGTGGTCGGAGAAACCCCTGGCCAAGGCTGCTGAAATACTCCATGAATCGTGGAGTATTTTGTGACGTGACACATGATGAAATGACTTTTTCGGAGGTTGTTCCCAGCGTCTGGCGGCCCTGTTTGTTTTCTGCAATTGGAAACCGTTATACAAACAAAACGAAGACATTTCATCGTGTTTGCGTGACGAAATTCTAACGCACTTTTGGAGCCTTGGCCTGGGCTCCGACCGCCATTTTGAACGAGGAGAAGGCCCTGGGGACGAGGTTGTATCATTGCCAGCTTCTTCCTAGGCGTATACAGCTTTGCGCATTGCAGTGTCCTGCTTTGATATTTCGCCTTCAATTTCATTGAGAATGATCGTGAACGTATCTTTCGTGACAAGAAAGTTCTCGTACCATTGTTCCTGGGTGAAGTGATTGTCAGCCGTTTGAAATCAACCGTCGCTATGCGGTGGGTTAAATATTAATGTTACTAAAGACATTAGGATCACCATTATTTTCATTTTTCTTGACTGCAAGAGCCTCAACGCCCTCCCTCGTTTAGCTGGCTCTTTAATGCGTTGCCGGTTTTCTCTACGACAATTTTCTTGTTCTTTTTGCCGCATGGAGTAGAATAAACTTAACTAAACTGTGGACGCCATGTTGTGTCTAATAAGTGCGCATGCTCACCTTCGTTGTTTTCATCCTTGCCTGGAACAAAACATCCTTGCCTAATACAAAACCGCTAAGCAGGACAAGTAGTGCCTGTAAACTTTCCTTGCCTCTCCAGTAAGTTAAGTTACCTTTGCCAATATCCATCCTTGCCTAGTCGATTTTCTACAGTGTAAATGGGGCTTATAAAGCTTATACCCCTGATTCTGTGTTTTCTTTTCTTATTGATTGCTTTTGAGGGGGTGGTGGGTGGGGCAGAGGGGTTTATTAATACTAATCAAGACATCACAAAATAAGAATTAACGCACAAACAAACAAATCCATAGGTTTAATATGAAGTAAGATTTTTTTTACTGTGAATTTCCTTACAGAAAGTTTTGGATAACGTCGTCAGTGGCAAATGATAGATATTATCTACAACAACAACAACAACAACAACAACAAAAGAGACGCATGAAAACCCAACATCCAGATCGCCTCTCTTTCCCGTTGTCTTAACTTTAAAGGGCATACACAAGTGCACTGCCGGAAAAATGTCCCAACTCCCAACTCATGTCCTTTGGACCCTTAAGTCCGCCCTCAAAAGATAACTCTTGCCACAGCAAAAAACGTTTAAACACGATGGTTCAAATAATTAATTTATAATTGGCTTGGAAATTTTCGTAATACCCTTGGTTTTGTATCGTTTAAGCTAACCATAGTCTTTGCAGTTGAAATGCTTATGCATCGATGTCGTCATTGATTTTATATCAGTCCAATGTAACCACTAGTGTAGACATTCCGGGTCCCAGGTCGTATTTTTTTTACTGTTGATCAGTCCAATGTTACTCATGGTTACTGAATGATTGCCTAGCTATTACCTGGCAACCAGGGTTGTTACAGTTGTGGCGTTATCAGTCCTAATGCTAACTCACTCTTGGCCTCATCATTCCAGTGTTGACGCCGAGTTGCCATCATTTTTTTCAATATTGTTAACAGTGTTGATTATTTAAATGCAGTCGTTCCTCTGGTCTGACGTCAGGATAACTCCATGTGTACTTCACAGATCCAATATGCGTCGTTCTTGACCACACCACCTTAACTCATCACAGTATATACGTCATCGATCTCAAATTTTGACATCATCAGTCGCATGTTCTCAGTCCAATTTTGACCTGCGCCTGCATTTTCTTCTTCAATTCGTGAAATTCCTCTACCGTATACTGCTTTGGGCCCTGAGATAATTAAGATGTTGACAATTTAGTTAAAGGCATCCCGTGTAAAGATAATAGCTTCCTTCAAATAGAACTACAAGTACTTTTAATCTTCGTGCGAATGCCTTAGATTGTCATCTATCTCACTAATATCGACGTCAGAGCCCCGAGCGTCAGGGCTCCTACGTGCACTCCCTACTAGTTAGTAACATGGTGGAGTAATGGCTCTGGTGACGTCACTAGTTTGAAAGTCGAAAGTCGTAGTCACACTTAAGGTGGTTTACTACAGTTTTTCTGAGACACACTTGCGCGCGCAGAGAAACTCTCTCTCTGACGCCATTTTTTTTCGCGCGCGCAATACTTTACGTCATCATCGAGAAAAAGCTGGAAACATCTCTGAGATCTGGCATGTAGAAATCGCTCGTGGCGTACTATTAGCATTCTTTATCATGAATGGACGAAGTCTTGAAAAAGTTAGTGAGCGATACCGTTATAAAATATCTGTGAAACCTCGACAAAAACCTCGAGGAGTTGTTGTAAAAATTCTTATGTTTATCGCACGCGCCATATTGCGCTATTTCAGCGCGCGCTTATGTTGGCCGCATGCTCAGTTTTGCTCACGTAGGAGGTCGCAAAAAACTCGCAAATCGATTTTTTGATCCCACTCTACTCGAAAACTGACCGTACAACCCACAGTCAAAAATTCAGCATCAATTCATAGTAGTAAGTTTCACCTGTAGACAAAATATTAGCCAAATCTGTAAGAGAGATTTTTAGAAATTCTCAAAAAAGCGAAAATTCGAGATTTTCTTTATTAGCAAAAATTCTGCCCTACATATTTTCATTTTCTTTTGCATAGTTATTTATTTATAGCCACTTTCTAAATCCTGAAAAATTGAGGTAGGGTCGTACGGCTAGATTTTGAGAAAAAAGCCCTAAAAAAGTCTAGTTTCCAGTCCTTTCCTAGCACTCGGTCTGTTATAAATGATATTTTCTAAGCTTCTCGTATTTCTTTTCCAGGATAATGAGGGTTAATATCATTTCTTTTAACAGTTGTAGCAACAAATGACCCAAAAGAAAACTC
>Ga0126336_10002699_pt1 | contig 10233 bp, 8 predicted proteins | sample SidCmetagenome_FD_92530 | JGI IMG/M metagenome (GOLD analysis project Ga0126336, IMG submission 92530) | Coral microbial communities from El Islote,Puerto Morelos, Mexico - Siderastrea C C metagenome | ecosystem: Host-associated > Invertebrates > Cnidaria > Coral | place: El Islote,Puerto...
GAAGCCAAAATTGTTCTCTTGGATCCTGAAAAGCGACGAAATCTAGATGAAAGTTTGATTGACAACAATGCACGCAACTGGAATGCCTTACCCCTTTTGTGCAGTATTTGTACCAACGCTAAATCCAGAGTAGGATCAAGATGTCTGAAAGGAATGGGTCACATAAATCCTCTAATAGACGAAATTAACTCAGCTACAAAAGAGTACAAGGACAGAATGAAGACCGCGAAGACGAAATCAAAAACATCGCCAGGTAGAAATACATTTTCAGTTACCCTTCAAAAGGTGCTCAAGAAATTCGTCATTACCGATTTACCCAGGTTGTATCCATTAGCCGCAAATCGAAAGCAGAGGCCTTGTTCCAAAGAAAAAGTTTTTCCAGCACCAACTGATCCTGGTACGTGCTTCTCTGCAAGTGGAATCAGCAGCCAAAAGTCGTCTTTTCCCTCAGCCGCGGATGTTGTCGAGATCCTTAACCTATCTCTCGTTCGTGAGTCGAGGGAAGTGCTCCAGTGCATCCACCTTCCATGGACATTCCAATTTATGACCTTTCAAGCTTGTCTGGTAGGGAGTTGGAACAGATTCTTCAATACTTTGGCCGTCCGAGTGTAAAGCCCTTCTCTCGAGACTCGGTTGTTAAGGAACTGAGCTTATTCATTCCAAAATGTACTGTTTTGCCCAGGCAATCTGGTGGCAACCAAGAGAGCTTGTCTGCAGGCAAAAGGCTTGTCTGCCAGCAGTGTGGAAGAACAGGTTTCTTCTTGTTTTCCTTTTTAAGATCTTTTGATACCTGTTTCGCCTGTAAAAACGTATTCTGTCGTGAATGTCTGTCCAGCCCCAGGAGAAAAATTCCCACAAGTGGTTCATACGATTTAAGGTCACTATGTAAGACTTGTCTGACAACTTTTAACTCAAGAGAGGCAGCAACATGGTTGACACATGGTCAGGCCTTGCTCGCAACAGATAAAAAGTACTTGGAAGCCGTTTTAGCGATGTACAACCTGTTCAATGAGCTGTATCCATCGGAAATTGCCACCATGAAACAAGCTCGGGCACTCTTCTATTGTAAAAAGCTTGAACGGTTGGTCCGCTATGGCAAAGACGTACTTCGCACAACTACGTTTGAACGGGAAGTTACTCTGGAGCTGCAGAAACTGGTCGCTGAGTCCCTTTTGAAACTAGCTCATGATGCTGACGACTCCGATTTGTTAAGGAAAGCTGACAAGTATGAGGAAGCAATCCAATGGACTGCTCAGTTTACTGAAGAAAGTGAAGCTACGGTCCGTGATTTAAAGGTAGAGGCAATGAGGAGGCGACGGCATTGCATTGAGGTCCATGAAAGAGTCACCAAGCAAAGAGTAAAGGCGCTATTCTCACACCTGATTGCTGCCATAAGAGAGGGTTCCTTGCTGAAGGTGTTCACCATTTTACAACACATGGATGAAGAGGCCAAGGATGCGTGTTTAAAGCAGCTGTCAACAGAGTCACCAGAGACTTACAGTCAATACGGTAAACTGTTGTTGCGACTTGCGAAAACGACGCTAACATTTAAGCAGGACCCCACAAGTGCTGTTAAACAAATCGCCGACATCTTTTGGACTAACTATTCTCTCTTTTTGGAGAACGGTAGCCGGGAGCACATATTCGACTTTGTAAACCATTTCACATGCCAGTTATTGAAAGGAGGACATAAATTGCTCCTGGAGACATTGCATGAAATTACACCCACCAACTTTATGCAATGTCTTTATCTTACTGAAGATGACATCTTTTCGCCACCAGACATAGAGAACAGATGGTGGGAAAACGTTAGTGTGGAAGGCTGCGACATGAAGATGTTCCTGAAATACGAATTGGCTGTAAAGAAGCTCTCGGAGACCAAAAACTGGTCTCCAGTCAAAGTTGCCCTTTGCTACTACGACCTCACCACTGCTTGTAACCATCCTTCTCAACTTTTGGTGACATTGATTACTTCAGCACAGTGGTTTGCAAGACAAATGGCATTGCCCAATTCTAACGACGCATTGCAGTATTCGTGCAAAAAGATGATTCTGAAACTCACCAACCTGGCAGCTGCACTGTCCTTCGATTTTGGCATCCACCCACATATGCAGTACTATGTGGCAAGAATGGTGTTGGGGCTCCAATTTTATGCTTCCTCCAAGACACCCTGTGGAAGTCAAGATGACGCAAAAACCATTGGAGAGCATTTGAACTGGCTGGTCGCCGCTGGGCGTCTTTGTCCATTGCACAATATGCCAATTCTCTCTCCAACCGAATCTGTTGTTTTGCACATAATATCACAAGACCTCTACTCTGACTATTTGTTAAAGCTCCAAGATGAACCACCACCGCAGATGAGACCTATGTCAGAAGCTATACTGCGCTACCACATTTATGAGAATCACTGGCGCAAGCGGTGTCAACTGCAAGATCCAACTGGGGATGGCCTCCGCTTGACTGCTATGACTGAGCTGTTGTACGCGGAAGACTGGTCATGGGATGGTGTCCAACAACTTCTCCAGTGTAATATGGTTCCACTGGATAGCGAAGGATGGCGTGTTGGTAGCCACCGACTGTTAGAACCTGTTGCTTCAAGTGGTATCCATCAACTTGTCGGCTTAGAAGTCAACAAGAATGACTTCAGCATCCAGCTGTTAATAAGAAAGCAAACCAGGCAGTCACCCTCACTTTTATGCTGGGAAGATATTGCCGTTGGGTTAACTAGAGATCAGCCAGGATGTTTCTTCAGCTTGGAAGCAGTTGCTCCCCAGGAGACGCTGTATCATCCTTTCAATAAGCAGATATTTGAGCCAAAAGAATTGCAAGCAAGCAGATTCCTCAGCACATTGTTCCACACCGACTACCTCCTGAAGCAGTTAAGCACAGGTCTTGAGATTTCATCCTATCCACCTTTTCACAAGCGTCCGGTCCATCAGGGTTTACTGAAGGGTCTCCCTAATGAGTTACAAAAAACTCTTTTGTCCATACCAAGTCGCGGTCCTTCTTTCAGCCGAGTTCATCGATTCTGGATACAAGCAGATGTCATGGAGTACGATGTCCAAGAAAACGACGATTCAATACGTTGGTTGTTTGGAGATGTCAACATGAGCGTTCGCTGCAAGCCCATGCTTCACACACAGGATGGAGGACTGCAAGACCAAGATGTTCTAGGCCCAGATCCTGACAGCCCGGAAGGAAGTTTCATTGCGGACTTCACCAAACATTACGATCAGATCGGAAAGTATTTTCCCGAATTCCTCCGCTTGAAGGAACTTTGCAAAGTTCAATGGCTGGGACAGTTCGTCGCCAGCATTCAAGAGAGTTTGGAGGAACAAAGCAGACGGCTCGATAGTGAGGTAATGGATGCAAAGTATGACGAAATGTATGCGTCAGCGGTGCGAGAGGCTCAGAAAGATAGCCGAGAAAAACTGGATCATATGTTGCTTAAAATAAGGCGCCAAACATCGTTTATCAGCAACGAAGTGGTTCAAGAGATTTATCAAAAGGCCGGCCTTCCAGCGTCATATCACGAGATTTATAAGTGGGTGCGTTTTGGGGATTCGAGTGTGATTGCACAACAAATGGCACGTAAACGAGTCCCATCCGTCTCGCAGATTAAACGGAAATTGATCAATGAGCATGCAACGAAACTAAGGCAATATCGAAGGTCACTTTCTACTTTGAAGAAGAGCTGCAAAAAATGCCTTCCGTCCACTGAGTTGGCCAATGGATGCTGTTGGGTGCCGGCTGTCTGCCACTGTGAAGACGGAAAATGCATCTACGGAGGAGTGTTACTGATGCCAAGCCCATGCAAAGTCACTCTCAGGGTGGGAAGGGATTTCAGCAAGGTGCCCCTCACTCCCAATTTTTTAAAATGTCATGAGCCCTTGAAACAACCACCAGTAAAACCATTCAATCCTCCACGAACCTATGGAAGGAAAGTGCTTATAACAAAAGGCGTTGGCTCCACGACCGGTCCACCTGGTGGCGACTCTGGCGGCAGTTCGTCTTCAAGTGACAGTGCGGACTGCGGAAGTCGTGGTAATCTTTCAGGAAAAGGAGGTAAAATTATTGAAAAATATCGTAAAGAGCTTGAGGAAACTTTGTCCCAGGTGACGGCAACACGAACGTCGCCAACCACAAGGATTAATGAGCGGAACAATAGCTTTGCACTTTCGTTATAAATTCTGGTACATTTCTCAGCCGCCCCAGCAAAATATCATCCAAAAGTGACACAACTGTAAGTTACACATAGAACACGGTCATACGGCGTCCCTACAAATTCAGTTCCTGGACGGTTGCAATATATTTGAAAATTTGAACAAATCAGGGTAATAAAGGTTTCGTCCGAGAAAACCTGAATTCATTTTCGAAGCAACGTTCTCTTTGTCATTAGTGGCTTTGTTACTTCAGTTCTCTAATGTTGATATCTATCTTCAATATATGGCCATTAATTTCACCAAATGTTAATTACTGTAGATCTTCAAATGACACGTTTTTTAGCGTTAACTGTGTTTTTACGCTACGACAATCCCTGCACTCTCAGCTTTCTTGGGAGCTGAGCTTACGTTATTCCAATTGCTGTTTTCTTGACCACTTTTTACGAGCATAGCACTTATTTCAAAACGATGCAACATGACAGGTATTTGCTCATTAACAGGACCTACTGATGGAGAATCAGGGACTTTCCCTTGTGGCCGACCCCAATGCGTAACCTGCCCCCATACCAACCCTTCGGAGACTCTCGACACCCCGGGTGGTCAACTGAAATTCGAGGAAAAGTTCACTTGCACGGACAAAAATGTGGTTTACGTCATTTCTTGTGTCAAATGTCCTATGCTCTACATCGGGGAAACTGCGAGACTCCTCGGTGTCAGATTCCAGGAGCACAAACGATCAGTTGTCGCGAAGGCAGACAGCCCTGTTGCTAAACACTTCTCGTCCAAAGGACACAGTGTCAAAGATATGCAGGTGTCCGTAATCTGTAAGGATGTCAAGACAAGAAAGGCGCGACGCCGCATAGAAGCAAGATGTATCTTCAATTACAAGACTTTAGCACCAAGTGGACTGAACATAAGCTTAGGTAGGTAGGTAGTCGCACACGAGCAGGAGTTTAACCCAATTTCTGTAGGATGAAGCGACTGAGAGTATTGCTACCACCCCTCCCCCTGGTCGGGATGCTAGTCCATCGCAGGGTTACTCACAGCAGAATGTCGCCGGTACCCATTTATACACTTGGGTTACCCAGCGCAGTATGTCGCCGGTACCCATTTATACACTGAAAATACAATACACTACAATGCAATGCGATACAATACAGTACAGTACAGTACAGTGCAGTGCAGTGCAGTGCAGTGCAGTGCAGTGCAGTGCAGTGCAGTGCAGTGCAGTGCAGTGCAGCCAGTGCAGTACAATACAGTACAGTACAGTACAATACAATACAGAACAGTGCAGTGCAGTGCAATGCAAGACAAGACAACACAACACAATAAACTTTACTAATAATAAATAATAATAATAAATAATAAACATTACTATTTATGACAGTAATGCTGGCTATTGATAACCAAGTAACCCTCACTCGTCGAAAGCCCAGTATATCAAATTGAAGCTCATAAAAATCATTTATGGCATGCTATTAAAACTCTCTATTTGAACTGATTTTTAGATATTTCGAGATTTTACAATTCGAACGTGCAAATCACCTTTTCAAAGCCGCAACTCTCGGCGATTGTGAAATCTCAGTGATCCTGTTCCTTCCTGGAAGATCTTAGAAAAAGTAGCCCTCACTTGAAGCTCATAAAAATCGCTTATGATATGCTATTAACACTTTATTCTCATTCTTAGATTTTTCGAGACACTACAAGTCTCGAACGTGCAAATCACCTTTTGAAAGCCGCAACTCTGAGTGTTTTTGGAATCTCAGTGATCCTGTTCCTTCCTAGAAGATGTTAGACACGAAAAAAATAAAAATAAAAATAATAAGAAAAACGGCTCGTCGCCGTATACACGGCCCGAGAATTGATGAATTGATTGATTGAATTGATTCTTTTTGGTTCACTAGTTACATAACATCAATGCATGTATCACGCTATGAAAGGTCAAGTATCGTGGGTAACACAAAAATAATCCGTGCGTCATTCAGGGTCATTTCATCACCATGCTATGGAAGGTCAAGTATCGTGGGCTCAAAAAATCTCTTTTCTTGTGCACGATAGCGGCGTGAAAAAATAAAAATAATAAGAAAAAACGGCTGGTATTCCTTGACTGTCGCCGTATACACGTCACGAGTATTGACGTAAACAGTTGCATTTTTACTTAACACACCTTAGAAACCGAATCGATTTTATCAGTTTTCAAAACCAATCTGTCAAATACCGGACATTCTCCTCGTGAATAGTCACGATCAGGAGCCCATTACCTGTCACAATTTTGATTACGCAGCGCACAACTCATCATCTATCACCGGTAAGACGAAAACACGGTTTATCTGTCTCCGGAAACCGGTACCAAGAAATACTAATTTAAGAAATCTTTTTTCCTTAGTAGGGGAAAAGGCGAGGGGGGAGGGGTGTTGAGAGACTATCGGCCGCCTGTAAATTCTTCAGAATTTCTTGTTAGGCGGATGTCGTGCGCACAAGCACGTCGCCGACTCATAAAATGGTCGTTTTTTTGTTTTTCATTTTCGTCGTCGTCGTCGTCGTCGTCGTCAGTCACTGGACTTAATCCTCTTGGTGTCGCGCGGCCAACAGACACAATTGCACTTCAGGCTTACTAAGTGAATAGTTTACGACATTAGCTTTTTTGCTAGCTTTGAATCTTCAAGACAATTTTCTCTTTTTATAGTGTCCATTTTCTCGATTTCGGAAAAAAATTCACTGGATTCCCGTGAAATCTGAACTTCGCTGCCTTCAGTGATGAGGCTAATTAAATGTTCAACATGAAAATAGACCTTTGAACGACAATGGCATTGCTGTTATAACAAGAGGTTGCAAGTAGCCTGCACTCGTGTGGTTAGGATCCAAAAAAATTGCACAGCTGCGCTGCGCTGCGCTGCGTTGCGTTGCGTTGTGTTGCGTTGCGTTGCGTTCCGTTGTGTTGTGTTGTTGTGTTGTATTGTATTGTATTGTAAATTGCATGCACTACTTGTGCTACGCTGGAGACTCCCCTGAAGGTGCTCAGTAGCACTAACTTCATTTTGGCAAAGTATATGTTTGGTGAAAACTAAAATGTCAAAACCTTTTTGAATTTTAAAATTTTCTACAAAACAAACTATCAGTGCGTTTTACATGCTTACAGGTGATGGTGGAGGTAATTTGATGAAGCAGGAAGTTGAAAGGATGAAGAAAATATTGGACTTAACTGAGAAAAACTGCATTCGAAAAGGAAAAAACGACCCAAAATTCAGCCAGTATCAGCGACGCTGCGGGCCAGGCCGAAACGCAGAAGAGACCCTTTTGTATGATTTCCTTAAGCTCATCCCACCAGGTGAAGAATGGGCAAAAGGCAAGTATGAAATACACCACTATATATATGCGAATCACATCTAGGTTAGTAGCGTGCCACTAGGATATTCCACCTGAATGAATGAATGAATGAATGAATGAATGAATGAATGAATGAATGAATGAATGAATGAATGAATGAATGAATGAATGAATGAATAACTTTATTCAAGTGTCAGGCTGAGTATTTAGCCTTTGACAGCTAATTGGGGACACTTTACTACTTAAAATAAATTCAAACTTACAATATACAATTAAAAATTACAATATTTCACTATATTAAACTTAGGGGGAATGAACAAGAATAGGGAGAGGTCGTTTAAAAAAACGGTTTCTAAACTCACAAATACATTATTATACTTAACTAAGGAACAATTAAAAAGATAAAAATAAAAGAAGTGATAAGTTGAATAAATTGTCAGATCTCAAGTAGCACATGTGGCGCAATAAGAACGCGGGTCGTCGATTAGGGCAGTGAGGTCTTTGTCTCTTATGATCGTTTCTCTGGATTATATTGCACTTCAAGACCTTCAGGGCTTTTTCACCTCAAGATTTCCTTCATATCTTAGTCGATAGTTTTCATTTTATTATTTCTGCAACGACGGTCATATTGGGACAAAAGCAACCTATTCGTTTCCCCTAAGCAAGGGCTTACTTTGATTCCGCCTCAAAGCCTGAGAGTGGTACAGCAAGAAAGCTATCAGTCGGTACCTGGTTAGGTAGCAGAAAGTGCCAAAACAAGGCCAATTTGATTTTAATTACGCTGTAGAACCCGTTCACTCTATGAAGTGTATCATGGGTAATCAATGCAATATGGAGGGAAAGTCAAAGGTTTGTATGGAAGTTAAAAGCGATTTAAACTTTTACAACCAACCTGTTACATTCAAATGTGCACGTGCACGAGTTTTTCACCTGCCGCATCATTTGTAAGACAGAAAAAATTACAGGAACAAAACGATGTGTCTATACAGAAATATACACATTGGGGAAACGGGGAGAGGATGATGACAATGGTTTTTTTTTCTTTTATGCGAGGAACTTCACGCTATTTTCGCGCAAGTTATGCTTCCGTTTCAGTTCACTCACTCACCTTATGTTGCTTATGAAGCCCTGGCTAAACTAGGAAACATTGCTGTGGAGACATTATTTCCGAAGTGGCTAATATCTTGCGGCACCAAAATTTGGGTCCGGGAAACAAAGATGTCTTTTACTCTGAGTCAGAAATATTTTTTGTTGACAACACAAAACTCGTTGCCGCAACCTATGTTCCCAGTGTGGCTAAACTGGGAAACATTAACTTCGGCAACAATGTTCCCCAGTTTAGGCCCTGACATCGGGCACATCGATAACATTTATTTTAACTGGGAATATTTGCGAGCGGTATTCCGTTATCAGTTTCTTGTATTAGTGTGAACGTTATCGGGTGTGTTTCTATAGGTGATTTTGCCAGTCGTCAAACGATGGAAAATAAAAAAATATCGTGAAAACAGCTGCTTGTCCAACTCGCTTAAAGTTAAGCGAGTCAGGGAACTTGACACCGAAAGCAATGAAATTTTCATTAAATTTAGGCCATCAAACGTATTTTTCTTCAAGTTTTCTCTGTTGCTTTCCTGACATTTTTGAGCGCCGCTACATATCTCAGTAAACCCCATGCTTGGTATCATTTTGAAGTTTATTTAATTTTCTATCTTACAAAAGTAAATTGAATCTCATGTTCACCACGAGTTTTAAATGTATGGCACATACCAAGTCCGAGTCAACTTCTTCATCTGAAGAACGGTCAACATAACCCCAACCATCAGAATATTTAAATCAAAATAGCAGATCATCTTCATCCACGAAGGCAACTTCGATCGATCCATAATCATAAGAATGTTAGCTCATTTTCCTTCAAACTCGCTCTAAACTTGCTCTAATCGATGATCAGCTGAACACACGGCCTTGTGCCCGAAAAATCTTTGCAGGAAAGTTGAGTTTCCAACAGTAATTTGCCGAAGAACATGGTGAAAATCGTTTCAAAACCTTGTTTTACTATCTCCCAGGCGTTCCAAAACCGGTAGAGGTCTGGGTCCTTATTTTGAGCCCACAGAGCTCCAAAGACGCGCAAGGGGTAGTTTTCCACACAAATGTGTGTGGTTGGAAGGAAAAGGGTTATTAAGTAGCTGTAGTAGCTTTAGTAGTTGTACGCATATACCTTAAACACATTTTGACGCAAGTTTGGTGGGAATCAGTTGCTATGGTTATGAGATATGACGTCATAAGTGGCAGGTGGTCAAGCCATTTGGGGGTAAAACTGTGTTTGTCACCTCCTTAGGTGAAAAAAGCACAAATTGGACACAAAAAGTAGCATAAGTGTTTAATTATGTCATAGTTTACATGACTAGCACCAAACCTTTTCAATTTCCTCCACCTTTTGATGATTTCTAATTATTGGTAAAAATATAAGGTGGCCGCCATCTTGGATGACGTCAAAGGTCCTCCCATCAACGTTGCAACCCATAATATGTACCTCATCTTGTAGAGCACATCAAAGGCTTTCTACCAAAGGCAAAATCTCTCCGAAATATTGAAACACAGCAAAAACCCAGTGGAGAGGTTCTGTCTGTTTCGCTAGTCGCATCAATTGCCAAGGTTCCAAATTACTCACTCTTTATTTAATCATCTCATTCACAGAAGAGTAAATTCGAAATCTGTTAACAGGTCAGAATTTATGGTTAATAAATGC
>Ga0126336_10002700_pt1 | contig 10232 bp, 7 predicted proteins | sample SidCmetagenome_FD_92530 | JGI IMG/M metagenome (GOLD analysis project Ga0126336, IMG submission 92530) | Coral microbial communities from El Islote,Puerto Morelos, Mexico - Siderastrea C C metagenome | ecosystem: Host-associated > Invertebrates > Cnidaria > Coral | place: El Islote,Puerto...
AACTTGTTTTTCTCTTCGTGTCTTTCGCTTTTTTCGCAAAAAAAAATAATAAAAGCATATTGTTGCTTTTTACGTAACCGCCCATAAACTTATTTTCAACCCCTCCCCCCCCCCCCCCCCCCCCCTTTGAAAAATCGTGGATCCGCCTGTGTCAATAGCAAAAGTAAGCTTGGGTTGCTTTTTCTGGGTGCCTCCCTTACATATTAGATACTGTACAATTCCGGTATAAGTCCACCCAGTTATAGGCCCAAGCCAGTTTGATAGCAAAACAGCATTCTGGTACGTTTTACAAATTTCTCGCGGGCATTATTTCCCACCTCTGTTAGTCAATTTCATTGAACATGGACAAATAATGCAATAGCGACTATCATTGCAGTTCTGGACTGTTTAGAGAATTCCAGGTTTAGGATTTCTGCTGTCCTTGGCGTGAGGTATCCGGGTGTGGCGAGGTACTGTGTAGTATTTCTCGTAAGTCGTTTAGTTGTTGTTCTTCACTTCCAGTGTAACAGTATGCTTGCAGACTGGCTGAAGATATACTGGGATGCTGACTGAAATTATAAAAAGAAGAGATCAATCACAGGGGATCAAAGGGTTTCTCGTGGATTAGTCAAGCGTTCTACCTCTCTACACAGCGATTATATCTGCGACATTCCAGTTAACACTAACGTGTAAAGGAACTCGTTCCCCTTTTTCTTCTACAAGAGCCAATCGCGTTTTCCTAGTCCGCACGCTTTTGATCAGCGGTACCAGTGATTACAGTGTTGGCCAAAGATAACTTGGTGTCTGAGGGCGAAATTTCCAAATCTCAGGATGCGACTTCAAATTTAAAACAACATGGCTAATGAGAAAGCATTCCTATCGAATTTACGTATACCTTAGTCGTACAATCTGTTTACGTTGTTGACACCATTTACCAAGCCATCAACTGACATGTCAGCCAATTTTTTCTAGTTCCACGATACTTCGCAAAATCTAAATTATGAAGTATATAGACAAGGCTAGTGAGAAATCTGCATTGGTGTTTTTAAAGGTAATCCCTTGAAAGAGTCGCATCGAGTCGCACATGGATAAGACAATTGGAGTCCTACGGATCTTGACACAAGTACGCTTTAGTGTACCATTTTTCTCACCTCTGATTGCCTAAAGGCATGACGCGGTCCAGTCTCTCATTACATCTGCATGAAAGCATCAGCTTTAACACTTTACGATACTGTCTCCGTGTTAGAACATACATGAAGGGATCAACGATTAGGTTTAACAGCAGAAAACAGCACACTAAAAGATCTGCTGAGCCGTTTCGCCAGTTATAGAAAGCGTTGCCGATCAGACGGACCTAGAAAACAAAAGTGTCAACAGTCATCGAGATTTAGATGGAGTCTTCCTTTTTGCACAAACTGGAGTGATTTTACTAAGTCAGTGAACTAGATCATGAGGTAATACCCCCTAATTATTCCCTTATTAATCTCGTGTTTTTTTTTTTCTTAGAATAAATCTCGTAACATTAAGTCTTTAAATATGACTTATACAGCATTCAGCAATCCTAGATCGGGCACGTTTGCCGTTCTCCGAATCACTAAAAAGTTGTGTAAAACAAGGGTATGTGTATTTTGTCCTAAACTGGGACGTAAAACTGATGGAATAGCATTGTTCTAACCAGGGTTAGTTTTTAGGGGATTCTTTTTGTCCTAACAGGGTCACGGTTTTAGACCCTCAGCGGCAACCTACACCCAAACAATGGTCAAGTCCCCCCCCCTCCCCCCCCCCAAGGGTGAGAAGATAGCGAGATGCGTTGTGATTGGCTTGTTCAAGGATGTTGTTTTGAGAGGTCCGTCGTGCGGATCATGTGCATTGCACGAAACTCACAGCCTGAAACAGTTTATAACTACATAAAATTTATTTCATACGCTCAGATTTTTGTTTGCATTTGTATATTGCCGCCATATTGAAAACCGAAAAACCCTGGGGACGATGTTGTAGCTTACGAGGCGCGCAGCCGTGAGCTCATGCGACAAGCTTGACTGGTAGAACTGTTTTATGATATGGACAACTTCCGGATTATGAGAAATTATATTTATTTCAAAAACAACTTTTTCTGTTAAAACAAACGTGTTTTACTCCCTCTTTATTCGCGTAACTTCTCTGCTCGCAGGAAATCATGGATAGAGCTGACAGCCTCCAAGTAAAAAGCCAATCAGAGCGTGCTTGCTCACATTTTGGGGACTTTCTATACAATAACGCACATAAAATGTACTTCTGAGAAATTACTAATACTTGAAAACGCTATCCTGTAGGCAGACGGTTTATTTTCTTTGTCTTCACCAACTTTCTGCTTGTTTGCTTATACATAAATTGTCGTCGAGACATTTATCACTGTATTCAACGAGACTGATAGACGAACTTGTGTTTTTCTTTTAAATGACAAGCAAAATAATACGGCCTTTTTATCTCACAAAAATAAGGATATTTATTTTTGTAATATCTTAATTTATGGACGGATATTTACCTTTTATCTGAACGAATCTGGCATTTTAATTTTGGTCTCAAATGATGTTTTCCCCATTTTTGCGTGCAAACAGAATGCTCTCAGCTCAAACCAAAATTCTTTTGAAAGGCGGGAAAAAGTACAATTTGAACTAGCGTTTGGGCGCAAGATAATATGACACTTTTACGTGCATCTCAAGAAACTTTGGAAATCTTGGATATTGGGGTTCAAAATTAAACACGTTGTTATAATTATAATACAATGTTATAATGAAATTTTTGCATTGGAAAAATATCGAGCAGGACCTTCTTGTGTACCGTATTTTCCCGTTGTGTTGTTGTTTGATATTACAAAAACTGAAATATAGGGGTATTTTAAATTAAAATTCAAGTCCAGATTTGTGGGAAGGAAATGACTATAACTATATATGGCAGATGACTAGCTTAAAGAGGAAAAACCGATTTCGTTTCAAGTGGCTTCGATTTGAAGGCTTTTTTCAATCCTTAAGAAAATATATATAATTGAAGAAAACGCAACGGTCAAATTCCATTGTTTCTCGTGGAAGAGCATTTTGTTCCGCAGCGTTATTTATTAAAAGGCCGCTTTAACGCAAAAATGGTCAAAAGATTTAAAAGCTTTTATGTCCCCGTCTCTATAATGTACGACTTGTTGATAAATTTAAAAATTACCCAATCGCCTTCTAACTTTCAAGCCTGTGGCTTGATAAAATCTAAATTGTGACTATTGAAATGGGAACTTTAAATCGAGTAGTACTTTTCGCTTGACGCTTTTTGAAGGTCATTTTTACTTGCTGAGTCTGTAGATCAAATCGAAAGATATGGAGTAGTACTTTCCTTCAGTGTTAGTTAATTTTCATGCAAAATGTAGATTTTTAAAGTAAGCTTTGAGCATTTGTTGCAGTGAATCGAAAGGGTTGTAATTATTCCACTTTTAAAAATCTCCAGTCCCTGCGACAATCACTGAAATGTCGTCTTAACGTCGCCTCCAAAGTCAATTTTGGAGTTATCAAATTCATGATAATGTAAATTAATCGCGAAATCCACAATAGTCAAAGTAAATAAACACCATAAAACCCTGTTGTCAGATACACTTGAGACCTATTGAATGGCGTTAAACATCTTTAAAGACGAAACCTGATTCTGCTTCGCTTGGCTTTAATTTAAGGGGTTTTTATTTAAGAAGTGATAAAGAATTGAGGGATGCTATTGTCAAGTCTCAATGTTATGGAAGGTAGAGAAATTTGTACTTCAGTGACGTTTATTAAAATTAAAATTAAAGGTTTTAATTCACGGCAAGGACGTTAAAAGCTTTAAAAGCTTTTTAAATGATCAAATGTGCGACTTGTGGCTAACTTAGAAAGTTACATAATCGGTTTCTTTGATAGAGGAAGCCCTTACGGCCTACATTGAAACGTAACTTTTATTCTAACTTTTAGTTCTACTTTTTGGGTCTGTAGATTAAATCTAAATTGTACGCCCTGTGGTGCTTTTTATTATGATATTTAAGGTGGATTGGTGAATGAGACTCGAATTATAATATAAATGAAAGCTGGATTTCAAATAAAAAGCTAAAATGGCTTAAAAGCGATATGTCCTTCCTGTGGTGATGTTTAACGCGCAGTACAAGATAGTTCTAAGTGTTGAGATTGTATGTAAAATCAAAATATGTGATCATTCAAATTGCAGTTATTGAGCAGTACTTTCCTGTGGTGCTGTATGCTACATGGTAGTAGTAATAAGCGGTTCCATCTTTTGATTCTGTGCATAGCATGAAATCACAACGTGTAATTTTTCAAATAATTGCTTTTGAGAAGTACTTTCCTGTTGTGTTGCTTATTATGCTGTTGAATATACTTCTAACGTTTGCGTCTGTGAATGAAATTCTAACTGGTGTCTTGCGTTCAACTGCAAACTATTGAGCAGTGCTTTCCTGTGGTGCTGCTTATTATGTTGTACAGGTTTTTTTTATAACTTATAAGTCTACGGATGAAATCCTAAAGAGTGATCATTCAAAAGAATTACCGCTACTGAGCAGTACTTTCCTGTGATGCTGTTTATCTGTTTATTGTGCTGTACAAGGCGATTCTAAATTATAAGTCTACGGATGAAATCTGCGTAAAGATATGACCATTAAAAAGAAAACTACTGAGCAGTACTTTCCTGTAGAGCTGTTTACTATACTGTACAAGGTGGTTCTAGCTTTTTGAGTCTATGAATGACATTCTCAAGTCTACAGCTATTAAGCTGTACTTTTTTGTGGGTAGTGCGCGTTTTTTATTTTATCCAAGTAAAAATTTTGGAAAATTTTTAAATGAGTGCTTATTTATCTAAATATCTGTTTAGTCTAAATCTATTAATTTATGTATTTCTTACCGTAAATGGAGTCCATCCAAAGAGATACACTACTGATATTAACACCATGGTCCTAGAAAATTGTTTTTCTGTGTCATCCCGATCTGCTGAAGTTTTTTGCTGAGACATGATTCGTCTGCTAGCTCCTGGTACGATCATGTTAGTGACCGAAACTCGTCTTTTCTTGCTCCTGAAGAGCTCCCAGATAACTGTAATGTTACAAAACAGCACCACGATTGCGGGTACACCTCCAAGCACGGCGTAGAAAACGCAAAACGCGCGATCTGAAGCGTTTTGCGGGAACCAATTCACCGTGCAAAAAGAACCTCTTAAATTCCGCGCGAAACTTCCAAACGAAGAGATCGGGAACAGAGAAACAACCAGGGAAGCAGTGACCGTTACGACGAGGAGAATTTTCGCTTTGTTAACAGTCATGGTTTTGCGGTGAAAAAACGGTTTTGTTACAGCGATGCAACGGTCGACGGCCATGGACATCGCTAAGAACGCCGAACAAAGAGTCGAGAATAAGAACACAAAACCTTGAAAGTCACATAGTCGCTTTCCACCCGTCCATTCGCCACTGAGGTAAAATATCCAGGAAGGTACGGAAAACAGTGTGAGAGAAATTAGATCAACGCACGACAAACCAAATACAAAGACGTTAGGACTGAGTGACTGCAATTGTAACAGCCTGGCAGAAGCGAGAATTGCAAAAGCATTTGCCACAATCCCTGCTATTGACAATATGTAGAAAACGATGGCGTCTCCAGTTAGGCGAGAGTCATCGTATGTAATACTTCCTGTCATTACGCTGAGCTAAAATACTGGTTCTTCGAATGCTTTCCGTTAAGTATCTTATCTTGGACTATAAGTGAGGGAAATGAAGATCTTCTCCGCCCATTATTTTTTTTTTCATATCAAAAGAAGTGCATTATGCCTTCATCCTTTCTAGCTACCTTGCTTAGTGACTTAGCTTGACTTATGTTACCTAGTGATTGTTGTACGCTTGTCCTGGTGATACGCTTTCCGCCCAAGTTCAGTATCGCGTGCGTTCGGATAAATATTTTGTAAATATACGTTATTTCCTTGTGGGGATATCCCAATGCGCTGTGGGTGCTAAATTTTTCATGACTTTCCTAACGACTTTCGGATTGTCTCTTGCGCCTTCGTAATTTACATTAGAATTAATTCACTTTTTGTTCCTGCTGGCTTTCAATTTTTGTTTTTGTTTTCTTTTTTAATTCGCCCACGGCAACGGGCTTTGGCGATTTATCCTTTTCTTTCTTCTCGACATTTGTTAGGTCAAAGGTTGCGAGAATTTACAGTTGAACTTATGAGAATGAGATGATATCGAGGTATTAAGTTTGAAGGAAATTTTTATACCGGCAAAGTGAGAGAGATAGCGATGTTTTAAGAAGATATTAGAGAGGACTTGGTGAATTGTTTGGGTTATAAATCAGGAAATGAAGGATTACATGAGCTTATTGCAACGATGGCAAATAATATTATAAAAGACTTATGAAAGGGAAAAAGAAGTTAAGTGTTTGTTGTGAGTAGAACAATTTCATACCCTTACTAATATATCCCTATTCAAAGAATTAATTTGATTTTATTGTAATTGCAATGTACTGTCCGCTTTGGGTAATTTCGTCCGAGCTGTGCAAACGTGTTAATTAATTTCTATTCATATAGGATTTTCACGGTTTGACTAAAGATATTGAATAGATGATAGATGATTGGTTGACGGAAAGGTCAAGAAAAAGGTTTGGCAGTTTGCCAATTAGGTTATATTGCTTTATAGAAAACTCGCTTGAGCCAGCTCGCTAAGTAGTTTTTTTGTGTGAAAGGTGTGATCGGATTTTACTTGGCTAAAGCAAATTTATTTTGTGTTTATTAAAATTCTAGCAGCTGCTGTTTCAAAGCAAACAACAAGAAGATTGTTTACACTACCATATGCTTACATACGCCTATTCTTTAATCTGTTCACTCCCACAGCCATGCAGACATTATGCGTGTAATGTGGTTCTTAGTTTTGAGTCTGTGGACGAAATTGTACGGTGTTAGTGTCCGTGTAACCGCTCTTTAACAGTACTTTTGCAAGTTTTTGTTTATTCTAAGTATTTTAAAATAAATTCCGTGATTTTCTTGAATTTAACTATAGCTCTGTAAATCTAACTATGCAAATGAATTAAACCGTGCTGATGCGCAGTACCTTCATGAAGCGGCTGTTATCATGTTTATTACGCTGTACACGGTGGTTTTAACTTTTGAGACTGTAAGTGAAATCCTAAAGTGTGATCATTCAAATGAAAGCTACTGAGCAGTTCTTTCCTGTGGTACTCTTTATTATCCTATACAAGGTGTTTCTAACTTTTGAGTCTGTGGACTGAATCCTAAAGTGTGTATGCCGGACTTTTCCAGAGATAGCGATAGATCCATGCTTTCTGGTGATGAAGTTTATTATGCTGTACCGAGTGCTTCAGGTTTTGAGACTTTGGACGAAATTCTTAAGAGTGACCACTCAAACTAAGCTATTGAACACTGACCAATACACTTCACTGGTGTCGTTTCTTATCTTGGAAGAGTTACTTCTATCTTTTGCCCTTTAATGCAATACCAAAGCACGATCATTGAAATTAGAGCTATCGAACGGTAATTATGAGCTGTTGTTTGCTACTATAGCTATTTTCTTAGATGTTTCGGGCTGAATACACTGTTTATTCTGAGTTGTTGTCTAGGTAACTAAATGTACTTAGAAAATACAGGTTGGAGGGGCGGATGGACTTACAGCTCTGGTTCATACCGCGTACGGGTGAACGTAACAGGCGTGGTAATACGGTAACCACTCATATCAACCAGACAACAAACATATTTCAGTCTGGTACACCCATAACCTCGCGCATCTTCTTACCTAGGCTCAGTCTCCAGCCGTGAGTGTCTCGATGCGCCCGCGATTCTCGCCACCTTCACGGCTGGGCACGCGAGTTTGGCTATTGTTTAGACTGACCAATCAGGGACAAGCCCCCTGAAATTTGCGGGGCAGAATACGGACATAATTTGGCGGGATTTCGCGCTATTGTCAATAATTATCCAAGATGGTGGACGCTGCGAGGGTTGATCGTAATTTTCAGAATGCCTGCTCACACACTCCACGAGTTTGCTCTTGATCATTTCAAGGAACAACAGCGTCTTGCTAGGAATTTGTAATGACGTCACGGACATGCCACCAAACCCGTGCGCCCAGCCGTGAAGGTGGCGAGAATCGCGGGCGCATCGAGACACTCACGGCCTGGAAACTGAGCCTACTTCTTACCCTGCGTAGCAAGCGTTTCCGTAGGCTTGCACGTTTTAAGCACTTTCACTTTCTGGCCGCGTGAAAATTGGGGTGACGGCAAAAAATATAGGGGGCGACAAAAAGCCAAAAATGTTCCATGAAAGAATACGGAAACGCCTGCTACACAGGCTAATACATCCCCGCGTGACGCCAAGAACCCCACGAGCGTCTGCGTTGGAGGCTAGTACGCCCACCACTCGATACTTATTTTCTCGTACGATTTTTTCACCGAATGAAAACACTATTAAAACTCCCAAGGCCCACACGTCGGGGGGCCGTAAGCGTATTAGATGATAATTAAGGTATGTTGGTTAAAATAGTCACTCTGTTTCAACAAAGGTTATCTTGACAACTGAAAACTACTTATTTTGAAGCACAGTGGACACAAAAAAAATGTTTGAAACAAACAAACAAAAAAAAATCCCGATATTCAGTGCGAATTAAACACAAACCAAAGCATGATTTGGCAGCCATTTTACTGAATCGAGTGGAAGACATCAGCTCATGGCCAAAAGGGAAGTGCAGCGCCGACTTGGTTATGACTTCATGTGCGATGTAGAACACCTGAGCGAGCGCGAAAATCGCCTGCCGCGTGGAAACGTGACGCGTGTGTAGAGAGCTCACCCTGAACAAGCGGCTCAACAAGTGCGCGTCACGTTTCCACGCGCAAAGCGAATTTCGCACACGCTTACTCGTTTTTTCGTCGACTGTCCTAGAGGGGAAAAGAGACTGCCCGAAATCTACTATTCTAGTGAGCTGGAAAGACTCTTTCCTGCCAGAATAGTTCTTGGAATCACTGGATCAAGATACACAAGCGTCACCACCACCATAAGTTGACAAGCCCAGAATGAAGCAGGAAAAACTGAGTGAAATGAAAGCAAAATGACCAAAATTTTTCCTTTCGTCTTTTGGAAAACTGAGAACCTGTTCACCGCCTTGCAAAAAGAGAAGCACTGGAAGGAACAAGCTACAATACAGCGTTATTTGTAGGTTATTGCTAAGGACCTGCATTTGCATGTCTATTGCTGGCAAAAGTATAACTCAAACTGTTTTGCATAATAACATTAGCAACAGTACCACAGAATTAAGTATTATTGATTATTTTCTGTACATCATTCATATTTAACAATCTGGTTATTAGTTGTTGATGCAAAAATGTTCAGTGTTGTTTTGTGCATGGTGGTCACATGAGAAAATGTTCTCATGATGTTGACTTGATGTTTGGAAATTCATCAGTGTAACAGCTAATGCTTCATGGATATACCAGGTGCTATAAATTGTATGCAATCTGAATTTATTGAAAAAAGCTTGCCAAAACTTGCGTGGCCGAAGAAGGACAACATCGGACGGCTGACATATCGTGTTTTCGTGAGTATGAGCAGGAAGTTACTGTATCATATTGATGTAAGAAGAACAAAAATTTTCAAAATTGATGAAAGAATGGAAATATGAATATAACTGACAAAATAACGGGTAAAAAAATGGGGATGGCAACTTTGATTGCTGGACCATCTTGATCACAATATCAAATTTGACGAGCTGCAATCCACTCCCATCCTTTAACTGCACTTGATCTCTGAATTGTAAGGTATTCTGTCAGTGGTGCCGGTTAAATCTTTTTATCCAATTCAGTTGTATCTTTGGTGCTCTTGACAATACTGAAATGGAAATTTGGAAAGCGGAATTTCACCCTGGGGAGCGTCTATTATTGATGCAAATTACGCAAATTGAGAAGCGCCTTAGCCGGCTTCAGGGTTACGCGCTATAAAAATGCTTATTTTATTGTCTTTTGTATCAGTTATTCAGAATTGCTAAAAAGAAAAGAAAAAAAGAAAATAACTGCACTAGAACAATATTTGACAAAGAGGAGAAATAGTTTATGTCACTGTTTTTCGTTGGGAGAGAAAAAAGAAGATAAATTCTGATTGCTATGCGATGATTCATTTATATGCACGCGTTGCGGTCCGATGAAAACTACCTTTTAAAATCGACTCGCATGGGGTTCTGGGAGTTCTTCGTGAGAAGATGGCGTCTTCAAGCAACC
>Ga0126336_10002701_pt1 | contig 10232 bp, 9 predicted proteins | sample SidCmetagenome_FD_92530 | JGI IMG/M metagenome (GOLD analysis project Ga0126336, IMG submission 92530) | Coral microbial communities from El Islote,Puerto Morelos, Mexico - Siderastrea C C metagenome | ecosystem: Host-associated > Invertebrates > Cnidaria > Coral | place: El Islote,Puerto...
AAACTCATTTCATCGAAAACGCGCTTAATCTGCGTTCCTTGCACTTGGATTATCGCCATTGCTGTTCATGCGCCTTATTTTTACACTTTTAGATTGTTTCCTGACGGGAATGAGTATCATTGCGATTACGACTGGGGACCAGCATTTGATCATGACGGAACATCAAAAAGATACGTCACGGCAACGTTCCTTGCTATCATCGCTATACCTATTTGCATCCTTATCATCGTCTACGTAGCCATAGCGTGGACATTAATACAAAGCCACAATCAAAGGAAAGAGATGTCCGTAAGCGCTCGATCCTGTGAGAACAGGCAGATTTTCAGATTGTCAGTGGCCATAGTAACAGCGTTTATTTTCTGTATGGTTCCTCATCTTGTGTTAATGTTTTGCACAATTTTTTTGTGGCATTGGGGCGACCCTCCTATTTGTGCTTTTCAAACGGTGATCCCATTTGTTGCACAGTTTCTGGTGCATTCTTGGAGCGCCGTTAATCCATGCATTTGCTTTATCTTTAGTAAGAACTATATCCGCAGTCTTAAATTATAGTTGTCACTGAAAATTTGCCAAGGAAACACTTGCATGCCCTTGTGTGTAATTATTACTACGCTTTGCTCACGAACACTGTTATCTAAAACGCGCTTTTCTTAGCAAGTGTTTTTAGGACAAACGTTTTCAGCTTGTATAGACAAGTTTTAATTTTTCTTGGCAAATTTGTTTGCTCCTGAATAAGGAAAGAAAATTTTCCAACACGACTTGCACTTGGATATGTAACTGCCGAATGAGAGGTTTTTGTTGGCACAGTTTATTTAGTGACCAATAATTTTCTTAGCCGGGCAGTGTGGTATCTAGAGTAGTAGTTCCGACAGGCATTAACAAGTATGTTATGCGACCATGTTATGTTATGCGACCATGCAGTAATCAACGAATGGCTTTTTTCGAATTCTGAAGTGAGCTAGCAACGCGTCTTAGACCGTGGCCATGTATTATACAAGATACTCGGAATTAAACAATTCTAGTTGGTACAGGGAGCATTAATTGAACGCCAGGTAGCCCTGTCAGAATAAAATGCTGTTATTAAGAAGAGCCTTGCCATTAAATAACAAATGAAATAAATAAATAAAACGTTACAAAATAGATGGTTTGTTTAATTGCTACTGAGGTGCAAACCCTCTTTCTGCAAGGACAACCTGATGCTTTTTGCGGTCCAACCTCTACGTGTAAAATTTGTTGGTGTGGCTTATTAGATGCCTGATTCATAACTTGTCTCCCATCATCACAAGCTTAATCCCAGACTCCGTTCATTCCAACTCCCTGGAGAAAGCGACCTGCATTCGCTTGGTCACATGCCACCCAGACCCTCTGTGGCTTTCAAATTAATATTGCCCTATGGTAGTGGTAGTGAAGTAAACTTACTTCTCGCGTACGTCTGTAAGGCCTCGGTTATTCAACATTACACCGCGGTCATTCAACACTGTTGAGTACAACTTTGATGTACGATGTTGAACGGGGTGGCTAACCGAATTCACCATGGTTGTTTACACGATACAAGAAAAGAATAAGAAATAAAAAAGGAATCAACAGCATTCAATATCGATCGTTCAACAGGCTGGTCAAACGTGTTTAACATTTGACCAGCGCTTCCAGATTATAGGTTCGTAGGGTGTGGACTCTACTGCTTATTCTTCGAAAACCTCCATGTAGAGGTTAGCAATAACTGCGGAAACCGGGCTCCCCATGGCTGTGCCTTCTTGTTGTTCGTTAATTGATCCGTTATACTGGAAGTATGTAGATCTTAATACGAAATCCAAGAGGTCCGCAATCTCAACAGGTGTAAGCGTCGTGCGGTCTGAGGCGTACAGTCCCCGAAGTGATCCCCACCCCGAAATGATCCCTAACCCCGAAATGATCCCCAAATCGACCCTGAAATGATCCCGGCCCCGAAATGATCCCCGTTTTTTTCCACGCTGACCCCGAAATGATCCCCAAGTAATTAGCGGAGCGGAATAGGGTACGGTACTTGAAATTGAAGAATAGTTCTATTATAACTCGAACAATGTTGACATTTTTTCTTCGTATTTTCCGAATGCTTTCTTCTTAAATCATTCTTAACAATTGAAATTTTTAATCTTCAATAAAGATCAAAAGCCGAAAAATGAATCGGGAGTTGTGTTCAATGACATTGAATATCAGCCTTCAGATCTAGACGTACTTTCCGGCGCGTCCATTACCTATAAAAAAAATTGCTGCGAAGGCAAAGTGACAGAAGAATTTTGTCTAAAGTGCAACAAAAACAATTCTGCTGTCTCTGCAGGAGTTCATGCCAGTGAAGATGGCGCAGTACAGTACTACAGCAAGGACTATTACCTTGGTAATAAGTGTACTAAACATGAAGAGTGGTTTACGTCCTAAAACTGAGTTTTTCATAAATTTTACTGAAAGCATCACGCTTTCACTAAGTGTAGCACTGTAATGTAAATTTCGACCTTAAAATTAGGAAGACTTTTTACATACCTGTTCCGTTCAAAATGCTATTTTGCTACATATTAGTTTAACACTTTTGCATCGTTTCTTGAAAAGAAATCGTTGAAAACGGAAGTTGTGACCTATTGCTCGTAATTCATTTCATCTTTAGTTCAGTATCTAGCAACGTCTACAGAGTAACATTCTACTTTCATTTTGTCCAACAAACTGTTATCCATTTCTTGTTAAAATTAGGAAAAAAGAGGCTTTTTTATTTTTCTTTTATTTTAATATTGTTTTTCTTTTATTTTAACATTGTTTTTCTTAATATTGTTATCAGTTACAATTCAAGACATATACGTATACACACTAATCATTTTTTCCCAATTCATTGAAAAATGCTAGTGAAGATTGCAAATAATCTTAAGTGAATAAACACATTGTCGTTTATTTTGATCACTCCACAATCCCTTGGTTTGAATGCCACTTCAAAAACTACTTGGGATCATTTCGGGGTCAGCGTGGAAAAAACGGGGATCATTTCTGGGTCGGGATCATTCCGGGGTCGATTTGGGGATCATTTCGGGGTTGGGGATCATTTCGGGGTCGGGATCATTTCGGGGTCGATTTGGGGATCATTTCGGGGTTGGGGATCATTTCGGGGTCGGGATCATTTCGGGGGCTGTACAGGTCGCTCTCTAACTTTCGTCGCGCGGCTTGTACGGCACTTTCGATTGGAACGTTGGTGAACAGTGACTCTACGTCGAAGGACACCATGATTTCATTGTCTTGAATCTTCTCACAGCTGATGATGGATGCGAAGTGAGTTGAGTTGGTCACCGTGAAATATGAGTTACAATCACATTTTTGCGCTTTTGAGCCTCTCCATTCCTTTTCACGTCACCCCTTTTTTCCAACTTTGCAGTCTGGAAATTAGTGAAAAGGCTTTTAATTTAGGGGCCGATTACACGAGGCGGGCTGGCCCGCTTAGCCGGGCTAACTCGGTTTGCCGGGATCTCGGCACTTCTGTGAAACACACTAAAAATCAACTTCGCGATAACATGGAAAAATTTCAGCCCGGCTAGCTGGGATCCCGGCATCGCGATGCCGGGATCTCGGCTAGCCAGGACGAAAATTTACCATGTAATCGCGATTGCCGAGCCAGCCCGGCTAGCCGGGCCAACACTTTCTTGTCACTAAATTTCGCCTCAGAGCAAAATGGCTCACCAGAAGGTCGATATTTCGCTTTCTATATAACCCATAAAGGTTTATCAGACCATAAAGCTACGTAAAACCGAAAATGATACGCTAAAATAATGGATAAGCGAAAATAAAAACACGACAGCATCTAAATTTTTCACACGACAGCTTCTAAATTTAGCCGCAGGCGCGCTGGCCCGCCTCATGTAATACCGGGCTGAACAGTCATATCGGCAGACAGAGCCAGCCCTTCCACCGAGCCAGCCCGGCTCATGTAATCGGCCCCTTAACCGCTGCTACATTGTATCCTACTTAATATTCACACCACCTGCCTGCCTACTGAGATATACGTAGTTGCGCGTTGTAATTCATATAGTTTATTTGTTGCTGTTAATCTTTACTTATCAACTCATTGATGCATTTATCTAATTAGTTACCTGACCAACTAGATTTAATTATAATTGTAATAATAAATGGACTCCCGACTAGCAGTTTAGCTCTTCATAGATCTTTCGAGTGCTCTGTTACCAACTTTCGTGAAAATTGATTTAATGTTCTAATTTTAATTTGTAAAATTTTTTTATAGTTTGGTGCAAATCAATTGTTATTGCTGTTCAATTTTGTTGTTGTGGCAGGCGCCAAAAGGGGCAAGAAAAGGGGGATTAGTGAACGCGCATCCCACTCCTCTCTTCCCTTTCGGCACTTGCCACGGAGGCTGGATGCAATGCTTCACTGTCTGAGCTATGAGACCTCACATGTCGTTGTGTTGTGTTATTTTTGGGTTCAGCCGAGCAGACATATTAGAACTATCTTGCGAATTAAGACATTAAGTGTTGGTATGGTCTCAACATCAGGTGGGTCCAGAAGCTATCCGGGAACTAATATATCAGTTTGGCATAAGTTTATACGGAATATACAAAGAATTGATTTTAACCCAACTACTTCGGGGACTGTTAAACAAGCGCTTTTTTTCTCATAAAAACGTTCATCGGCCGCCATCTCAAAGTCGAAAAATGGATAATAGAAATTGCCTGCATCTGGGAAGCACAGTCTTTCTGGCAAACAAGTTTTGTATATTAAGGCTCTGAAGTCAGTGAAGTCAGTCCATCACGCCACTGATCGGACCAACACGCCGCTCTTGCAGAAGGTAACAACCTGGAGCTGTTTGCAGACGCTCGACACCTTCCTCCCCTTGATAAGCAATGTTCTCTGGTCCGTTGCCATTGCTCTGGCCATTTACCTTTCCCAAGGCACACGCAGCTGGACTGTGGTTTTCAATTCCATGCTCAACTTGGTCAGCGCCCAGAACTTCCTCCTCTTTAGTCATGCGCATTCCAACAAGCTTGTCGACCAATAAGAGCTCAAGGAAAGTGGTAATTGCAGCCCAGACAGAAATTGCGACGACGGCCAGTAACTGTACCCCTAAAAAACGCCAAGGCCCACCTTTAAGGATACCAAACTCGCCAGAGTTTTTCTCAGCAAACAAGGCGACAGACAGTAGGCCCCAGGTTCCTGCAATGCCGTGCGTAGGGACGCAGCCGACAGGGTCATCGATTCGGAGTCGCTCGAGAAAAGCACATCCTGGACATGCCAGCAGGGCACCAATGGCACCAATGAGAAGTCCTTCCCAGGGACGTGCAATTGTGCAGATTGCTGCGAAAAGAGCGTTTAGTTACTCCATTATGAGGGAGCAAAAGGAATAAAGCTAAGGAAAATGGGAGAAAACCGTGAGTAACGTCTAAAAAAAGGTAATAGATTTTGACATTTTTAGTGTAAAATAGGGCATTTTTTCTCACTGATTCCGGCTCAAACTTTCTCAGGCACACTATTTTAAAACGACCCTTTGACAAAAGAAACCACTAAGATTCCGAAACCAATCTTAACACAGGTAAAATACCTTGATTCTCAAGAATGCAGATCTTGAAAAGATTTCTTCATTTATGAGGTGCTGTCCGATCCAGGAACTCAAAACAAGACTTAGGAATCCATCTGCACTTACAACAGCTGTTCTCTCACAACAATGATACACATTTCAGCTCTAATTAAAATGTGTATAATTACATGTATATATTTTTTCCATTAAAAATTGAAGATGAATTTTTCATTTGAATGTAAAAAAGTGCCATTCAGAAATCGAAACTTTACTCGTAAAGTTTACTTCCCTTGAAAGCGAAAAGATATTCGTGGGTATGGGTCCCAAAGTGCGCACGAAACATCACAGTTTTTTCTGGCAGGTAAGTACTGCGATACACCCTCGTCTAAAATGTTGAAAAAGCTATGCATGCTTAATAGTTTCCAGGTTAAATTTTCGCTTTATTTTTAGCCCTATTGAGAGCGGAGGGGCTGAATGTGCGCGCATGTATATAACGATTGATAACATGTAAACAAACATAAGGAAACTTTGACTTTCCTAAAATTAATGCTTTTGGTTTTTTTTGTTTTGTTTTGTTTGTTTTTCTTATTGTACCGGAAAGAGGGAACATCCGTTTCCGGTGTAAGGTTTGAATAGAATGATAACTTTGGTCAATAAATAGGGAAAAAATTTCTAGATCTCGGGTCACAACCCCGCCCAAAATTCTGGGGAAAGCTCTGCCTGAAACTCCTTGTTAAATTTTCATACCTCAATTCTGTTGAGACCATGAAGGTTGAGGGATCATGCTTGCTCGCACGGTCTTTAAAAGGCTCACAACGTTTTGATATCGAAGCAGTTACCACCAAACTGTGTAACTTTTCCAATAATTTGTCTGCCAATAATTTGGTCCGATATATCTTTGATTACGGAATTTGATATCTCTCTCTCTCTCTCTCTCTCTCTCTCTCTCTCTCTCTCTCTCTCTCCCTCTCTCTCTCCCTCTCTCTCTCTCTATTAGCCAATGATCACGTTCATTTGATCTCGGGCCTGCGTAGTTAAAACGGGTGTTCCATTTCATTTTGATAGACGTTTGTGTTTTCTTGCCACACTGTGTGTACACGCTTGCTAAAACTGAAATTTGGTAAATGAAGTCAAATTTCTCATTTTTTTTATTTGGAGAAATAAATTTTGTTAGCCTTGCGCGAATGAGCCCTTGTTTGACTTACCTGTAATACCTACGAGGCCTGAAAGAATTCCTGTAACGAATGTTGGAATGTTTATCCGCTTCTTGTAAAGAATGTGGCTGAGAAAACAATAGCAAACATTTCAAATCACATAAATAAATGAAGTAAGCAAACAAACAAATAAACAAACGGAAGACGACTACATAATTTGTCTATATGATATGAGAGTGTAAGGCAGTAAGAGAAGATTGATGCCTTTACTGGTTGACTGAGCACATAAACATAACATAAGGCCAGTTAATCCTCGGAAGTACAAAGTCACCCCCCCACCGTGGCACACGGGGGGGGTGGCCTCCCTCTTCGATTTTCGTTATGTTACAATTTTTCGAAAAGATTTCACTAGTAGAAAGCCTTTGATGTGCTCTACAAGATAAGGTGCACATTATGGGTTGCCGCGCTACTGAGGGCCTGTGACGTCATCCAAGATCCATTTTGGATTTTACCGAAAATTAGACATTAAAAATTGGAAATCTCTGCTGCTGGACATGTAGAACCTGTCATAATTTTGCGGCTTCCTGTTGACATTTTTTTGCATTTTTCACCTAAAAAGATTAAAAAACACGCATTTTTCTTCAAAAATGGCTTGACTACCTGCAACTTTTGTCGTCATATCTCGTAACCATAGCAACCGATTCTCACCAAACTTGTGTCAAAATATGTCCAAGAGATATGCGCACAGCTACTGGAAACAGCAGCTCTAGATAATAATTCGTCTTGGAAAAATTCAAGAAAGACCTTGTGGGGGATGGCATCCACCTCCCCCCCCCTCCTCTTGCCCCCTTGTACGCCCGAGGGTTAAATGCAATTAAATCTCTTGCATTCTCGTCTTGTGTAAATTGACCTAGAATAAGCAGTAAATCCACGGAGTGGCTCGTCTTCCACTTTTCACTACTTTTTTTACCTGCCAACACCAAACAACCTGATAATGACGCACGAGCCTGCAATTCGGATCCAAGCCACACTGATGGGAGGTGAGTGCCTCACAGCGGTGAAACACAAGACGCGTGCGCAGTTCCTGCCATAATTTCACATAGGAAATACAGACAAATGTTGAAAGCTTCATTTTAACCACAAAACTTAACGCCTTTTCCGAAAACTTAAGCTTTCTACGTTGAGTATGTGTTAGAAATGAAGTAACTGTCATGCACAAGTTTTGCCGGCGTGAAATTCGGTTTACCGGAACATGTTCTGCATCGTTTTGATACTAACTTCGCGCTCGTAAAATTTTGAACTGATTCAAACTTCAAGCCTCTGAACAACCGGAAGTGACGTAGCTTTTTGCGTTTGACCGCTGTGAAGGTGAGTGCACTAAGTAGCAGCGCTAGTGCTAAGTGGCGCTGCGCCATCTGTGCTCTATCCCTAGCAGTGACATTTACAAGGTAGTTTTAAAAATGGACGGCATCTTTCATAAATATTCAAAGTAAGGAGATAACGTACCTGTAAACTGTTCCCACAATTCCTCCTCCAATGGCACCGTTTATCGTCACAACCGCTGACCTAAAATAATTTTTTATTTAGTGACCAGTTGTGGGCGGCAATTTTTAAGGCAGTGAGCTTAGTACCTCTACTTCTTAATTCCAGAGGAAATAAAAGTATAATGTTTTACCTTTTGAACCTATTTCCTTCCCCTCCCCCTTTGATGGCTGTTTTTTTTTGTGTGTGTGTTCTTTACTATGGTTTCTCTTTCGTAAATCACTGGATTCTGGCGATAAAATCAAAAAGTATAGACACCAAAATGAAAGTTAAATTGAAAACGTTCCTTTGCTGCTGCTCCTCAGGCTTGTACCTTTTTATTGTCTTGATCGTGTGATAAAAGCTCAGGTGTCCTATCATTACTGATTTTACCTTGCAATTCCCTTTGTGGTTCTTGTGACGTTACTTTTGAATTTTTATTGTCTTCGGTAGTTTTGTGAACGTGGGAGGGTTAAAATGTCGCAATTCAAGTATTATTCTTGTACGCCTAGCCCCGGTTGGCAATCACTATCATGCTTTGTGATGCTGAGACTATTTTGGAAGTGGAAAGTGCATACCTACCTAGAAGCCAGTTTCCATTTCATGCCGGTTACTCCGAACGTGCTTCCGCAGTTGAAACCCAACCAACCCCACCAAAGCATGAACGTTCCCAGGAGAACATTTGTCGGGGAGGCCATTGCTTCAGAAGGAATATTCACATCAAATCGTCCGCTACGTGGCTTCAGCATCATGGTTGCCACTAGACCGCTTACTCCACCGACCAAATGCACAGGACCGCAACCCGCAATGTCCACTGCGCCCATTTTCCGCAGCCAACCATTTTCAGCCCAAATCCAGTGTGCGGGGAAGGTGTATGTCAGAGTGTTGAGGAATGAGTAAAGGATGTAGGCTCTGAGATTGATTCTTTCCGCCATGGCGCCAGAAACGATTGTGGTTGCAGTAGTGGCGAACGAAAGCTGAAAGAAGTACTCCGAATACACCTGTCCCATTTCGCTTTCGTCCGCGTCCGTCACAAAATAACCCAATCCACAGAAAGGATTGCCGCGATCTATGATGCCGAAACTGAACGCAAACCCAAAAATCCAGTAAGACAATCCCCCGAAGATCACATCGACTGCGTTCTTGACCATGATGTTCGCTTCGTTTTTCAAGGAAACCATTCCTGATTCTAGAAGGCCAAAGCCCGACTGCATTGTCAGAATAATAAAAGCACTTGTCAGGATCCATGTTGCGTCCTCATAGTGAATGATTCTGTCGGCATGGCTTGTGTTGTTCATCTTTTAAGGTCAATTATGATATTCTTCTAATTTTTGGGAGAATGTTACTCTGAAAACGATATAAACCTTGCATAAACACTGCGTACAAGAAGCACGACCTGAATGCTTTTAAGATCATTAATATTAAGGAGGGATTTAGCATCGCGTTTATGGCAAACGGCGAAAGGCAGAAATAACCTCGTAGCATTGAGGTAATTTGAGGTGAATTTCATCTTTTGCACATGGGCAGACTACAAGATTTGAATCCTGGAGTGTACTTTGTTTACTACAGACGAACGTAAATGAAAATTAAAGCCGACGTGGAAAAAAAAAGAAAAAGAGGTCGGGTTAATTGTGATCTAAACAGGAAACATGCAATTTCAGAACAGGAAAAATACAAAATAAATGCACGTTAACGCTGAGCGCATGCACCTTCACATCTTTTGCACTTTACACTTTTCGCAAACCGGGAAAATCATCTTTCTATGTTATTCGTTATTTCAGCTGAGTAAGATTTTGGTATTTAAGTACGCCAAACTGGAATGCCGGTATAACTTTTTGTTTCATACATTTGAGACATGCATGAACATTAACAGAAGCGTAACCATGAATATTCAATAGTTCCTTCTCAAACTCATTAATTATTCATATTGTTATCAGCCTACCAGAACGGCCCATTCTGGTCAGGTGGATGAGTTTAGAAACCCAATGAAAAACGAGTTGAAAACCACACGCGTTTAGAAA
>Ga0126336_10002702_pt1 | contig 10231 bp, 4 predicted proteins | sample SidCmetagenome_FD_92530 | JGI IMG/M metagenome (GOLD analysis project Ga0126336, IMG submission 92530) | Coral microbial communities from El Islote,Puerto Morelos, Mexico - Siderastrea C C metagenome | ecosystem: Host-associated > Invertebrates > Cnidaria > Coral | place: El Islote,Puerto...
CATGCAACCAAATCCTGCTCCTGATAACACTGATATACACTGAACAACAAAGACAGCAGAGACAAAATAGAAGTAACATCTAAAAAACAACTGCGAACTATCCGAACGGATCCGCTCGTTTCAATTGGGTGTATAATACATCAGTACATTACTGAAAATCATATGGTTCTTGAATGCCCGGCCCTCATCTAGTGAAGTATAAAATGGTGTAAGGCCAGCAGCTTAATGCCATAGTCACTGTCCAAAGACATAAAATATGAACTGGGACAAGCATTGAGCAGAGCCAACATGATCTTTACAGTTATTCCAAGACATGATTAGTGGCTCAGTCCAGATTTGAATCCACAACACCCCCACTCTCCAGTCTGGCACCCCAGTGCACTTCAAGCCAACCAACATAGTTCAATTCCCAGGGTATCTCCTCTTCTGCAAGCTAACTAGGCAACAGTATCAAAAAAGGTGTCTGTTCTTTCAATTGATAACAGACTTTGGTCATATTGAGTTAAAAGGCTAGATTTGATCATAGTTTGCACTGCAACATTTGGAAATCCTGTCTAGTAAAATATGATCAGGTGGCATAAAATGTGCAGTCAACATGAAATAAGTTTTTAGAATCAAGCATGTAGAAATGATACTGAGTATCTACATGTTCCCAGCTTGCACAGACAGAAGAAATCAAACCTGTTTCTTCATTCAAAGGACTCAGAGATGTCAGGTCGTCGGTGTTTTGCAGATCAAGTCTTTCCTCTTTTGCATGCTTCTTGTGATAAAATTCTTCAAATGAAATTCCCTTCTTATTATGCGTCTTTGAGGTTACACTTGAATTCTCTAAAACCTGAAGAATAATAATAGATCCGGAGGATGAAGAAATTAATATTGAAAGAACTCTGGAAGAAAGGTTACGGAATCTTATATTTTCCACTGAATTCAACGAAAGACTTGGTACGGTTAGGGAAATAATTTTTTATTATGCTATGTAACAATATGCGTGTTATCATGCAGGAAAAAGACAGCAGGCAATCAACAAACTTCCCCTGCATGCGCACACTCTAAACTATATCCAACAGCTGAAGAAAATCTGATACACACCCCATGTACTACTGCGATCGCTCGAAATTTTACAAAGTGCATCCTTGTTCTTTCAAGCACAGTGATAAATACATAAGACTAGGTGTTTACAATTCGATCGAGAATTAAAAGATCAGACAAATTCAAATGCCAATACGAAGCGAAGATCGACCAAAAAATTTGACAGCATAATCGCGTTCCTTGCAAAGACCGCAATGATTGCAGTTCATGTAACAATGTTTATAAAATACTCACCCCCATATTTTCAACTGTTGATCAGCAAATTGCGAAGTAAACACAGCTGATCAGAGAAAGAAAGAAAATTCTCGTCTGCCTTTCAGAACTTCGCATTCAAATTTCGAACCGTGTAGAAATGGTGAAATTTGATTGGCTTAAACTATAAGCATCCGCGGTGTCACAAAAAATACAAGCAGCGGCTGACTACAAAAGTGTATACGTATCCCGTCCCAGAATGCAGTGCGGGTTGCAGTTATGAGCGATGATGCAGAAAACATGGCTTCCTCAATAACTCCTATGAAATGGGAAGGTTCGTTTTCGTGTTGATTTATTCCATGTTTCTCTATATCTGTGAAATAAGTCAACTCTGTGGTCATTTAGTTGATGGTCTCTTGACTTGTGGCTGCTTTTCTGCAATTTTCACTCTAGAATTGAGGAAGAAAGCAAGACAACTTGAAAACGAAATTGATCTAAAATTGGTGTCGTTCAGCAAGTTGGGGACGAATTACAGTCACCACAATGGATTCAAAGAAAGGTACTTACTTGATTGGAGGGCTGTACATAGATCTAAGAGTCTCAAAACATGGTTAGTTGACTGTACTTTTTTGCAGCTCCGATACATCCCCTCTACTCAATAGCTCGTCTAGTGAACGGCTTTTCGACACAATGGGACTAGAAATTGAACAACTCTTATCCAAGGTAAGATTAAGTAGTTCTCGACATTGAAAAAAATTAGTAAGCGAACCCTTGAAAATTCATAATTGTACCTTTAATTTTTTTTCATTTATTCACTGCAATTATGAATCATTACCGATCACTTAATGCTATGCAAATTAAAAGTTTTGACGACGTGATGACATGAGATGACGTTGCATACAGGTGTCAAAATTTAGTTTCCCTCACAAGTAAATGACGCGGTAACGAATCACTAAAAGTCAGAAAATTAATTGTTCTACCCTTTCAGGCTGGCGTGTTAATTTTAATTTACTGTTCCTGATTGTATAAATAATGTTAAATGTGCTACAAAAGTGTCTCTTAAGACAACAGTGATAACCACTCTTGCAGCCATTTTGTCTGCTCTGTGTAGACCAAGGTACTTCAAATATGATTTGCTGGCTATGAGTCACCTGTCATCATTCTCCCATAATCACAATATTTGTATTCTTCTTTAAACTCATTTCATGTGCAAATTTCCAGAATTATCTTGCAACCATGGGCAAATGGTGTCAATGGGCAAATCATATTTGTGCGTCATGGTTCTCCCATGGTCACGAAATAAAGACAAAAATTTTCACATAAGAGAAGTATACAGAGAAAATAAAGGCAAAAATTTTCACATAAGAGAAGTATACAGAGAAATTACTAATGTCCTGAGATAGAAACAGTTTTAGAGGACCAGAAACCTGCAAATTTAAGCTGTGTTGAGACAAGTGGTATTTAGGGTTAATGGCAACTACTTTGAAACATACTGTCTTTGAAGAATTACTTGATGTGCTCAGTGAATTATGTTGAATTACTTTTTAAATCCTGAGTTCTAGTGGAAAACTATAGGGGGCTTAAGCAACCAGCGAGAAAGCTGAGAGGGCCTTTATTTTAATTATTGAAATCAGCGACCTTGGCCAAAATGGCAGATTTGACTAAATGTCGTGAATTCCTTAAAATTGGCAAATCTGTCAGCATGGCAAGGTCTTATGTACTGAATTCATTTCACAATGCCCAAGTTTTCCAGATTTGCCGGACTAAAATAGAAGGATACTATGGATAACTTGTTTTCTGGTGTTGTAGTTGACAGAGGTGAATGACTCAATGGCTGAATACACAGCAGGTTTTAACCTTGGCCAGCCTAATGCTACTCAGCTACACACACTTCAGAGACACAGAGACATACTGCAGGGGTACTCACATGAGTTTTCAAAAACAAAGGTGATATTTTTTTGTATAATAATAATAATTTATTGTTGTTATTTAAACTCTGCCTCTTAGAGCAGTGATTTTGTTACAATTTGCCGTTAGTGAGTCCCTGGGACTCGTCCCATGAAAAATAATGAGTCCTAGACCAAAACCAGTGAGTCTCATCTATCATAAATGGCGGGCTTCAGTGAGCTTTGTATGAAGTGTGCTTTATCCCATATTTGGTAGGACCTTGTTCCCAAGGTCTTCTTGACATCAAAATACATAACCACTCAATCACAAACAAACATGGCGGCATTTGGAATAGATAAAATTTATTAATAATGCACGTAAAGGCTTGTATTTTTCCGATCAGAAATTACTTCTAGATATATGTTAGAGCCAACGCATACCATAAATAAATTTGTGTCTTTTAGGATTTTTATGCATCAGAGACGCAGGATGCAAGGGTAACAAAATCACTGTTAGAGTTGACCTTTTGGTCAGATTATGTTGACTATGGCTCTAACTCTGTGACCTTTAGCGTAAAGGTGTTGAACAGCACTTATCTGTGATGCTGTTTATTTGTCAGGTTTCCATGACTTGAAAACAACTAGTTTCCACCACTTTTGCTATTATACTAAAAGTAATTTTCCATTGTCGTATTACCGTAAACACCGGCATATAAGGCGCACTTGCAGATAAGCCGCACCCTGAGTTTAGAAGCTCAAGATTTGGAAAAAAAATTCTCTATCAAAAATTCATAGCCAAGTCATTTTATTTATTGTGAAGATTTAACAAGGAAAAAAATAAACCATTCTGTTCCTAGGCCAACATCCAAGCCTTCAGAGATAGAGAAGATCTACTTGGATCTGTTCATAGAGATATCAAGTAAGTAACATTGTTTTGTGGGTTCCTGGTTTTAACCCTTTAATCCCCAACATTAATATGTATATTCTCCTTAGTGTTCTCCATACATTTCTTGTGGTACTAGTTCAGAGAATTTGCACAAACATCAAGGCATTTCATGTTTGGTGATCATTTCTGTATTCTTGTGACCTGTATGTTTGATCAAGTAGTGATATTATAAGGAGAAATTAGATGCTTGTCACTACTGGGGCTTAAAGGGTTAAACTTGTGGACATGTATTGTCCTTGTAGTAAAGCCCCATGTTACTGCATTGGGTGAAAATGTGTCTTTGCTCTACCTTTGATACCACTAATTTGTCCTACTGTGGTAAAAGAGGGAATCCTGATTGTGCGACACTTTTGATAAAACGTGGGTTTTACTTGGGATACAGTCATTAGTGCAATTAAAAGCCAAGATTCAAATACTACTAGTGAGAAATGCACCTTCATCATAAAAATCATCATGTTTAATCCCAGGGCTTTTGCTTGTGTTTAAAAGAGTTTCTGTGGACTCTCTTGTGAAAAACCAGGTTTATTTTTCGATACCATATTTGATACATAACCATTTGAAACATGTCAATGGAACCCAAATATAGCAGAAAATGAAACAAACTTTGGCAGCTCTGATGCATTTAATGTTTTGACATCAAACAAGACTGTTGTATTTGTTTCAGTTGATTTTTTCTCCTAATTTGTTAGGGAGATTCTACTGCACAGCCAGGGAAAACAATTTTATAAGTAGTATTGCCTTGTTTTGTCTATTTTTGTTGCTGGGGCTGAAAGGTGTAGTGGCTGGGGGGAATCGCAGGTGTCTGGCCTTCACTGACAGCCCCAATGTTTAACTTGTTTAAACTTCAGTGCTTACAAGACTGGAATGAATAGGAGAACGGATCTATACCTTAAAGAAAACGAGCACGTAAGAAAGTAAGTTGTCATTTTGTTGAGCTATTAGCATTGTCTATTTCTCAGCTTGTGCATCCCAAACGACTCATTCATCTTGTTGTTCTGCACTCCTTTTGTGTGTTCTTGTGATGAGTGTGCTCATGAGCACTTTAGCATCACCTACATTGTCCCTGGTTTTATTTAGGTTTTTATCCCTTTCACTCCCAAGAGTGCCTTCAATCAAAATTCGAGACAAATCCCAAATGTCATTTTGTAAAATACTTAAATATAAACAATACCGCCTGAAAGTACTGCTGAAGAGGTTTCATTTGAATGGTCACACCACAGGATTTCATCCACAGACAAAGAAGTTAGAATCACTTTAATGTCTCCATAACTCACTCTGGGAGTGAATGAAGGGTTATTTTTGGTGAACATCTACACCAGGGTTGCACAATTGCACATTAGGGAAAACCCCACCTTAACCCTTCGTTTTTAATGTAGTTTATATAATTATACCGTACCAAACACTACAAAAATATTATTCACAGTTGCTTCTTTTCTAAACATACTTCACTTCATCCTTGTAGCTTCGTTTGGTTATGGGGATCTAATAAATATCAATTTTGTTGGCACAGGAATTGCCCTGTCTTTTTTCTTTCAATGAAATATTTTCATAAGTAACAAGAAAAGCCCCAGGGGCATTAGACCCCGCCATTGTTCTTCCCCCCGCCCCCCGGGGGGGTGTAAAATATGTTACGGTCACTCAAGATAAAAGCCCATGCCTGTGTAGCGAAAGGCACGACGAGTATTTGTTTGGCCGAGCGAAAACCGGAGGTCTGGGGCAAGTGACCACCAAAAAAAAAAACCACGGAAAAAAAATGGGTTTTTACTAGACCCCGTCCTGACGGCGGGGTAATAACCATGTCTTCTATTTTGCTGTTCTAGTTCTGATCGGTTGGCTGATGAAGTTATTGGGTGAGTGTTTCAAAATTTCTTCTGATTTTTAAAAGTTAAATGTGGTCAGGAAAACTTACCCAATTAAATTGGCAGTGAACACTTCCATTTTTTTCTGTAAGCCCACAATACTCCTTAGTGTTCTTTGTAGATCAGGTTTATCTGTCTGTATTGCCTAAGATGTCCACTTTTTGAATCATGCAAATAGAGGATATTACAGGGTGGCACGAAGATACTGTGTGAATTTTATTTTCGAGTGGTGAATACAATATTTTACGAATGAGTGCAGCGAGTAAAATATTATTTTTTACCACAAGAAAATAAAATTCATATCTTAAAGCTGCCGTGTAATTTTCTTTTTATTATATAGACAAGAGTATTTTGGCACAAACAACAGTGTAAAAGCAGAAAATGATGTCATCGATATCCTTACTAGTGAGGATATGGAAAATACGCCAGGCGTGTCCCAGATGTAGTTTTGTATGAACTTTACGAGTGGTTTATTTTCCACTAAAACGCTGCTGTCTATATAACAAAAAATATTTTTTTTCATTTTCAGCGTTGCCTTGGCCACAAAGGAAAATCTTCAAAGCCAGCGAGGTGTTCTTTACGGTGTTACCAACCGACTTAGTTCAGTCACTAGTATCCTTTTATAAAATGCAGTGCCATGCTTTTAAGATTTCAACCTCATTGGTTCATTTTATTCTGTTAAGTACTGCCCCCCTCCCCCCCCCCCCAAGCAGTCCTCTGAAAATAAGTTGATTTGTATAGTGTTTTGACTTTGCTGTACGGTTCAATGTTTTGTTACATGGTGTTTCGGTTAGTTGTTGTTCCTTGATGTGCTGTGTAGATCGTTTTCCCGCATTAAACAGCTTAATACAACGCATCAACGTCAGGAAACGACGGGACTCAATCATCTTAGCCAGCGTGATCTCCATCTGCATAATATTGATGCTTATATACGCACTGGGATAAACACGACAATTGATTTACCATTTCAAAACTACGTCTCCGAGGGACAGCGACAATCACCGAAACTCCGCCAAAGAGAAACGACTGATGATGACACAAAACGACTGGAAAGACTTGCCTTTCATGATTGATTGGTTCCAGTGTTGTGTGTATAACCCACCCTACTTCGAAACCTCGTTTTTCCACCGTGAACAGGCATATTTATGAACTGTTACTCAAGGTGGTAGTATCTATAAAAGTATGAGGAGCACCTGCAAAGAAAAGATTTCAGACAGACAGAGTGGAAGTGCTGATTTTAGAGACAAAAGTGATCTATTCGCGTAGTGTTGTATTTATTTCGTTGTGCAAAACCTAACAATTGTGAAATTTTTTTGGCTGCCTCAAGAAAATTCAAATCACATCTCAAGATTGAAAGTGTCTCCGCACTAAGAAATTTATAGTTAGAGTGATATAGAAGTCAATCAATCAATTAATTATTAATTAATTTAAAATTATCTCTGAGGCAGCTATCATCTGGGTTGTCACACCACGCTTTTCGTTACTAAAATGGGATGAAGCGTTACGTGACACGGGCCAAAGAGACATCATGGTTCTGCATGCTGGCTGCCCAAGGGACAATGAGGTTGTGCATGCCACCAGAGGAGGGACTACTCATAGCCTAGGGCACACCAGTTTGCCAACGCAAAAAACGTCTTACAAAGTGATACAATCCGTAGCCAAGGGAATAAAGAGGAAATACGCCCGGCCTGTTTCTTTGGTTAACTTCCTTTCATGTTGCTGTTTTCTTCAACGTATTTTTGTCGAAGAAAATCTTTGATATTTAGGTAGTCTTGGCAACATCAATGGGGCTGAGTGCTTTAAAAATGAAAATTATCAGTCGTCGAAGAATTGTAAAATAAAATGAAGATAGTGTGATTATTGTCATAGGGTTATAAATGTAAATAAAGTGGAGTGAACATTGATCTGCGGCCGTACTTTATTTGGTGGGGTAACAAACATTGTAGTCCTGAAAAGGACTTTTGGTGACAGTCACTGACGGAAGTCATACTTTAACTCAGATGACGATACTCACTGGACGATCATTAGCTTGCGTAGCAAGCGTTTCCATGGGTTTTTCTGTACGTTTGAAGTATTTTTCGATGCTTGGCCACGCGAAAATTTTTTTCGTGCGGCTTAAACGGCAAAAATTCTTCAAACGTGCGGAAAAACCTACGAAGACGCTTGCTATGCAGGCTAAACGATCAGATACAAACTACTTATGACGTGACTCCTTGATTCAAACCATTTACTATGACAAGCATTTGTCTCATTATAATGCCATTCGCTGTGGTCATGCTTACTTGATCTACACGCCGGGTCCACATCATTGCATTTTCAAAAGTCTCCTTTTTCAGATGCTTAAAAACGTTACAAAATATTTTTGTCCGAAGGAGCGTTTTCGTATGGGTGTGCGTTCCTTTGAAAACGGATATTTCATGCGTTTTCGGTGACTGTTTTAGAAAATGTCCGTTTTCACCCTCCACACTGAAAACGATGTGTTTTCAAAAGTCTCCGCTTTCAAAACGTTTTCGAAAGTCGCCTTTTCCGTCAGCGTTTTGGGTCGTAGTGTGGACGATGGGAGAAAACCTGTTCACCCGTCCACACTGAACGATGCGTTTTCAAACACCCTGCGTTTTCAAAAGTCTCCACTTTTGAAACCGTTTTCGAAAGTCGCCGTTTTCATCAGCGTTTTCGGTCGTTGTACTGTCGACGACGAGAGAAAACGCATTAAGAAGTTTGCGTCTTCAAACGAAAAGGAATTCAGTTATAAAATTGTGGACAGAGCCTACTTTTAGTAAAGGCCCAGACGTACAAATGGTGTGAGACTGCACAGAACGTCGAAATTTTACCGTGTGTCCACCTCTAAACTTGCTGCACTCGCGCAACAGCCCCAAAAGCAACCTTGTTCCCCAGGGTCCTCTCTCTTCATTATCGAGGGATGAAGAGAGAGGACCCTGGGAACGAGGTTGCTCCAATATCAGGAATCGGGCGCGAGCTGCAAATACTCTTGTGCGTAGTGTGGCGCCTAAATCTGAGGCCCACTCAGACTGGAAAGCACTGTTGCGAAAGTAAACGTTAAAACTCAACTTATCCGCACGAGAAACGTGTAGCGGAAGACAATTACAAGAAAATATTTCAGTTTTGAATCAAGTCTAATCACAAACTTTGCTTCAGAAACACAAGTACATTTTCTAGCTTCGCCAGGCTCCGAGTGTGCAGTTTTTTTAATTCACACTGAAAATCATTGTGGAGGTTGTGTAGTGGCTACTGCTTTGTTTTTCTACCTGACTGTCGGTGGCTGGAGTGTGGTCTCTCACTCTGCTGTGGTAATGTTCCCTTGGCCGGCAAGAAGAGCCCTACAGATATTACACCGGGCCGTGCGCAGTTTCTTTTTACGCCCACTTTATGATGGCGGCTGATTAACGTTTTTAGCAAAAAAAAGAAAACAACTGTTTAAACAATTCAAAAATTAAAGATGTGTTTATTGTTCATCGTTGTGTAAGATAGGAAAGATGAACGTTTGTTCGTTTGTCTCATGATGGAATCGCTTTGAGTTGTTGATCGCGACGACAAAAATTGGTTGCATTCAAATCAATTCTCTGCTGCTTCTTTATATCCGAAATGTCAGTTTCTCGAGCTAGCGTTTTTTTAACGTGCATATCATGACACTTTGCATTGTGCGAACACTGGTCTTTTTCTAAAAATAATCAACGAAATATTTGTCTAAACTTAAATTTGCTGAAGCCAAAGAGATTGATACCCTCAAACAAATTGCCCTCAAAAACAAACAGGTAAAAAATTTCAATAATAAGTGAAAGATTTTCATCTGTTTTTTGTTTGTTTTTTTCCTTTTTTCTGCTTCTTTTTTTCCTTTTGCACACTGTTTATTCATATACCCTGGCAATTTTACTTTCTATATACTTTCTAAATAACATTTGTACTTAACATTTCCTATTGAATAATGTTGTTGTATTTGTGATATATTGTTAATAATTTGAAACTGTTGTGGAAATTAAGTTTATCAAAATAAAAAAAACATAAAGCAGTGCTTAATTTTTAATGTTTGACGCTTTCTGATCGAACCTGGAAACGTGATAGGTTGTTCAACTGATAAAAAACACAAATGTCCGCCATCTTGAAGTGAGGGTAAAGAGAAAAGTCGCCTGGGCCGTCGAGCCCCACCCGAACCCCCCCCCCCCCCCCCCCCCCCAAAAAAAAAAATAAACACCAACAATCTTTCACCCCCCCCCCCACACACAAACCACTTTTTTACATCA
>Ga0126336_10002703_pt1 | contig 10229 bp, 8 predicted proteins | sample SidCmetagenome_FD_92530 | JGI IMG/M metagenome (GOLD analysis project Ga0126336, IMG submission 92530) | Coral microbial communities from El Islote,Puerto Morelos, Mexico - Siderastrea C C metagenome | ecosystem: Host-associated > Invertebrates > Cnidaria > Coral | place: El Islote,Puerto...
AAGCTTATAATTCGGTGAGAGCTCAATCTTATCTCGTAGTTTCGAACAGTCTCCGCCGCTATCTCTGCATAAATAACACGTTAAACTTAAGCAATCCAGTGTGTTTGAACTGGCCTAGAATATCGCAATATCCTCAACAAGCAAAGTAAAATAAATGCTGAGCTAAACACAATAAACGCCACCAAAAGTAACTCGACATGTGTACTTCGTTACGCGAAACGCTCTCGAATGAATGGACCCCCTAAGGTGTTTGCGAGTCGCACGTTGATTGGTTGAAATTTGAAGACCTGTCAAACAGAAATCAGCAGGAGATCAACTGTGGGTGGTAAATGCCCCAGACGAGTTCTGCCACATCCACAAGTTCAGATGAAGAAGACTCTTGTGCATCATGAACAACACTCAAAAAGAGAGTGAGAAAACTGGAAGATCAGTTGAAAATCTTGTAAGGTCAAGGTAGACGTAAGAAATTTTATGTGCGTGCTTTAAACTTCAGTTTTGCTCTATCACAAAACGAAAAGCCCTAGCTGTTGAAGTGAAAACGTGTAAAACAAAAATGTTCATATGTGCTAACATCATGAAACAATAAAGATTGAGAAGGACTGATAATAATTTGTAATTTGAAATTTCTATTGTCACATGCAAACCAGCTATACAGAACGTACTGAGTGGCAATAATTACTACTCAAGAGGTTGTAATGACTAGTAGTTGTATGAAAACTATTTGATACATGCATTAATATATTGTGACCTTTCAATCTTTTTTATTTCTACTCTTTCCTATACTTTTTCGTTCTGTGCCTCCAAGACCTGGAAGTATTAGTCCCATTCTGGCAGAATGCTTCAAGGTCATTCCCCTGTATTGCATTACACATCCTTACTGCACGCGATTTGTTGCATCATTAGCGCGCACACGTCCAGGGAGTAATAGGTTTCCTAATATGAGGCTAAGCTCACCAGAGAAAAGAATAGTTATTTACTCTTAAACAAGCACGGGACCTATCTTTTTCCCCAAATATTTTTGACCTACCATTCATACTCTTTTGGTTCAAAGAGTTAGAAAACAACAAATGTTCGAAAAAAATACTTGAAACGCGTTACTTACGGGGATGAAATCATGACCTCGAGAACACGCACGTAAGAAAGGTTTTAAGTCAATTTCGTCTGATGCTTCGAGCATCTGCGATAAAACTTCTAGTTAATTGTTCCTTGTTATCGATATTTCACATCTAGTACATTGTTTCAAGATTTGCTTTAATGATGTGCTTCCTCTTCCTAAGGTAAGTAGCATAAACTGATCAAGTAAACATGTGTTCATTAGGCGAAATTGCAAGTAGTTATTGGGTAACTTGGGACGATGATATCTCGTGAACGAATATGGGGACCTCTTCTTTTTATTTTGTATTTCAAAACATTGCACGATAGATAACAACTTGTGAAATTTTACTTCGGGGGAATGACCTTAAGGGACGCACCTTGATCCAGCCTTTGTTGCAGTCCTACGTCCTAGTATCTGTATGCAATTTGTACGGAAACAGGTGTGAAGTTTGTGTGTAAATCCATGTTATCAATGGCTAATTTGACGTTTGAAAGAGGTTTTGCTGTGGTTGACTTGCCTTGCTTCGATCTAAAGTAATAATGATCTTTAATTTTGGGTAGTATGATGTTGGCTTTTTCTTAATTTCCACAGATGGTAGAGTTGACCCTGGTTCTCAAGTTTTTGTGTACCAGAACCATTTACATCAAGCAGTGGCTAGGACATCTTACAAGGCAGCAGCATCATTTCTGTTTAACTGCTTTTATACTGATGACGAGCTGGTGGGGATGAACCTGACTGGAGCAAATGGAAAGCAATGCTCAGACAAGCAGATACGTGAAAGCATAATATGTATGTGTGCCATATAACATCCTGCCATACGTTCGTTATCTCTCAGGACAACTCATTGCTTTGCACCTAACAGCTCTCTCCATTGTTTATGTACTCGGGCATTTAATTCAGGATTTTAAATCACAGACGGCACCTTATTCTGACTTACTGTACTTGATATATACTCAATATGTGGAGGACATTCAACAGCCCTGTAGATAAATGTAGAATGTTAGTGCCCTGAAGGGATGGCAACGACTATTTTATTTTCCCATCTATGAAATCGCTTCTCCATCATTTTTAAATTTAACGGGCCATTTTAGAGCTCAAACTGTGATGATTAATAAAGTAGGGAATGAAAACTTCAATGGTTCCAAATTTCTCTTTTTGGTTGTCTTGGTTTGTCTAATAAAAGCGTTGTTCTTAGTTGTCATGTACGTGTTATAATGAATTTTAACTCTCTTTGCAGGATTTGTCATGAGAGAATATCAAAAAAAGTCTCCAACATTGTCCACTGTGAAGTTAGCACTAAGTAACAAGGTAAGTGCATTGGAATCCAGGAAGTTGAAGAAGAAACATTGAAGAGCATTTCTTCTTTATCATCGTAAAATTTACCCTTATGACAAGACCTACCTGTTTTAGGTTACTTATTATAGGCTTGTTAGGGATCAATTCACCTGCCCTTTTTCAGAAAGAGAACGCAGTTAAGAGGGAAAAAATCATTTGCATGCAGTCCTATGTATTTAAATTATAACAAAAACTACAGTTAACTTCCGATAACTCGAGCCTTCAAGGCAAATAAAATAAGACTCGAGTTATCGAGGGTGCATTATAAAGAAAGTGACCTGAAGGGGAATATCATCCACTTTGCGTTAGCGGGAGGTTCGCGTTACTGAGGGTTGGAGTTTCCGGGAGTCAACGGTAAAACATTAAGGAAAACAAAACGCTATTTTTAGCGTGTGAATATCATGATGTATAAATTGACACATGACATCTGTTACCATTTAAAAAATGATACCAATAAAATTTATTGTTGTGAATTTATATAGGGCCAGGGTGGTAATGCATGCCATTCCCTGGAATTTTCATGGTTTCTGCATCCATGTATACAAAATGTATACCTTTATACTTATAACTATGGGGACAACCTCCATCCTGCAAGAAGTATACTTTTTGTACGTGTAGACAAAACTACTAGTCCGATGCCTTCCTTGCATCTTCCGCGTTGCCGCCACATTTTCTTTGTCAGATTCTTCGGCCCTTGGACAGCGTTGGTCCAAGTGGGTCCAGTCATTGGAGTATTTTCTTATTGCTTCTGGAGTCACGGACCTGAAACAAAAGTGAGCAGTTCTTCTACACCTTGCTGGACCAGAGGCACAAGATTACAGGGATCAACTAGTTGACAAGTGTTACTATGGGACCTTTGCCGAAGATTTCTTTGAGAGACAGACCTCACTTTGGAGAATGCATAGAAGTTTCAAGTCGCAATTTTCCACAAATGGAAACGCCAACTTCAGCACCGGTTAATTCACTGCGATTACGCTCAGATTGTCCAAAAAATTCTAAATCGCCCTGCAAGGCCACCAACTGCTCCAACAGAAACGTCCTTCGGCAAAATTCTTCTATGCCTGTCTATTTTTCTGCGGGAAGGAACGACATAAAGCGAAACACGCTTCCTGCCCTGCGAATGGTGCAACCTGCTCTCCTTGCGGTAAAAAAAGGCCACTTTCAGCATGTTTGCAATGGAAAACGGCGTGAAGGAATTCGCCTCGTTGACACCGAAGATACCTCGCAAGACCACTCAATTGAGGATGAGTATCTCTTTGTTCTAGGAAACTCTGTTTTACAGCACACCGTTCCTGTTCGCATCCATGGCATGGACATACCCGTAATCATTGTCTCCGGTGCTAGTGTGAATGTTCTTGATAGTCAGGCTTGATAGTCAGGCTTGATAGTCAGCGATTCCGTGATATTTCACTGTTGAAGACAGATCTCCATGATTACCCCTATGGCTCGCCAAACCCCATTGCTGTAAAGGGCATCTTTGATATGCGCGTGTACTTTGGCTCTACTGGTTTGTCTACTGTGGCTCGCTTTGTGGATGTTGAACCTGAAAATGCTGGTCCACTCTTGGGAAAGGACACAGCAATCGCCTTAGGTCTACTGACAGTAGGGCCAGTGGAACCAGTGGAACAGATGTTACCATGTGGAGCCCTCGCATGGACCAGTTGGTCACACAATAAGCCAGTGTTTTCGAGGGAGTTGTCAAATTGAAGAGCTACCGGCTAAAAATTCAGACAGATCCAAATGTTACTCCTGTGGTGCAGCCTCTCTGAGGGACACCCTTTGACATAGCAAAAGATGTTGAACAAAAACTCCAGCAGTTGGGAAATCTAGACATCATTGAAGATGCTGAAGGTCTGACGCCGTGGGTATCCCCCTTAGTGGCCGTTCCTAGATCCAGTGGGGGCATACATGTATGCGTTGACATGAGAAGGGTCAATGAATGAAAAAGTGGTGCGTGTACAACACCCCATACTGACCTTGGAGGAAACCTCGCAGGCCACGCACGGTGCAAAAGTCTTTTCGAAACTAGATTTGCGGGTGGGGGTACCATCAAATCGAGCTTCACCCAGACTCGCCAGCCCTTACTACGTTTCCACTCACACGAGACTCGAATGAAACAATCTTTGGTTTGTCCTCCACTTTGGAGCAGTATCAATACATCATCCAGGAAACCTTACAGGGCATTGCAGGCGCTCCGAACATTTCCAACAAATCATCATCTTTGGCAAGGATCAGCAATCCCATGACCGCAGTTTGGAGGAGACTTTCAAGTGGATTAAAGAGCATGGGCCCACCGTCAATACCGAAAAGTGCCTTTTCAGCTCACTGAACTGGTTTTCCTTTGTTTCAAAGTCTCAGCGGCTGGTCTTTCTCCTGACGATAAGAAAGTAGAGGCCATACAAAACGCCTGCACCCCTCAGAATTCTGATGAAGTTGGAAGCTTCCTAGGTCTGGTTAATTATTGTTCCAGATTTATTCCAGATTTCTCCACTCTGTCAGACCCATTACGACAACTAACTAGAAAAGGAGTCCCATGATCTTAGAGAAAGCTGCACCAAGAAGCTTTTCAGAAGTTGAAATCTGCACTAGTCAGTGATTGTGACATGGCGCACTATGATGAGACAATGGCTACTCAGTTACGAGTGGATGCAAGTCCCGTGGGACTTGGAACAATATTGACGCAGCATGACAGTACTGCCCTTCACCCTGTTGCCTTCGCTAGCCGTACACTGACGGACGTAGAGAGATGGTACTCTTAAACAGAACGTGAAGCTTTGGCAGTGGTTTGGGGCTGCGAACAATTTTACATCTATTTATTTGGCAAGGAATTCACCCTCTACACATATCAGAAGCCTTTTGAGGTAATCTACAGCCCTAAGTCCAAGCCGCCTCCCTGGGTAGAGGGATGGACGCTCAGGCTACAACCATATATAAAGTTCAAAATGATACACATGCCAGGCAAGACAAATCCAGCCAATGTGCTTTCGCATCTTCCTCTTCAAGGCCAACCCAACCGCGAGCGCTAGATCACGGAAGAGTATATCCACTACGTTGTTTCCAATTTGATCCCTAAAGCCATGTCTCAGACAGAAATCGTCCAGGTGATGAGAGACGACCCAATACTACAGAAGTTGGAATGCTGTCTACGCAGTGGCAAATGGCCGGCTGAGCCTGACCTTCTTCCCTTCTACCCAGTCCGTTTGGAGTAGTCCGTTACCAATGGTCTCATTCTTCGCGGAAGAAGAATTGTAATTCTAGCCCAGTTACGACGGCAAACCCTCCAACTAGCCCACGAAGGCCATCAAGGCATAGTACGCACAAAGCAACTCCTGTGAGAGAAAGCTTGATGGCCAGGCATCGACCGTGACATTGAGCAGACAGTTAAATTGTGCCTTTCTTGTCAGAAAATGTATACCAAATCATCGACTTATGCGGTCCACTTCCTACAGGGGAAAGTCTTCTCATTTTGGTGGATGCATGTTCAAGATGGCCGGAAGTTGCTACCGGCATTCTCCGTTCGACTACATCTGATGTCCTTGTTAAGCACCTGATGAGAATATTTTTGACGTACGATTTTCCAGAGCTAATCACTACGGACAATGATCCACAATTTGCCTCGAAGACCTCTTTAGATTTCCTTGTGGCACATGGAATACAACATTGAAAAATCACCCCGTACTGGCCCCAAGCCAACGCAGAAGTGGAGCGTTTCAACCAACCTTTCGAAAAGATTATCCGAGCGGCACATATTGAGCACAAAAATTGGCGACAAGAAACGTACAAGTTCCTGCTCAACTACAGCGCTACTTCCCACTCTGTCACAGGCATCGCCCCCTGTCAGTTAATGTTTGGACTTGAGACACGAACGATAGTTCCTCAGCTTCGTAAACCTGAAATGACCAAAGCCTTTATTTTCGCCAGACAAAATGACCTCGTCAAGAGGCACCAGCAAAAAGCATACGCAAACGGTTGCCCGTGAGGCGTTTCTTCACCCTTAAAAGAAGAAGATAAAGTGCTGCTTTAACAGCCGTCCCAAGATAACTTGTCGATGCGATATGCCCGGCAGCTGTACACAGTTGTGGCATGGAAAGGTCCTAGCGTTGTACTACAGCGCGGAACTGATCCATAGATCTTCAGAAACGTCTCCCATTTTCCTATGCTGTACGAAGTTGACAGCAACTCGTGCGACGATGATTTGTTTCTGGTGGCACGTGTGCAAAGACCCGAGAGTCAACCAGTGGCATAGACCTCAGAGGTTGTGACGACCCCTGGACTATCTCTGAGACTATGTTCTCACTTGAAAAGAACTTGTGAGTGCCGAGAAGTATTGCTAGTGACTGTAGCGAAAAACATAATTGTTTCTGACTATATTGTTTTCATTGTTATGGTTGCTATTTCTCATAGACATTTAGACATATCTGATAATAGCCAGACATTTTAGCTTGTAGTCAATGATGACCTCTTCCTCGAGTGATTGATTTAGATTTCTTATCCCAACTTGGGGAGGGACATAGTTCGTATATTATAGTGTTACCGATAAATGTAATTTGTTTTTCTTGCACGTGATTCGGATTATATTTGCTTTATATCTCTTATGTTATCAATTCTAAGTTAGTAAGTGCTAGGGTCACACAATGGAGACCCAGGATGCAACGTGAATAAAAACAAGTATACATTAAACCAGCATTGCTGAAGATTATCAAAGAAAAAAAATTGAAATGATCACATATGTGAACTGCGCGCGGAAATAAGAAATGATGACCATCATCGCAGTTAATAATATCAACTTAAGCAGCTGATAAACAAAACCTGAAAAAACAAAATTCAGGGTTGCACGAGACTTGAACTCATGACCTCTGCGATACTGGCGCAGTGCTCTAACCAACTGGGAGCTGGTCATTCGTCAATTCGTATCTCATAGGTGGTGAATGAATGACAGTGATTATACGAAATGACCATATATGTGAACTGCAAACTGAAAATTGAACCCCAATTTTGCCCTGCCTTCGAATAAGAGGAACCACAGTAATTGGAATTGCCTCTGAAGACCCTATTTCTACGTATGGCACAAGACATTATTGACGTCACAAATGACGAAAATAGAGAGAAGGCACGGTTACCAAATGCATTCGTTTTGACACCCCTGCAAAAACTCACGGCTAGTTTTACGCATGCAATTTCACCCATAATTAGGGTCAAGACTGTTATGGTGAGGAATTGGTTGACCAGCGCATTAAACTGGAGTGCTCAACATAATTTGCAGATACCTACACCAAACGGATAGATCTAAAAATGTCTTGACTAGATCTTGATTAAAGTCTTTGAAAAGTCTATTTTAGATCTGGCGGCTTTTTCCAAAGAAAAGTCTTGGAAAGGTCTCAATTTTGAGCTAAAATGCAAGGCATTTAGACAATTTTGACAGCTAGACATTCGTAGTCAAATAAGAGACTTTTGCTAGACATTTCTTCAATTAGCTTGAATGTGTCTACAGATAAAGTCTAAAGATCTAAAAATGTCTAGCACAAGAGACAAACGCAAGACTTTTCAGTGAACAGCAGTTCAGAGCAGGCATAAGTACTGTGTGCAACGAAGGACACAATTTCAAAATATATAAATATTAAATTTATTTTGTAACCCGTGTATACGATTTAACAGCAACACTGCAAAGCGCAGTATGTCACAATGCTATGATACGCTAAAGTAAACGTTGTAATCAAGCTAATAGCTAGCAACAGCTAGGCAAAGGTTACCCTGAACTTAATATTTTTACGCTACAGAGTGCGAAAAGAAATACGCTCATCTTCAATGTTACAAGTAAATGGACTTCGTCGTATACAATCGAATGCTACTGTCACGGACAATTTGCTCACCTCAATATTTGAGATGCTCTTCGATATTCAAATCCCTTATGGAAAAACAGACTCAAATAGCTTTGCAACAGTCACTTCACTGTAAAGCAGAATCATGAAAAAGTCTACTTTATCGCACAGAACGTTGTCTTTGTGAAAGCCGCTTTACAGAGCCAATCCGACGGAGCAGTCTGTTGTTTACAAAACTGGTTTAGATCTTCGCTGCAAAAAAAAAAACCAGAAATCGTTTCCCAAACTGCATTACAGAAGCTACTTCACACTGTAAATGTTCCTGCTCTTCTATAAAGTCGACTTACTAACGGTGGAGCATATTTTCAGGTCAAATTTGTAATGCAATCAGACAATGATAACTTGAACCGTTTGTTTGACCAATTACATGCCTCCTTTATTGTCACGTAACGCGGAGAAACGGTGCTTTATTCCCCAACATTGAAGTTGAAAAAGACTGTTTTCGGTGCATCTTCATGTACACATAATATAAGCTCAGCCTTGATTTTGGTCTTGAATTGAATCAGTGAATTTTATCGAGCTGAGAAGGCAACATTGCTACATATCAAGACTAAATTTGATCGTGTGCAGAATGCAGCTGTTTGAAGATATTGTTTGGAACAGGGACTGCCAAACCATGCCCAGACTTAAAGGTGTATTTTACGAATAGCTATTGGCATAAATATAAACCACGAATTAGAAACCAGCACGACTGTTGAATCGCTGCCAGATACAACATAAACTAAATCACTGTAAGTTTGAGTTCGTGTTCTGATTGAAAGATGATGGTATTTCGTCTGCTTGAATTGTTACTTTTCATGTCTGAGAATTAATGAGAAAATCCGTCCTTTTAAGGCTTCATCTTAAATACCATTGCATGTCTATATGCAACAAAATAGTCTCAAACGAAAATTAACCGTGATGAAAGTATTCTGAAAGTTTATCAGGCTAGCGAGATGTAAACGAGATGTAAAAACCTTTTTAAGGCCTAATCAAGACCATTCTAGACATTACTTTAAGACATTCTCTAGACAAACAAGCGAGAGGAACCTCAAAAGGTCTTGCAAGACATTTACTAGACTCTCTAGACATCTAGTTTGTCTTGAATAGGTCTAGAAAATGTCTACAAGACCTTTGCAAGATCTATTACAGACAAATCTAGACCTAGCTGTTTTGTACGGGAATTAACTTGGCATAGGTGTGGATGATGGATCCCAAGTTTAGAATATACTTCCTCAACGTGTTTCTTAAAAAGCCCGGGATGTTGAATAAACTGATCTCAGTCTCTCACAAGGGATTCCATTTTGCTTCTGTCGTCAAGAATGTGCATGGATTGAATGTTCCTACTCTCACGTTTCCTGATTAGAGGCACCTGATCAAAAAAGGTAAAACAATTAAGGGTCCTGGTGTTAGGAGATTCTTTCGTCATCACTGAGGATTTAATGAGATTGTTTGAGTCTAAAAAATTAAAAAGTGGATTATGGAAGAGTGACATTTACGTCTGGGACAAAAAGAATGTAGATGCTGCAATGGTTTTTCCAGTCTCAAGTCCGAGAATGCTTGTGTGAATGGGATAAAGACCGCATCCAGGCAATTTGTGTTTACCTAAAGGCAGGACACAACATGATGCTAGCTTATAAGGGGTAAACTAAACGGGTGTCTCGAAAACACAGACCTCGAAAACCAAGACCCCAGACCCCAGACCTCGAAAACACAGACCTCGAAAACGCAGACTTCGAAAACACAGACCTACTAAAAACCACTAACGTGTCAAAAATACTGTAAACAATGACAGCCTTTGCTAGCGAGCGAATTACGGCTGAAATAAAAAATTATAAATCCCCTAGTTTGTCGTGGGTGTTACGAAAACTAAGATATATTAAAATCAGAAAAACCATTGAAATAACTATTGTAGACGTACAATGAGCACCAGTAACTGT
>Ga0126336_10002704_pt1 | contig 10228 bp, 7 predicted proteins | sample SidCmetagenome_FD_92530 | JGI IMG/M metagenome (GOLD analysis project Ga0126336, IMG submission 92530) | Coral microbial communities from El Islote,Puerto Morelos, Mexico - Siderastrea C C metagenome | ecosystem: Host-associated > Invertebrates > Cnidaria > Coral | place: El Islote,Puerto...
CAAAACATCGATATGCATATCCAGATTACCATCCACACACATTACGATAAATCCAGTTCAAGTTCAAGATCAGATAGTCCAGGTTTTCTAGAAATATAAACATGAACTAGTAAACATAGGAAATGAAGCAGGTAAATTGTGCAAATATGACCCTTACCGACTGTTTTGTTAGGTTCAAATGTCCAACAAAGTTAGGATTGAAAACAACATGGCGAATCGAAGCCAAGACGACGCACATGGTTAATCACGTGATACAAATTTGTGACATAATATTAGGTCCGCAACTTGCGCAATGGTAGCAATGGTAGCTACACAAACAGCTCACGGCAAAAGTGGGAAAACCTTTGGGCTCTGCTCAAAACAATAGCAAAAGCATATGCAAAACAACAAACCATGAGACAAAATAAAGCCAATTAGCTCACAAAACTTTTCACCATATTTATCTCACAAAACATTCGATTGTGGAAAAGAAAATTCAGGTGATTATTCCGTTAAGCGTATTTGTAAAGTTTTCTTCAGAAGTACAGACAGAAGCATTACTACGTCAGGATAGCTTCATTTGTGTACCATTTCTATATTTCAGGGACTGATTTGAATGACTGTGAACGCAAATAGCGAGTTCAGTTGAACTACTGCAGGTGATGTGCTTGTTTATAAATTATTTGTATCCCATTCTAGTCAAACTCTAGGATAGTACTGCAGACATATCAGTCTGAATAAATGTTGCTTACCTCCAGCCTGTCTTGTCATAACAAAGTAATCCTTTTTCGGACTTTTTTTTGGTTGTGAAAATACATAGAATTCCGAGCTATTTAGAGGCATATTTGTGTAACCTAATACGGATTTTTTTCGGCACTTTTAGCTGAAAATTAAAGGCGCAAAAATTTTTACGAAACAGAATCCTATCCGCCGAATTTCCAAACTGCTAATGTCTTTCCGAAAATACTAGCTAATATTACTTTACACTCTAAACGACATTTGTTCCTCCGAAAATAATAGGAATTAATCAGTCACCTTTTTACGAAAGTCTGAGGCGGTGTTTCGCTAAAGAAATCTCTAGTTTTAACTGCAATTAACTCCGAATATCTGAAGCACTTTAGGTCTGCGGAAAGGATATTCCGCTGAAACGACCTGTTGGATTCCCCTGAACAAAGTCCAACGCAGCCAAAAATTAAAGCAACGATTTACAGACTGAAAAATTTGCATAGATAGCTGACAATTACAATACCTGCAAGTTCCTTTGTTTTCTCCACAGCTTTCCCTCTCTTTCCGATAGCCTTCAAACCTGATGTTTCCATTGCTTCACTGGCTCGAACCGTTGAAAACAACAAAATGTGACCATCGATTTCTTCGTCTTCAAAGTTCTTCGCAATCAGTTCACTTCCGAAGATATCCACGACCTATGTTTTCACTTCGTCAACAGACCACTCATCAAAAAAAGAAAACGGGAAAATTGTAACATTTAAGCTTAACTCGAGTGCATGTATTTAGAAATTAAACAAGCGAAATACAATTACTAACAAGATACATGCCTCCTTTCATTGTTTACCAATGAAGGCAGTGGGCTTTGGCGGGCACTTTTGGCGGGCAGCAAGTGTAAGGACATCGTCTGTGATAATATTGAAAATGAGTCATCATCTGAGCTATTGGATTCCGTGTCTTTAGTTTTTCCAACTGCCTCCATTTTGCTTCTTTCACATTCGAGAGGATCCAAAATAAGAACGAAACAAGCTTCCACAACTCTTCAGCATCTTTGTGCCCCACGGCCGAGTGAAAGAGAAACACATCGGGGAATGCTGAAAGTATAAATATCTCTTCCATTGGCTACGACTTAAGCACTCTGATTGGTTATATTTTCCCGCCTTTAGGTTTCTGGCTTTTCATTGGCCATTCTTTATTTAAACCCAGTCTTCTTGCGTCTTAACTGCAGATATCCGCTGACTCAAGGAAAGTGCACAAAACTGTTGAGAACTGTATGTGAGAAAACTTTCAAATTTCCCCTCTAATGAAAGCCCGATTTAATACAAGTTCTGTCACTATTTATGAGATGATCGAGTGTTCAGTCATTACAGCTGTCTTCCCCTTAACAGCTTTCTTCCCCTTCCAGGTGTGTCAACATTGTCATCGTTGACGAACCTTGAATGCAGAAGCCCTTGTATGACTGAGCGGTATTTAACATTTTTTTCAGAGCCTCCTCAACCTTTCGAATCAATGAACTCACAAAAAATCCATTCTGGCTCAGGAAAAGTAGAGCATTGTAGTGAGACAGTGGCTTTAGCCTTTTTGAAATTGACATGTCTGCTTCTTCTATCTTGATTGAATCTTTGTTTGTACTGAGATGTACTGAGATAAGTTTAAATGGCTCAAAAGTGCCACAAGAGTATTATCAGTGCCTTCCACCATTGACAGTAACCATAAAACAACAAACAAAACAGGAATTTGTGCCTGAGAGCTAGAGTTAAATATAGCCTGCGTGCAGATGTCTCCTATTTCAAAAGAGAATTTCCATGGCTTTACCTGTCAAAATGTCAATCAAAAGTATCATGTTACACGCTGCATGTAAACTCACATGACACGTTTCTAAAAAACATTCTGTTTTCTAAAATATGCTTCCTCGTCTACGTCTTTCACTTCGAGTTCTGCTCCCCGCTTTTAAAGCAACCCGTTCTGCACTTTCTGTGCTCCCCACTCTTTCCTTCCTGGCCTTGGAAACCCTTTGGAAGAGGCGGCTACTTCAGAACGACATGAGATCAGCAACCAGAGAGAAACGTGCAGAAGTTTTAGTAGCATGTGGAGTCTGGGTACTTTATAACAATACAGACGTTGTTGCTTATTTTGAAAGTGATATCATCTCTTTTGTATGTTTCCAGTAACATCGAATCCAAGATGGCGAGATTCTTGCAGATGTATAACATTATACGAGCATATCGAGAGCATACGGCTTCCCCAATTCTTCTTGGTAACGGTTTAGACTGAACGCTTCTATACTTCCAGATAAGTTTTTCACCTCCGTTCTATCTGGATATAGCAAAGTAAAACATCCACCAGACGCTAATTCGTTGTCAAACTTCACCATCGTTTTGCTTCCTTTCTGAAGTAGCCCATTAGCACCTATTGTTTCTGTAACTTTCAGCGATACGGTCATTACACGAATCACCTTCAGTTCGCCATCTTCCAATTGTATCAGGCTGATCTGAATCGTGATTTCGTTGACTTTCTCACTCTTCTCTTTCTTTGGTTTCTTCCCGCCAAATCTTGATCTTTGTTCTTGTCCTTTACCACGCTCTCTGTAGTCATCAAACGTGAGGACGGAGCTAGGGCGCTTCCTGTGATCTGATCTTCTACACTTGAATGACTCATTTTAAACTTGTCAACTTTATATTTCTAAAGATTGTATTGTATACTCATATTTCATTGAGATAGTTAGTTAGTTAGTTAGTCATGTACTTATTATTTGTAATGCAATATATGGGTAGGTGTCCCCAATTAGCTCCTTCATTGAAGATGCTAGAAGATGAGACAGACATAAAGTTATTATTATTATTATTATTATTATTATTATTATTATTTTTATTATTATTGCTATGGCTGATTGGACGGCTTCCATCACACTAAGAGTGGGGTTATCTTCATTTCTACCATTTGTCGATCCACAGATGTGACAGAATTTGGCATCAGTGACCAATTACTACCTGCAGCGTGAGCAGAACATCTAACTCTTCAGCGAACATGCGTAGTATGGTCCAGCACACTACGCTTGGCGGGCAACACTCGGCAACTGTGATTACTGTGGTCAGGAAAACAACACTAAAAAAATCCGCAAGGGCTCTGGGAACGAGTTTCTTTTTTGTTTGCGTGGTTTCTTTTTCATTTGTGCGGTTTCGTTTTTGTTTGCATGGTTTCTTTTTTATTTGCATGGTTTCCTTTTTTCTGTTTGTGTGGTCTTTTTCATTTGCGTGGTTTCTTTTTGTTTGAGTGTGTCCCTTGTAGGCCATCGTAGATGATGGACCTAGATGAATTCCAATGTGGGCGCCTTTCACGTTCACCCCCATGCCAAAGGCAATTGTGCAAAACACAACCCGAACAGTGCTATTTTCATTGCAATATTCATTTTCTATAGTTCCTTTCACCAGCTTGTGTGTCTTTTTATGATAAATAGGAAACAGATGTGTTCGGTTGTCAATTGGTTCAGGCCCAGTTGGTCTGTAATAGGCCTTTGGCCTAAGGTACTGGCTGAATAGTTCCTTAAGCTAAAAAAATGCCACTGAAACTACCATACAAGTCACTTGAGTTAATATCCACTACAGCATAATGGACGTTCGTCTTGTTGGGATCACCTAGAATCTCCACACATCCATTCATACTTAGATACTTCATGATTGTATTTCAAACAGCCTTAGTAGCAGTAGCAGTTAATGTTATGAGTGGTACATCACGGTGAACCAAAGACCGCAGTTCTCCCAGTCGACCATAGTCCTTTCTAAATGCTTCTTCAAATTTGCTGTCCATCCCCCCTGTTTGTAAACAAATGGTATAAATGAATAAGAGTATAAAAACATCCATACATGTATCAGTGCATACTGTATCTTAAAACAACACAATAGGGATAAGCTTCTCTTCAAAAAGTTACAATATTTTAAATGAGTGTGCCTCATGATGTGTTGCTTCAAAGAATACCCATACATTTACCATGGAGAGAAAAATTATGTAGAAGGGCAGGGGTGAAAAAATTCCTGCACAGCTTTTGCGAGGAAATAAAAATCGTGCATAACAGCACAAAGCAAAGAAATTTATTGCAACCTAATAACAAAAATTCACACGAAGCTTCTACTCACGAAAAAAATTCATGTAGTAAAAAAGTTGCTCGACCCCCTCCACTCAAAAATATAATGGTCCATCCCTTAGGATATATCGCTTTCATTATTTGTCTTCACATGCATTCCCTTCAATTCTAGAAATCTCATCACTATGTTCTAACACTAGTTTTTCTCTTTTTATTGTTATTTTTATCTGGGGAATAAATATTAGTTTAGTTTAACTTTATCTAAGTTTGATAACACTTTAAGGTTAAATTCACATCGTGGACAATTGCACGTTTTCCAGTGATCTGAACAATCAAAAGTAAAAGAAAAGGAATGTTAGTAACTGACAGTTGAATGTAACAAGACACGGTTTTCCAGGTGTGACAAATACCAATGTCTAACTGACCATTGTATGAAAAGAAAACTCATTTTGGCCAAAATGTTTGTGGTATCGCAGTCTAAGTGTTCTTGTTTCCCCACATTTTCCATATCTGACTTGAAGCTCATCGAGGGCGATAGAGTTAGGATAATTCGACTTGATGCCTTGATGTCTGTAGACAAGTGATATAAATATCGTCATGCTTAAATTTCCTAAGGCCAAACATTGTGATTACTCAGTCATTTACACATATGATTCACGTTGTCTGATGACTGTCATGCAACCTAATCTATTGATTGTTGAGAAAATAATTGGAATAAGTTAAAACTGAAAACATGTTCAGTCAAAGAGTTAAGGTAATTTCCAAGGAAATTAAAGACATTAAAGTTCTAATTACAAGCAAACGTAAAACGTTTAAGCTCTAAAAGAACGCGAACCTAAGACGTAGAAATTAGTACAAAAATAGTTAACAGTGAGGATAATGACAACGGGTTGACCACTAGAGTTTGATGTTCGATCAAAGACTCATACTTTGAAACAGTACTGATTTCTTGTCATTTTTGTCATTCACTGTTTGTCAAAACTCATACCCCAGAGCAAATGGTGAATGTTTTGTCATGACTGCGTTAGAAACTCATGGTTAATGACTCTGAGAATTTACATCTTACTACTCCACTGACCAAGAAAATATGTAATTACCGTGTTGATACGTCTTTAAAAATTTTCTTGTTCCTGGTTTCTTTCAAAGCGAAAGCCGTCCTCAGTGCCCCCACTCTGGATGTGACAGTGTAGTTTTTCCAAAAGAACATCATCATTTATCAGTCTTTCCTTTCTTTTATACTGCCCCTTTATCTTGGTGGAGCATGGCTTGGCAGCCCTCCCGGGATGACGATGTTTTACCTCCAGTAATCGCACTTCGAAATAGATAAAAAGGAAAATTAAACTTAATTTTCTCCAGGAAAATCAAAGTAATAAAAGACCAACTTTCTAGACTTTTAAGTGCAATTACCTTCGACAGAATAGTTGGTTAAACTATTTTTGACCTTTCCCAGCAGGTTAATTCCACTCGGTCTCACTTTGGGCTGTATACACCTTGTACTCGTTGTGAGATTTAATACCAAGGTCCACCTTGAAGTCTCCAGTTCCACTTCTGGATGCATCCTCTATAATGCCATATTTTGCCCGAATCTCCCTTTTGAACTTTTGCAGTACTCTTACAGCCCTTTGACAAGATTTATATTGGAGCTGCCTTGCAAGCCAATTGTCGTACTTGTTTATACGAATGTCAAACGGGCATTTTTGGAGTCTGGATCCTCCAGAACTTTAACCATACCTGAGCAATCATTAATTTTCTAAAATACTTTGAATGTAGGGTTCAAAATCAAATCTTGGCAATAAACTAAAATATGTAGTCAGGCATTTCTTGCTGAAACTCTTGTTTTGGTAGTGTTTTCTTTTTTCTTTTTTTAACTACTCCACTGGGTGTCTTGTTTCAGTAGCCACATTAAGCTCGTGTTTAGTAGTATGTGAGAAGTAGTCAGAGGAAAAGATTGTGTTTGGTAACCAGGTATTGCCATGTCTGGCTGCTATTTTGAACCCTACTTTTAATATGTTAAGATCATTCTCAGCATCTTGTGTCAGGTCCAAATTGAAGATAGCATGTAGAAAAATATTACCTTAATTGACAACGCACATGGTGTAATAATTTATTGTTCGAAAAAGGCTGAGCTCAGATTATAAACTCTTTAAAGAAGGCCTGAGATGAAAATATAATGAAAGGAAATTTTCTGGTACATTTTGTAAAAATTTTTTAAAAAAGACCTTTTCAATGTTGGTTTGACAATCTTCAAATCCACAGGACTTCAAGCAGTGGCAAATGTAACCCATGCATTCTAAAAATTCATTTCGTCATCTCCAAGGCCATTTTTTCCTCTTCTAGCTCCAGCCTCCTCTCTGTACCAATACTGCTGAGGTGTGGCTTTGGGTACAGTTAAGCTGGACTGCAGACTCTCTCGGCACGCTGAGCTCGATATCACAACTTGCTGCCAACTCCTTTGCACGCTCAAACAATTCATTCCAAACCAGTTGCTCGTTTGGGGGTGTGAGCCTTGCAGTGGACATTAACGGCATCTGGTACGCGCTGCCTGATAATAGCTTGGACACCTCTGTGACCCCTGGCCATGTTCGCCACCCTATCATAGCCCTGTGCACGCATTCTAGGCCATAGATCGGCTGGGTCTCTACAAACTTCTCAGCCAGGGCCTGTCCTCTTGTGCTCTCGGCCTACACGAATCCCAGGAACTCCTCCCATACCTGTACCTTCTTGTCTTGCTCTCTCCGGTGCACAACACGAATACAAATGGAGAGTTCCTCCATTGTTGCAGAATCAGTGGCTTCATCTGCCAGAAAGCACAGAAGAGGGATGCATTGCAATCATTTACTAATAAGTTATGGATTTGGTTGGCGCAAAGCTCGATGAGCTCGTTCTGGATTGTTGGCGAGGTATACTTTGCTCTTTTATCGGTGCTTGCAAGGTGAGTGCCAAGAACTGGATCTGTTTTTCCTCGTAACTCAAGCAAAGCCAGGAAGTGTCTGTCCTTCTCTGTGTGACCCCTGAGAGCTAAGTTCTGCTGCCCACACAGTACAATAACGTCAATGATGGATTCTCTCTACAGTGTCATTTATTTGCAACGAAATTTGGCTGTAAATATCTTTTTGCCTACTAGTGACAACATGAAGAAAATGGTCTCCACTGACAACTTCATAAAGATAAGTGGCTGGTTGAATGTGTAGTTTAAACAGTCTCCCAAAGTTTGCCTGATCTGACACGCCCTTAGGAGACCCACAGATTCCAGACTGGTAATTGCCGCTTCTTTCATTTCCAAATAATACACAACAAATTCACCACACGGTGTCTTGAGGAAAAGAATATCTGAGGTCTTGTTATTTGCAAGCCATACGGGATTAAACTTTCGCTGCTTTTTTCTTATGCATTTTGAGGGAAACTTGAACTTATGTGAGCCATTCTCCTTCGAGCAGCTTTCTTCGCGCTTCACTTTCTGAAGTTCGTCACAGGTTAGCTCTGCAATATCTGGATAAGCTGGAAAATGTGAGGAGGGGTTGATGGCAAAGTTCCAGGAGAGAAAGTTGAATCATTTCCGCAGTGAGCAGAGTTTCGAGGGTCACAGACTTCACTGTTGGTCGGAGGATTCCCAGATTCTGAGCAGGAGGATCAGCTTCCCTCCAATTCGTTGATGCCATTTCCATATTGCTTGAACTAGCAATATCTACGGACACGAAAAACAAACTCATCTAGCCTAGCTATTTACAGTCAGTTGGAATTCACCTCGTGCAAAAACATGACCTAATATGGTATTAAACGTGGCATGCTCGAATTCTGAAAGAAAGCCCACCATGCAAACTTTCGAGGCAAACTTACAGTAAACCTAGACCGAAACTGTCATGGAGTTGTCAAACTATTGGTTTAATTTTTAACATTACTACGGACCATATCCTGGCTGTCTTTGTTTATTTATAGCACCTGAACATAATTCCCAAAGCTAGCTGTTAAACTTAAGTGTTTGATATAAGTGTGATGCCGGTGTCGTGGATTTTTCTTTGTTGCCTAAGACGTGACCAAAAGCTGCTCACGAAAAAAATCCAGTCATTTCGTCAGGTTTAGAAGGGGCGAAGTAGTCATATTCTCTAAAAAAAGATATTTATGTGCGGGTAAAGGTATTTATTACAGCTAGACACACCAACTGAATGTCTCGATTTGTGTGAACAACGCCATTTCAGTGCAGTGTTTTAGACCACCATCGACACATTCTTTGCTTCCTTTAGAGAACAACCTTTGAGTATTTTTGAATTTGTCCGTACATTCTGTCGAAAGTCATGAATTATTTTTCGAAATCAAAGCATTTTTAAGGTGTGTATTTCATACATATTATTGAAAGTCATGATTTATTTTTTGATACCAAAGCGTTTTTAAGGTGGGGATTTAATATCAAATAAAGAGCAACAATGACATTACAAGAAGTTATGGCCTTTCAGTAACTTAAGAAATTCCTGTTAAGTCCGGGCTTAATAGCTTAAAGGCTAGCTACGCCCGTGCTTATGCTTTTCTCACGCTTATGCTTATGTCCTAGTGACATGTGAAGCACTTTCGAGCATTTCTGCAGTTGTTGACCGACATTGCTTCAAATCCACGTACAAATAAATGAGAATAGTTAACTGTGAAAAGGGTTATTAAGAAAAACTGGGGTTATCGACTTGTTTTTTAGTCATAAATGCTTACTGACTTGTTTTTGAGTCAAAATTGTTTTGGCTAAAATTAAGGGTGTTTGTTTCTGGTTATAACAGTACAATAACTAGTAATGTCAAAAAAATACTATACCCTATCCACTAACAATATTGGGCATCTTTGTGATACAAATTGTTGTGGGGTCAAATCAAAAAGTGTTTCAATCCATCAATGTTTTGCCAATTTTGTGAGCCACCTCACTTGGCCTTAGTGAATCAACTGTTTTGTATGAATGTTCACTTCTAAATGTTGCAAGAATGTGCACCTAAAACAAATTAATCCAGCTCTTCTTGTGCTTGGTTAACCAAGCGTTCAAGTCTGCAAAGTCAAGGACGGAAATGGGGTCTTTAGATATGGATCCAATGTTAGGGTGTGTTTTCCCAGAACGTCACTGAATGCTTTGACTTCCTTTAAAGTTAGTTGTCGACCGCGTGAGTGATGTCTTAATCTTCAATCCTTCTCTCATTTGTTGACTCTCTGCAGACATGGCTTGCCTTATCGAAATTCTCCATGATGGACTTGACATCATCACTAGCCCTGCTGTAGGTCTGAGCCATCTTGAAAGAAAGGTTTGCAACTTGGCCATACATCAGCTGCTTTGTGTCTCTCACACCATGCTCCATATAGTCCAGTAAACCAATGACTTAGGTTCGACAAAATTTGTAACAAAGCCCATTCACCTTAAATCTGTTTATATGCGTCTAAATAGTGCACACATAAAAATCCACCCGAATCCGACCATGG
>Ga0126336_10002705_pt1 | contig 10224 bp, 8 predicted proteins | sample SidCmetagenome_FD_92530 | JGI IMG/M metagenome (GOLD analysis project Ga0126336, IMG submission 92530) | Coral microbial communities from El Islote,Puerto Morelos, Mexico - Siderastrea C C metagenome | ecosystem: Host-associated > Invertebrates > Cnidaria > Coral | place: El Islote,Puerto...
CGCATGCCCCCAGAGGGGGTATCCTTTGATTTAGTGTCATGACTCCTCAGCATATGCCCGGATGATGTCACGCAACCCGTAACGCAACAAAATAATTTACACAAAAGTGGATAGGAAAAAAAAACCATAAAAATCCTATTTGCAAGCAAATATTCCATTCATGCTACTCAGTTATTTAAAAGATCCTGTCAAGTTCCTATCAAGTTCTTGTCTATTCATTTCTTGTTGGTGGACTGGCACAGCACTTGGTGCATAGAGATGCTGAAGGTGCCTAAGCCTTCAAAATGTGAGGCAATGCGTGTTGTGGAATCTAGATAAGTGACTCTTGACATTATTCTCTTGTTGGGGTTGGGGAAGCACTTGTCCTTCACAGCAGAGTACCTTGTCCTGCACGGAGAATTTTAAGCTGCAGTTGAACTTGAGTAGGCCAACTTCTTCACAAGTTTTACAGTCAAGCATTGCTGGTTCTGCTACTTCTGTGATGGTTAAATATAATATACTGCAAGGGTTCCCTGCGAATTTAATTTCAGTCATGACCTTGGTCTTGCTGTTTTTTCTGTTTACAGTTAGGGCCCACCAGACCACAGTAATAGATATTTGCTCTCCTACTCGTCATCTCAAGACATATTCAGTGATTAGATACAGCACAATCACACCAAAGCAGTGATGAATCTTGGCAGAACAAAAACAGGAAATGGAAAACATTCTCGCAAGTGGTGTTCCATTAAGTTTGAAGTTGAGCTGTATATCCCTTTTTGACCTGGTCACACAGTCTCTTCTCCCTGATGATCCAAGTTGCAAGGCTACCCAGAGAAACTTACCCTATGATGCCAGCCTCTTCTATTTCGGTTGTGCTCCATAAGTGGGAGAGCTTGTTAAATACCATTGACCGAAACTGCCTTCGTGCTGCCTTTTGAAAGTACGATTGGGGTATCTGACAAGTTCTACCAAAAAGAGTATTTTACTGCTTTTACGGCATTTACCTTTTTAAAGCCCTGCCCTTTAATATGGTTTTCGTCGTAACCATCATCAAGCTTGCCTAATCTTTTGTGTGATTCAGTTCTAACTTTAACCAGCCCCACACACACACTGAAGGCCATTTGCAATGCCCTCTTTTGTTGGAACCCTAATGCCTACCACCAGTCATATAAAATGCTCTTAAATTACCCAGCCAGGGGACACATTTGTGTTGTATCAGTGGACCCTCTCTTTTCAGCCTAAAATTGGGATTTTCCCTATTAGCAAAGTGTAAATTGACTGTTAAAGCCACAGCATTTTATCTTGGCTGACTTAGTAGCCTGGTTTTATGAACCGGAGGTACTGGTTACTATGCATATGCTTTGAAGCAGCTGAGCACGAGAATTCCATGGACAGTGAAATTGTGATTGAAAGGTACGAATCATTTAATAATCTTAAATGTCTTATCAACAGTAACCAGTTATTTATAATAAAGGTATGAAATTCTACTATAAAAAAATTGTAAATTTTTTACACGTTTTCTCTTTACAGCCTAAAAGAAGTTCAGTGTTCGATGTCTAAAAACCCGTGAAATTTTTCACAGTCACTTTCTCCAAATAATTGTCACATCTCCTTTGTACGTTTGTCATCATAAATGTCACACCATATCTTCATCCCTGTTGCTTTAAACTACAACTGTTTCTTCTTCCTTGTTATCCCACAAGATGTCATCTTCTGTTCTGTCTATGGCATTAGAAATACCATATTTCTTGAAAGAGTAAGAAACCCTCTCTTGCAATAGCACTCTCCAAGCTTGATTGACCCTGCAGCGGACATTGCTTAGGGATGCTGCCTTCACGCTTCCACAAGCAGCTTCATTGATCATCCAAGTGGTCCACTCGAAATGAAGCCGGTTTTTGAAAAGCTTGTTCAGACTCGTGTCTACAATAGGAATTGTGGTTGTAGCACTGTCGATAGCCCTCCAGGTATCACAGCGATGTCAGGGTTGGTGTCACGTAGTGCCTTCTTGACAGACTCAACAAGGTGCACTTAAACAGAATTCCAAATGAGAAGGTCTCTCTTTGCAGCAGGGCACCGGTTCTTGCACCCCAAGCTGTACGTGCAAGCATGGGTTGTTGGAGAGGAGATGGCATTATTTCTGGTAACTGGCCTGGTGCGAGTGTGAGGTACTTGAAAAGTGCGAGGTAATTGGAAAGGAGGTGGCATTATTGCTGGATCTGGAGTTGAGATCACATTGGTGGCTGTGGTGGGGGTGTTGGTGGTTGGTGTTGAAACAATGTTGTTGCTTGTGACTGAGGGATGATGGTGAAACTGATCTGACCTCCATTGTCAACAATTTTTGAAAACATTTCAGTCCATAGTTGGAGGGATGCTTCAATGGCAAAGATTCCGGGAGATTTTAACTAGAAGAGTGACCTTGTTCTGCTCAATACTTTAAAGGTAACTTTAAAGAGAAGAACAGGACAATCATTTTCTAAGGGTGAACAGGGCTATGGAGAACCCGTTGTCATGAGAACACTACAGGAGAAATGTCAAATTTAGGTCCTTTGAAACTTCTGGAAACGTAGCTAAAAGCTCACTATTATATTTAACAATTATTCTACGAGGGCGTGCTGGATATTGAATGATTGATAACCAACGAGGGGCGTAGCGCCAAGTTGGTCATAATCATTTGATATCCTGCAAGCCCAAGTAGAATAATTGTTTTATTAAAACTTAACCACTATTTAAAAAATTCAAGAAAAAACGGGAAAAATGAGAAAAGAAATGAGGGGAACAAGAATCAATCACGACTGAACGATAAATGCGCCAAAACCTTGCGAAGTGTTGCAGCGTTTCATTTCAAAGCTGAATGAATCAGTGAAAACTGCTGAAAAGTGAACAAAGTGGCACAAGTTTTGAAAAAAAAATCTCATTATTGGCTTTAAAATATGGTACATGTTTGATTTTTCCTGAAACATTGTTTTAGTCATCATTCAAAGCGGATTTATATTGAAGCTGTACAATTTCACCATATTTGCGGAGCCTGCCCGCCAGCGGAGCTCCATTGCTGAGCAAATTTAGTAACCTATCGATCGGCAATATTTTGGTCGTGACGTCAGCGTACGTCCGTACAGACTCTGGGGAAGGGGGAGGGGAGTCCCAAGGCAACGCGACCGGGGGTGGAGAATTCCATCTTTTCTTGGCTGGAAATTGTGCGGTGCTTGTGGCATGTGGGCAACCGCGCTTTTCTTGGCGGGAAATCGCATGACCATCATCGCTTTTGAAAGAGAGGTCTCTTTAAAAATCGGGTTAAAAAGCTTAAGTTTATTTAGCAAAACGATTGTTCGACAGTATTCAGTAGTTTTAAACTTGAAAAAAAACATCTCATATCTATAAATGGAAAGAAAAAGTTCAAAAGAATACTGGTAGAAGGCGAAAAGTTCAAGTTACGAAAGCTGCCTTCAAAGGACTTGGCGGAGAGCTTGCCTTGTTCAATAACACAACCGAGTAAGGGAAGTTTTTAAAGGGTTAAGGTGCATGATTTTGAGTATTACGGTCAAAGAAGTTACATTTTGAAATGGAAATTTAATTTATGTCATTAATAATGTGTCAGTTAGTTTTGACTTTAAAAAATTATTAGTAAACCCGCTCAGATTTGTGACAGATGTAGTCTTGAATATTTTGCCATGCACGGCCGATTTCACTCTCGTGGACCGACTCACCGCCATGTGAATTGCATTTAAGGATAAACTTACGGGTTTTCGAATAGACTTTTTCAAAGATGATTTCTGTGTTGATTATTTTGTGTTGGTTTATTCATAACAGTAAGTCAAAGCACAGTTGCAAGGCAACTGCACAAGCATCCCTTACGGCAAATGATTGCTTTCAATGATTGCTTTCAATTTTAACTGTCGGGTCGGCCTGTGCAATTGTCGATTTTCTTGTCCTAAAAGTTTTCAATAGTAATAATCTTTTAAGTGAAGCAGTTGTCGGTTTAAAGCTATTTTATCCGAAAAGCTTCCGAAAAAAGTTTTTTGCATTCCTCATGATCAAAGCGCCTAACTTTAAATAGGCTTACTTCGCATCTGCAAAACTTATGCCATAATTTAAAGCCCGTTTGGTGTTTGTTTGTTTTCAATCTTGATGGTATAAATTTTTGACGAGACTAATAGAGGCAGTTCATGTTATTTGTTGACTGAACATCCGAACGCGATAAAGAAAACCCATTTACTTCAGAATAAGTTTTACTTTGTTGTTGTAAATAAGCACCGTTTCAAGTTCATTCAAGCGAACAGCCAATTTATTAAATCCAAGGGGATTTGACAAGCCTTGACAGTTAATGACAGGATATGAGAACATTGAAAAAACCAAGCAAGACGGCTCCTGAGTAAAATATGTGTTCAGTTTGGTGCCTGAAAAAAAAAATCAAGCTGTACTCAGCCTCTAGAAGGACCTTTCGAGCTTCGACAGATCCTCAAAATATTAGAGGACAATTCGGAACACTTTCCGGCTCTTTGAGAAGCACTTTTTGAAAGCGAACGAGCCAAGGAAAGCCCCTAAATGTATTTCAGACCGAAAAGTTTCAGGACTGTTTTTGAGAAACGAGCACCAGTTTATTCCTTGGCGACTCCGCTTTTAGGCATGGCTAAATCTGTGTATTAGCTGCTGGAATTGAAACTGAACAAGTTTGTAATCTGTCTGCACAACGGAGCCATCATGTGTGTGTTTGATCGAACTGAAAACAGAACAAATTTAAACTTGAAGAGGTAATTTCTATGCAGCTCAGAAGCAAGATTACTGTAGCGAGGAAGATTAGAATTCTCCATCATAGTTTGTTAAACGGAAAGCACAAAATGCAGTTGTTGTTGGTTTAGAGGTTGCAGATGGAATGGTAAAAACAACATTCAAACAACTGGAAAAGTGATTCAACTCTGTTTACATGGCATCCGTTAATTGTAAACGCAACGCTTGATGCTTAAATTTCTATTTCTACACAGTTTCTTCAACCAGTGTTGACTAGTGTTAGACAACGCAGTTGGTGATGCTTGTTGATGACGCTGTTGGAATTTCTGTTAAATTTAAATTCGCTGTCAAGTGATTTTTCTCGCCCATTTTTTTGTCGGGTTGCTCGCTAGGAAAAAACTCTCAGCTCACTTTGTTCATTTTGGTGTTGATTTTGTTCGCCTGTGGCTCGTGGATCTACAACACTTTGACAATGTTATGACAAATTTATCAATAAGAGGACAGGCGCATAAAAAACTGATGTCAATTTGTTTTTTACAATAACAAAAAGCCAAAACTGAGTTTCAAACGAAGTAAAGAAATGCAAGAGTCAATGAAGGTGTGATTGCCACAGAATCAGAATTTCTTCGCTGTAATTCGGAGAATTACAGCCTCGTAAATTAAAACTTCAGTAAGAATAGGCCAGAAATACGAGGAAAAATTCGAATTGTTCAACTAACCTTTTATCCAGTGAAAATTGTTCACAAAATAATCCGCTAAAACACTGTTCACTGAGCTTAATTTCATCGACAGCACAAATTCCCACTGACCGCCGATTTTCAGATCTGAATCCTCAATAAACATCCTCATCTTTTCGCTCTAAGGTTGCAATAGTTTCTTCAGTTTTAACCCATAAATTTTAGATGATTTCCTCATTGAAGATTACTAGATTTGTGGTACAATTATCGCCTCATCAAGAATGCGGCGCTGAAAAGTTTGACAAAACGTTTGCTGATAGTGTCAGCTTTACGTATTTCATCCGTCTGTAAGCCCGCCTGTACTCTTATTGACAATAAAAATTAGCCAATCAGCGTGCGAGAATTCGCTCAGGTATTGTAAAAATCGTTTTTGATGTTTACAAACAGGATCTCGGTTGTGCAATAAAAAAAGACTGCAAATGTGTGTAATGCGTATGTCCTCTAACTTCACTATATTCTCTTAAAAAGGCATAAAAGGCCAAGTTTGAGAGTCACCTGTGTCTTGCAAGAGAGTGAAGATATAGGTGCACCCTGGAGTGCTTAACGCGGGACGAAAGGTAAACTGGTAGTCAGCCCTTCTGTAACATTAAGCACAGTGAGAATTCAATTGTATAGACTAATTTAGAGTAAGACAAATTCAAGTACAATCTTAAAATACCTTCACCGTTCACAAAAGCGAAGAATTTTTGTTGTCATCCGGGTACTCTCTACGAATTGTACTGCATTTGGATGGCCAAAGACGTCGTGGCTAAGTGTTCTGCAAAATCCTTGTGAAAAACCCTATTTGGACTGTTATTTAGAGTTAATGGGTCTATTTGTGGAGAGGGGTAGGTTGTGGAAAGAACCCTTCTTTCATCTCCAAAAGCAGCCTGTAAAATTAGTTGCCATGGGAACATGAAAGAGGCTTACTGTTAGTATTCAACATGTGCCGAATCCATAGCAGTGGTGGATCTTTTTGTAATGTCTGTTTTAGTCTCTCTTTTACCAATTTGTGTCACTCCTGTAAACATGTACAATTTCCTGACACACTCCTCTCATATATCAACCTGTTTCACAAAAATAATCCAAACAACGATACTGTTCTTGCGGAACTCCATCCAGTCTTTGAGGGCATAGTTTTTGCTTTCTTTCGCATTGTGTGTGTAGGTCTTAGGAGGGTACCACGGTTGAGCAGCTTTACATACTTGTGCAGTCATGTTCGTCTTAAAGATATCCTTTTGTGCCACGCCAACCAAAGGTGGAAACCAGGGGCAGTGCACTTCCGCATCTCCAAAGAATCTAAGTACAAAGTGGAGTAATAAATAATGATAGGAGAATACCTCCTAGTACATTGCGTGATAATTACATCAGCATTATGTAGCATGGCTCTTAAAGTACCTGTTGCAGTAAAAGGTCTCTTCTAGTGCCTTGAAATTGCCTCGGCCAAGAAATAAAAGAGAAAAAAGATTGTCGAAAGCGAGACTCAAACCTGCTAAACGAAATCCTGGACACGCTCGGCACACTCGCTTAACGTGCCCTAAGCCTGTGCGCAACTCCTCTACATGCTGCTAATTTATTGGCGATATTTTCTCTACATAGTATACAGTAGTTTTTTCAGGCTAGAAAACTGAACACAATTTACGTGGGCGAAGATGTCGATTGATACGATTTACAGGCTACTACCAACGATTTTCATCGATTTTCCACAATTTTGTCACTTGGACAGTAAAGTAACAAACATTAAGTCACCTTTATTTTAATTAGCTGTTAAACCGTGATAAACCGTTAGAAAGAGTCTTAAAACAACCTTAAAACATATGAAACGTTTCTTAAACGGTAACTGAAATGTCAAATTTTCATTAAACACACTTCAAGGGCGCTTCACAGTTTAAAAGTGCTTATTTAATATTTCAGCCTTTCGCCATTGCTTCATGTCAGTAATGTCAGCGATGCGACCATTGACTGCGATCTAGCCTCACCGCTAGGTGGTAATGCTCTCCAAAATTTTTATGTTTCCCACGGAAACAGCACCACTGAAGAATTTTTGCTGTGCCACTGCTGAATGACCTAATCACAGCTAATGCAAAATCTTTGTGCGATGGGAACAGGTCAAGATTTGCCTGGCTTTACGTCAGCATCTAAACAGCTCTAACCTCTTTGTCGCCAAGTGGTTCACGAACGTATTCTGAATATTCTGACGATGTTTCGTCACTATCATAACTTCTTAAAAGACCCACTTTAACTGCTGACGGGTAGTTGTAGTGATAAATTCACTAACATAAGCGAAATAGTCGCATAAGTTGTTTACGAGCCATACCCAGAGCACCACTAGCAGCAAAAAGCTGTTGACAACTTATGTATTGGGAGCTCCTCAGCTTTAACTTTGGCTGTCAAATTTTTATTTCCTACTAGCCTTCACGGAAATATGCATAAAAACTATAACCTAGGTGAATTAGACAAGAAAAAACAACAGTAAAGTTGACTGCAAGTTGACAATGTTAAAAAATACATACCAGCAACCTATAGACAACCTCGGACAAAACTAGTTGAGACAAATTGAAAACACACCCGTATTTTCCTATTGTTTTTAATTAAACCTCTCACACTACTGCATAAGTATCTGTCCTCCCCCTTCCCCTCTTTCAATGTTGGTTTGAAGACCACAGGATTTGTATGGGCAAGCATCATGGCCAAAACAACATTGTACGGGGGTGGGGAGGGGAGCAATTTGTACAGGTCTTGCAGTGTCTAATGAAGGTGTCGCTATTGGAAAATGGGCGGATCTGTCTCAAGAGTTTTGTCCAAGGTTGCAGCGCGTCAGAGGAGCTCCATTGCTAAGGAAATTTCGTAACCTATCAAGCCAAGAAATTTTGGTAGTGACATAATAGTCACCTGATTGTCCATCCATACGTCCGTTCGTCCACACCACAGGGTTACCAATACACTTCATACACTGGATATAACCCGTGCTGAATCCCGTGTGTTTTTGGTGCGAAATCGCATGTTAACCCGCATTGTAGCAAAACAAGCAAAGACAGCAAAAGTCAAAAACAAATTTGTGAATGGAAAAAAAAAAGTTCAAAAGAATACTCAGTTGTCTTTTTGGTGGAAGGCAAAAAAATTAGGTGATAAAGTTCAGGAGAAAAGGTCAAATTTGCCTCATCAGTTCTGTTCGAACTCGGTCGGCACACAGCTTGAGTTCGCAGCTTTTCGTAGCGGTTTCGATGCCAAATATAGCAGAGCTAGTGCTTTTTGGTTTTTCTGTTCACAACCATGGTTTTTACGGTGTACACATTTTGCCAGGAAGAACACCAGCATTTTCATGCTGATAGGCAGCTTGTCACGAAGAAAGAAATAAGTATGAAAGTGAACTTGAAAGATGGCAATAAACGCTCATGGCCTAGTTGACTAATATCCGGCTTCAGACGCCAACGACCCAGGTTCAGCTCTCAGCGAGGGTAGGTATTTTTCTTTTGTTTTTCTTTTGTTTTTTGTTTTTAATTTAACGACTTGAATGAGAGTATTTTCACAAATTAATAACTGCCAGCAAAAAAACAAACAAACAAACAAACAAAACAAAAAGGGAGGGCTCCACTTTTAGGCTTGGCTAAATCTATATATAAACTGTTTTACCGGAAATCGGTAAAACGGCCATGTATAACAATCTAGGCAGAATAAACTCAAAATCCTCACAGCTTTATTTTTGTCTATATATGTTACCTTGTAAATAATACTGAATATATGCGATATTCGCCTAAATAGTTCAATCCAAAACAAACCTTTGCCTTGTGATATGAGCCTGTAATTTGACAAGAAAACCTGGAAAACTGCATACTTGCATTCACCTGCCAACCTACATTCTCTTTTAAAGACCATTTCTTTCCAAACTGGCTTACCTTTGTGTCACCAATGATGTGCCTATGATCACAGACTCCACTTCAGGTTTGACGTGCATTTTGTTGTGGAGATGATCTTCAATGTTATCTTGTAAAATGTAAGTTCAATGGCTGTTTTAAAAACCCTTGCTGTGCTCTGCAAAAAATCATAGGGAGCCCATCTTTACTATGAAATCCACGGTACCCAACATCAGAGCTTTGTGCAAAATGAAATCTAAGTTCTTCTTGCTGCTCAAAGACAACAGGTAAAGCCTTGGGCAACTCGGCACTGTTATAGCTCAGCCCTGAATGGACTGCATTGCATTGGAGTTTGGAGCAAATACGGTGCTTCTCACGTGTCCATCGAAATATATTGTTATTACTTAGTATATCCAATCAGAACTTCTTACAAAATGCTAAGATTTAGCATTGCTGGAGGTAAGCTGTCCATGAAATGACAGTTTAATTCTTAGACACCTTTTGACACCATCGGTATGATTGCATCGTTTCCAGTACTGCCAGAGCATAACACATCTCTCCCCCGAACATGAACTTTAACTTACCTGTGCGTGTTACTGGTTGCCTTAATTGCTGGAACTTTGTTGTGGTTGTCAGCTACACAAGATTCCATGTGGCAAACCTTAGATATTGCTAACTGTGATGGTACTTTTACATCCTGTATGTTGTGGAAGTCATCAAGCATATCTGACGGTGTCGTCTATAAAATTCCATGCGAGTGCGGCAAAATATACATCGGGGAAACAGGGAGAGCGGTGCAAGACAGGATAAAAGAACACGACAGAGATATACGGCTTGCTCGTACGCAAACCTCCGCAGTTTCAGAACACGCTAACGAAACGGGGCATCTTCCTATTTGGAAAGAAGTTAAGTTTATTGATCGTGACCCTAACTGGTACACACGTAGGGTC
>Ga0126336_10002706_pt1 | contig 10224 bp, 6 predicted proteins | sample SidCmetagenome_FD_92530 | JGI IMG/M metagenome (GOLD analysis project Ga0126336, IMG submission 92530) | Coral microbial communities from El Islote,Puerto Morelos, Mexico - Siderastrea C C metagenome | ecosystem: Host-associated > Invertebrates > Cnidaria > Coral | place: El Islote,Puerto...
ACCGTACGGACCAAGCTCAGCGACACCCCATGGGCAAAAGCCAAATAGCCACATAGCCCAAACCGTACGGCCTCGCTGACGCTGTTTGCAAAGCCGGACGCCTTTTTCTTGACCGGTTTGCGTTAGCCCGTCCAGCCTAAAACAGGTCAACTCGCCAATGCATTTTCTATAGAACTGAACCGTACGGTGTGGTATAATATCATTATCATTAAATGAAAAAAAAGCTTGACTTGAACTTAAATGATGCAGTTATTTGTCAGCGGCACTCCCGCTTTTGTTTCAACCCTAAGCAGGATATGTTGAGTAAGAAAATCGACCAGGAACTGACAGAACGTGCAAGCAATTTATACAAGATGTCTCTCCGAGTGCTTATGACGACGACATACACTTTCATCGTCATCATCATCATCATCATCATCATCATGTTTGCTTACATCATGACCTACTTTTTCGACGCTCTTTTAGACTGGGACAAATTCCGTGAAAGGCTGCGATTTAAAATTCCGTCAGCAAACTCGAGGGAAAGTTGGTAAATACCCTTTTTAGATGAAAACTATAGCTGAACACGACAAAAAACATTGTATACCAAGCTTTTCGATTTACCTTCCAAATTTGGCTTTAAAATATGGACAAAATACCCGTCATGGAAACGAGGCTAAAGCGCTTTCCTTTTTGCTAAGCCAGTTTGTGCCAATCATTATAAACACAAACATGTACAAAAACTGATATTTCCTTTGTGGCTGTAAAGAAATTTAATTTGTAGTTTTGCTTACTTTTTAGATTGTGGACCAAAATGTTCCAGCTGGTCTAACCTTCTATTGCTCTATGCAGACAATGGCCTTACATGTAGTAATATTACTTCACTTGTGGAAGTTGCCAAATGCGTTCCTCCAATTACATCGTCTTTGTAAGTTTAGGAATTTTAGATCTTTGCGATTAATTTATTTACATGAGCCCCTTTTGTAACTGGTTTTTAATGTCGCAAGACTAATTATTAACTTGATTACGCATCACTGTATTAGTTCAGTTACACTTAGCTACCCATACAAGAGATAATCCAGCTAAGCTAACGGCGACGCAGGCGACATTTTTTTGAAAGTCGCATTCTTCAGGCCACAAGTGCATATCACTGTGCTACCAATAAATACTCAAGGCAAGTAATGTCTTCTTGCCCTAAATAAGGCAAAAGCGTCATCTCCTATGCTAGGAACACTGTCCTGCTTGTTTTTATACCGCCAACACAGTGACCTGTACATGTGATCTGTAGAATGTGACCTGTAATTATAAACAAGACCAGTCACCAGGGGAGACCAGGAGCTAAGCATTGAGCTCACTACACTTTTTGCCCGCTGACGACGAAGTAAAGTGCTGAGCCGGTCTGTGTTTTTTTTTTTTGTATTTTATCACTATTATTCAAGCAAAGTACTGGGGAGCAGCAAACAGTAAAGATTCTTGTCGTTGTCTTGATGTGGATGGCGAAGATTGCACCGATTTCTGCTGGTTTTCATCAGACGATAACTGACGATGGAATCGACTGGTTGTGTGTGTGTGTTTTTTTTTTTGGTGACTTGTGCATTCCGTTTTTGATAATTGCAATATTTTCGATTGCTATTGATCTGACTAAACGCTGTTCCCTCAGCGTAGCACTTTACTAACGGTTGGCTGTAGTCTAGTTTGATCATAGGTATCCATCCTATCCCTATTAGCAACGGCGACCGCAACGCAGAGGAAAACGTCATTTGAATTGTGCGTTTCGGCTGTTTTATTCCACATCGCGATTATTCTAACCTGTTTAACGTGCGTAATGTGGCCAACTGAATTCGTAGGGACGGCACTCAAGTTCAAGTAGAGAAAGAAAAATTCACCGTCGTGTGTTCCCATTTTCCAAAAAAACTCTAAACTGGTCATTTCACGTTGTCATTTGCGGAGGACAGCAAAGAATGTAGGAGAATGTAGAACGCACGTGCGGAACCATTATTTTGCTCATTAAAGCCTATTGTTTTGTAACGTTCTCGTTGTGGTTGCTTAAACTCCCTATTGACTTTGCGAGGGAGACGCCATACCAATGGCATTTTTAAACCCTACAGGTGCACCTATCACCGTCAATACCAAAACTTAGGGATCCCAAAGCAGATAGTGCCCTTTCTGACACGACTGACGTCTGCTTCAACCTGTTCATGCATAGATAAGATCGCCAGGTTTCCTCGTCAAACAACTCCATCTTCTTTGGCTGGATCAACAGCGTCTGTAGTTTGCATTTCATGTAATCATGTACTCTGTCGCACTCAAGCTCTTGTGTCAGTCCATATTAGACTGGTCGTGCTTATAAAATAGCTTATTACACAAGCAAATTCACACGAATGAGTGAAAAGCTAAGTCTATCGTTTTTTTCTAATTATTTCAATTGACAGGCATATTTTATCAAACTCTGGTGCGTTCTTAGGCGACGGTGCTATTTCCAGTTTGACCAATATACAGAGTCTGTAAGTGAAACGCGGCGAATCCAATGACATAACAGATCAAGCCGTTTTGTACCGTTTAGGAGCAGTGGCAAAATATGCATGTTTGGCCCTATCGCCCTGACTGATCCTCTTTATTATCCAGGCAATCCTCAAAAATCAAAGGAAATATTACAAATATCAATTCCATGCCAACAATGTGTAAACATGTACCTTAGACTTTAAAACAGCACTGAACACTTTAGTTGGAAGCCCAATTTGTCCTGTTTAGCGTAAACGTATATCCTGAAATTTGCTACATAACCTGCACGGACCGATGGTATGTTGAAGTGAAGTAAGGAGAGAGGACGGTGATAGGAACATTGTAAAACTGATTACGGCAATCAGAGGAAAATCATTAAAGAAACAAACCACATCTTCCAAAATTTCTGTAAATGACCCCCAAAATATTAACTTTCGCCTAAAAACGAGTGCACGTGTAGTTAAGTTATTGACTGCAATTTCGCCAAATCGAAACCTATTATTTAATTTATGTATGGTTAATTCGCCTTCTTGTTCAGTCTTTGGTAGTCGATGGGAACGTATATGGGACGTTACAATTAAAAACAAAAGGCCGCCCGATAAGCTGATTTACCCTTAAAATCTTTCCTTTCCTCTTTCGAAAGTCAATTTTGGTGTTAACATGGCGTCTATCATGGATACCTTCAATAGCTAGCGGTATCGGCAATTCCTGCCCTGTGACCTCACTAAGATTTCTAACTACGAAAACCTATTGCCACCCAACGAGAACAGAGTGACAACAAGAACATGAGCAATATCGTCAAGGCTTATTTTTATTTCTTCAACTTACTATTGTTAAAGAGAAAATGCTTTCACCATTCCACAGGGGTCTTGCATCAAACGCTATTTCTTTCCTACCCAATGGCGTGTTTGCCAACCTGACCAAGTTAATAGCACTGTGAGTGTGAAAATTATTGGATTTAGTGAAATCAGAAACTCATAAGGAGTTGAAACGCACAACTCGCGTTCAATGCTCGTGGATATTCATTTTTCTAAGTACCATATTTGGAAACCCCTCTCTCCAGTCCACGCACGCGTTATGGGCTGAATAGAACTGACGATGGCAACATACTTGGCAACATTGCTCGATAAATTATGAAGTTTAAGTTTCCAAACCCAACGCTGTGAAGCTTAATTGAACGATTATGAGCTTACTGATATAGTATTTTTTCGGCAGGATGCTGCAGTTCATTTTGCTTTCTTTGAAATTTGAAGTTATAAGCAATACCAATGCGCAGCTGATTCAAAATTCAATCACTATTACTATCAACATAAAAAAGAACAAGAAAAAAAACCGAGAAGAAAAAAAGGAAAAAAAATCGATCACATGACTGAAAGAAAAAGCGCCAAAACCTTGCAAAGTGTTGCAGCGTTTCTTTGCAAAGCTGAATGGATCGATGAAACTGCTACAAAGTGAAGTATGATTTTAGCATTGTAGATGGAGAGTTGACACGAACACAAAACGTAGTGGTTCCAGGTTCAGAGGCCTTCGACGGAATGTGGCAAGACAACAATAAATCTAAATCAAACATCTGGGAAAGCGATCATTGAACTTATTTGTATTAGGTTCTCTTTGTTTGAACATTTGGATCTCCTTGAATTCAGAGCTACATCGACTGCAGGTAAAACGATGTTATTTTGTGTAGTAGTTAGCCGAAGAAAATGTCGTCCTTTCTTATTCACCTTATTTAGCTTGAGTTTGGTAGTAATGAACAATTACCAGCGTCGGTGAAAACCTACATATGCGAGCTACACGTTTCAAGTCCTTCTGAGTTTCTGGTGAAATGGGGAGTGGCGAGGTGACATTGCGATGGTTAGACTGGTTCATGTAGTTTGAGCAGGAGAGATTTTCCTTCTCCTGACTAAGATCAAAGTATCGGTATCCTTTTTTTTCGACCGCTGCGGACGTCCAACCTACCAACTAATGACAAGACATTCTAAAAAGCTGAAACTGGACGATCGTGGCTCCTCCGAGGACGATTCCAACATTGCCAAGAAGGCAAACATGGCGGCCGAAACTGGTGCACGCGAGGATGGGAACGAAGAGCTTGCCGAAAAAGATTTGGAAACAGAACCGAGCCTAACCGAGATAAAAGTTATTCTTCACAACATACAGCAATCGATCAGCAGTATTCTAAAAGACAACAAATCACTCAAAGAAGACTTGGCACACCTAAAGTCCTCATTTAGCTCTCATGCTCAAGAGGTTAAGACGCTCAAAGAGTCCTTGGAAACGTATAAGAAAGAGAACGCAGCTCTCAAGGATGAACTTGAGACGACCAAGAAATCTCTCGCTAAGCAAATTGATGAACTGGGGAACGTGTACGACCAACTAGACGAATTGAACAGTATTCTCGTAAGAACTCGATCGAAATTCATGGGATCCCGGAAAATGCTTATAATTCAACCGAAAAAGCTGTGATAAAAGTAGCACAAGCACTCAACGTACCTCTGAAGGCAAGTCACATAGAGAAATCGCACAAACTTCGACGCAAGGGAAACAAACCCATGATCATAAATTAAGTTTCTTAGTCACAAGACTAAGAAAGCTCTCTACAAAGCAAGAACAAAACTCAAAAACGTTTAAATATCGGATGTTTTCCCTAGTTACTAGTACAAAGCCCCGAGGAACGAATTTACATCAATGAAAATTTGACACAGTTTAGACGGTATCTTGTAAGCGAAGCAAGTAAGTTAAAAAGAGATCGCGGTGGACCTATAGTTTAAATATCTGGACCATCGACGGAAAGATATTCGTTAAAACTTCACCGGATGGTGCACCAGTGCGGATCTTCTCAACTAGAGATCTCGATTAGCTTTGAGATCATTCCAGGAAAGTAATCTGACTTGTTTATCAGTAGTATTAGTATGATACGCATTGTAAGGGAGAAGGAAAACTCGGCTTAAATTTGTTGTCGTTTTTCGTGATTGTTGTTGTTGTTCTTTATCATTATTTTTCTTTTTGTGCTGTCACACTTTATTTCGCAGTTATGTCGGGCAGAGCTCTTTGTACATTATTGTTTCGCTAAATGTCCGAGGATTAAGGGATGTTAACGAATGTAGAAGCATTTTAGATGGATCGATAGATAGATTATACCTTAAAAACTTAAAGGCAGAAGAAACACGCTCCTCGGTCAATGACGAAATGGTCTGGAGAAATGAATGGGAGGTGAAATATTGTTTTCTGACGGCTCTCAACATAGTAGAGGGGTTTGCGTATTAATTAACAGCTCAGTTAGCGCGAAAGTGGAATGCACGCACCGAGATTCCCTGGGGCGAATACTCATTATGTCCGTGACGATGGATTCCATGAAATTGTCTCTTTGCAATATCTATGCACCAAATAGCAACAGTGATCAACTGTTGCTTATTCAGGTTTTCTAAAGGTATAATTTCAATCGAGCAGCTTTTAAATGAAAACAGCAAATTCATGACCTTCACGGACTTTCAATTGAAATATCGCTTTAAAACAAATTTCCTTCAATTTTATCAAATAAAAAGCGCAATTCCTAGCCACGTCTTAACTAGAGCACAGCACAGAACATCCTCCCCGCCATTAAACTATATTGAAAACTCAACAATGTTCCTTTTGGATCCCACCATTCAGGTTGATTTAAGTAAGCTGAAAGCGAACTACATTTATCAACTATTAAATGACAAAATTTATACGGTAGATCAACCTGGAACGCAAAAATGGAACAAAAATATACCCATGAATAACAATGAGTGGGCCCAGCTCTTTAATTTTATACTCAAACGGTGTAAGGAACCGAAGTTAAGAGAATTCCATTTTAAGCTCTTCCATCGCATTATTGTTACTAGAAAGGATGTTTGCAAATATCGGATAAAGCCTGAGAGCTCACTCTGTGTATAATAGGTAAATATAATTTTAGATAATGGTAGTAATTTAAGGAAGAAAATTATTGTTATTCAGAACCTTTCACTGCTTTGTATGTTAACATCGTTTTCTAGTTATAGTCAGTTCACTTTTCCCTACTCAGTAATGTGAGCGTGAGCAATCCTCGTGCCAACGTAACTGCTGTATTTCTCTTCAAAATCATTTTCAATCATTTCCCCTTCCGTAAATTAATTGTAGTTTTACAATGCCTTGTAAACTGGTGAAATCAAATAAAAGTTATTATACCATTGTCTTTTTATCAAACCTGCAACAGCTACCAAAAATGAGTGACGGTGAACACTCTGAGAGCGAATTTTATTGCACCGAGGAGCAAAGCAAAGATGTGGCATTAAATTTCGCGCGTGACCGAGTTAGTGACAAACCGGGACCTAGAAGCAGCCGAGAAGAAATTGAAGGTTTTGTGAAGGAACAAAAACCGAGAACACAGCGAGAAAAACATCTAGCGACACTCAACAACAACATTCCAGCGTTATTTAACTTCAATAAACAATGGGCATGTACAACTTTTGCACTTACCAAGACCAGTAGATGACAGTTGAATCGATGCAGCAATTAACGACAACACATTTCCTCGCTGTTACCCAGGCAAGTACATCAGATGCGAACAACTGAGCAGTTTTTTAGGTGCAAACATCATCAGTATTTCTAAATTTTAAATCTTTAATGGCCCAGTAAAAAAAATACAAGGAACACAGAAGAGCCGAAGAGCTGTGTTTGAAAGTGATGATAAAGACTGAACATTTTGTTTCGCCATGAGCCCATTCGTAGCATGACTTTTGCTTGGATTCTTGGATGTTTATAGCAATTCATCCTCTCAAATTGAAACCACAAGAAAAAACTTCAGTTTTGGTTTTGACTCCAATACTTGTTTCAGTTCTGATCACGTCTCAGCAAAATAAAGGCATTTTTCGACAGAATACCCGGTAGTTCATTTCGCTAAATAACTTTGCGGGCTTGGGAACGAGACTGAATAGATCTAAGCGCGTGCATAACCGGATGTGAAGTAACCACTTCCGCTTGAATCATCTTGGGCCAAACAAATGCCATATAATAAACTACTTATTAAACCTCGAACCTTCGGTCTTTACAGGACAATGTCAAACTTCAGCCTTGCTGTTTTGTACAGCAAGGCCTCAGCTTGAGATTTTCCCGTGAAGACCTCACTCTCGATTAATAAGTAGTTATTGTTCAATTCTCAATCTCTGATATTGAATTTCCAGCTTTCTGATTGGTACACAGTACACAGGTTACCAGCGAGTAACTCTGCTTTTCGCCGTATAAGGAAATTGGATGCCTCGACGTTCAAAAGTTTTCACCGCCACGCAAAAGATTTGTCGAACACTATTTGAAAAATTCAGCAACGAACACTGAAGCTGAGAATTTAATAAACAATTATTCCACGTATGCTTGTTGAATATGAGCTGATTGTAACCAATTCATTGCTACGCCCCTAGTAGGTTAATACTTATCACCTCGCATCCAACGCGATGAACAATTGTTAATTAAAACATATAATCATTCGTGTTGTTTTATCCGGCGTTTTAACTGCCTACGTATAAGTGCCTACGTATAAGTGTCTGCTCGTGCGCAGTTGTTGAGTCACCTGTTCAGTCCACGTTTGAAACTCCACCATGGCGACAACATTTCCAAAGTTAACAGAGAGTGATCTTAATTGTCTAATTGAAAATAAAACCGCGATAACACCAAGAAAGCAACTAAGGTTCCTGTAAACGTATTACGACGGTATTTAGAAGTGAGAAAAGTCGACGGAAAGGAGCTTCTGACGTCGAACGTTAAAATTGCAGCTGTTCTAAGAAAGTTCTACGCCGAAGCGAGGAAAACATAATGGGGAACTGTACATGAAAGCCTCACTTGTGGGGATATGTTTCGGTCTTCAACGGTTTTTTAGCTCTCAAAAGATAGATATCATCAAAGACCCTGACTTTGCGCGCCGAAGCCAATGTGAGTATTCAAAATTCGCAACAAACTGTGAACAATAATTACAACTGCACTTTTAATTTCGCAAGCAAATAAGCCATTTAAGTGCGGAACTTCTGCGAGTATTGACTTTTAAGTATGAAGAAGAAAGTGTGATTCTTCCTATTGAACGTTGTACTTTTTGGCAAATCAGTTGATGTGTTAGTTTTAAAGTGATTGATTTTTGGCAAAAACGGAATTCACTGATTTTGTATTTTTTTGTGAAGAATATTATAAAAGTTTTGAACGAAACGAAAGCACTGCGTGCGCTTCATATAATTTTACACCACCTGGATAGGAATAAATAATTGTGAAACTAGCACGCTGGTTAAATGCATAAGAACATTGTCTTGTTGTATGACAAAACAATTATTGAACTCGATTTCGCAAAATATCATGATTTGTCAGTGTCTCGCAGATCAATTATTCGCCTCTGCCTTAGGCATCGGCAAATATTGATCTGCTCGCCACTGACAAATCACGATATGTTGCTCAACTTCGTCCAATAATTGTTTAATATTGAGTAGTTGTACTTACGTCCATGAAAGGTACTTTAGGTCGCAGGTTATAACTGACAATTAATTCATTTAGAAGAGAAAGTTTTGGCATGGGCCTAACTTAAAAAAAAGGCTTTATATCTTGGAGGTTTATGAACCGACTACGCTTGACATAACACGAAAATGATCTAAAAATGTCAAAGTTACTTCACAAAGTAATAATTCTTCATTAAAAAGAAGGAAATTGAAATTTTTGAAAAAAAAAAAAGCTTGTCAAAAAGTGGTCGCCATGGTGACGTTAAACTTCCTGGACAGGGACTTGCTATACCAAATTTTCCAGTTAAATTTTAGGAAAAGTCACCACGTTTGGTGGCCTTAGCTTGCTTCCTAAAAAAAGGTATTAACGTTTAAAGTCAGTGCAGAAAGAATCCCTGCCCGGTCTGAACATGAGCTATAGGAAACATGGATTTTGAGCTCTCACCGAACGTTGTTTCAAGCAAACAGCGATGAAATATGTCTCTTGTTTGTTTGGAAATGTGGAATGTAGCATCATCGTTATCCTAAAGAAAAACCTTTATCCATCTAGGCTTATAAGATTGTCAATCGCAGTGTCACTAAGCATGTAACCAGCAACTCTGGAAAATCTACCGGTAAACAATCGCCTAATACCTTTTATTTCAAATTACCTTACATAGGTTATTTTTCCAGCATCACCCAAAAGCGCATTCGACGATTTTCTCAATTCTACTGCAACAATGTAAGCATTGCGTTAGCATTTTCGTCTTTCAAAGTAGGTAGTCTCTTAAGTGTGAAAGACCTTATCCCCACTGGACTCAGATCATGTGTGATTTACAAATTCTCGTGTGCAGGCTGTGCTGCCTGCTATGTCGGTGAGACACCCGACATTTTAGCACACGTTTAAGGGAACACTTGGAAACGGACAGGGTCTCACATATTTTTGAGCACCTTGAGGGCTCAAAAGCATGTCGCTCTGCGTGCTCCCTTGACAGTTTTGCCATTATCGACCAGGCCTCTTCGTGGTTTGCACTTAAGTCAATCATCCGAGAGCACCAGAACAAACGGCTCCTTTAGGAGCCACCACTCGAATAAAAAGTCAATGGCCAATTACTTGTGACTTATGTGTCTCTTCACTGAAGTTTGGTTTCGAGCAACTCAGATAAGCTCGGTTTGATCTATGAAAGAGAGTGAAAACAGCGCAAATAACAAGAAGAAATAGTAATTTAGCTGGAAATTGAGCGCGCTTTGTGCTGTCATGTCTGTGCGCGCGCAGCTTTTAGGACAAAACAACACT
>Ga0126336_10002707_pt1 | contig 10222 bp, 5 predicted proteins | sample SidCmetagenome_FD_92530 | JGI IMG/M metagenome (GOLD analysis project Ga0126336, IMG submission 92530) | Coral microbial communities from El Islote,Puerto Morelos, Mexico - Siderastrea C C metagenome | ecosystem: Host-associated > Invertebrates > Cnidaria > Coral | place: El Islote,Puerto...
GACTAAGGGATCGACTCAACCATTTTCTTGTGGAGGAAAAGATCCTGTGTTGATAACGGCTGACATCCTTGAAGTAATCGAAATTTGGAAACTTCTCTTCCGAGTGCGCCTTGTTGACGATTTCCGTTGTTGTTGTGCGAACTTTCGAAGAATCGATTTCGTTAATCGAAAAAAATCCTTATCTTTCAATCTATCTACAAGGACACGTATAATCTAATTAAGAAAGGAATGCGCACGTGAAGAATGCAATCTTCAATCCGTGATCGTTCACGCGTGAAGCGCGTTGACTGTAAAAAGCTCTGAAACAATCTAATTATAAGAAAGCAGAAAATGACATTTCGAGAATTTTGCTAAAATTTTCTCCTTGGGTGCTCCTGATTGTTTGCCTTAATAGCCTGATCTGTGCTAAGCACCCAACCACAATACTGTAAATGGGGTTGTTTACCTTTTTCCCTTTGCCGTTAGCCCAGCCAGAGCAGACAGCAAAGATGACCGCCTTGCAACTGAGATTTCCTGGTTGGTTATTTACAGCAACATCACCGACAGCCACATGTCCTATGTTCGCACATTCTTGCTGCAAGCTTGGTCCAGCAGCTTGGCTGAGGGCCTTTGCACATGGATTCTGGTTCAAGTTAAGATTTGATGCCGCTGTGCCGACTAGGATGTCTGCCTAGTTATTAAAAAACAAACAGTTTTTCTACTGTCAGTGCGAACAATCATAAAATATTTAACCAATTACTACTTCCTGTTACAGTGAAGTGACTATGGCAAAAATTATCGACAAGGTTAGTTGTTACACCTACCTTTAAATTCCGAAAATTGCATCATATTAGTAAAAAGTAGCCCAACAAGTCTTGTTTCATACAAATATTATTACTATTTACCAAGTCAAAAGCAAATGCCTCTCTGTTGATGATCATTGTGCAAGTAACGATATTTTGTACGCGAAATAATTTGGCAAGAAAGTTTTATGTTAGCAAACTTTTTACCCTTTTTGGCACACATTTTGTGTGAGGGGCCGTTTTCACATATTGTAAAGTGAAACCTTTTGACTTGTAATGCTCTTTGTGTCTGAATGCCCCCACTGTTCCTCGAATGGAAACTGTTATCTAATATAAATGACATAAAAGCGTTTCAAATACAGTTACCTGTTCTTTTGCAAGGTCACCAACTTTCACTGTGATGTGAATTCCTTGAGTGGCGAAGGATCTCGGCGTCTGCGTCCTTTCTACTCCACCTGCTCTGCTGCCAGCTCCAAATGCGAAAGCTGCAGCTGCAGGTCTGCGATCTTCGTGTTTCTTGAAATTTTTCTCTTTAGCAAATCTTCTTTTCATTTCGTCCGCAAATGCACTCACCGTAGTGTCATCATAATCGATGAGATGAATCTGTGATAGCTTACAAGTTGGATTTTCATCGCAGAAATCAAGCACAGCATCTAAGATAACTCTCGCGCAAAGGTAGTGTGGAACGCCAAACACACCTGAACTGACCGCTGGAATAGCGATTGATCTCAATTTAATTGCTTCCTTTAGCGAACTTGTGACTGCGTACCTCAGGTAACGTTCTTGTTTTGTTGGTTTTCCTTCTTTCAGAAGTTTATTTGCCTCAATATCCCATCTAGGCCCAACAGCATGGATAACTTTATTACATGGCAACCTTCCGGCCTTGCTGACCATTGTTTGGCCTTCAAGAAGAGAGCCGTGGTCTCTTACGAAAGCCGTACATTCATCCTGAATTTCTTTACCACCCTCTCGCACAATGGCTGCTGCAAGGCCTCCAATGTGATTTAAGTCACCATTAGCCGTATTGACAATTGCATCAACTCGCTCTTTTGTGATGTCACCCTTGACGACGGATATTTTCTTTTCTTCTTTCGTAAGGTAGCTACAAATGAGTTCCGGCACAGATCCCACTACGTCCTCCTTCGTCACTGTGTCACTGGCTGATTTTTCCTCTTTGGCTCGCTCACTAGGGAGAATAATGCAACGATGTTTTTCTTCCGTTGCTTTTAGTAGGGCTGGCCCTTTTTCCCCAAGAAAAAATTTCTTCATTCCTGGCTTATCAATTGGAACAGAGTCCTTTTGAACAGCACTAATGAGGGCACGAAGTTGTGGCAAACATTTTTCGAGTCCCTCAGCGGTACCAGAAATTTCAATTCCTCCATTGTCAGTGGCGACTCTCACGTCAATGGAGCAATTGGTAAGTTCGCTCTTAATAGCGTCAAGCTTTGATTTCCATACTTCGGAGAGAAATCTTGTTGTGCCGTACTCAAGTGGAATGATGCTATGTAAGATAGTGTTCTTTTCCAAAAAGTTCTCAACCTCTTTGTAGCATTCCTGCACATCTCGGGCAATACCACTGACCCAGATAGTGCTAGAACGAGTATCCACCGTTATCCCAACCTTAAACCTAGATGCAATGGACGTCTGGAAATCTTTCCAAATATGGCTTTCAAGAACTTGGGCATTCTCAGCTGTTAGATGATGGCTTTTCTCTTGAACGGCATCCTGCAACACATTCTCTGCTTCCTTTGTGCTCCTTGAATCAACCCCGACCACCTTGACCTCGTTGGAACGTTGGCCTTGATCGTAAAGTACAACTGCTTGAATGCCTTTTTGCTGTAAAAGATCCTGTATGAATCTTGAAACTTCAGGTATTTTAAGAACGTTTATCACCGTAGCTGGCAGTTCAGTGGTTTGCTCAATTATCTTGGAAATAAACGTGAATACTTCAGCCTTGACCTCTTGAATAAGGCTTCTAGGGCAATTTAAACTTAGCTTTTGACCATTGCTGTCAACGACGATGCTCAAATGTCGATAGTCATTTCGAAGTCGATCGCAAATTCCTGACATTTCCAACAGAGTAAGCCTGGACTTAGGGATGTTATCCTCAACCACCTGGACCACTGACTTCATGAGGTCGGTATCTTCTTTGACTTCTTGGATCAAATCTTGCAACTTTTTCTGTTCTTTATCGACATGTGCCACTGTGCCAATGATTTGGACTAATTGTCTGTGGTCATCGAAGGAAACGAGAAAATTGCAAGATCCTTCAACCGAACTTTGCTTTTTCCACCTCTGTGCTATCTCATCAAAGATTTCAGACGCAATATTAAGTTGGGATTTTTTGAAGCTTTGTAGGAAGCTTTCCAAATGTCTTGCTCTTTCTTCCAACGACTGATCAGTGTCCTTTTTGCTGTCTGTCGGAGAGACGGACATAACGGACGGCTGGGTGCCTTTTGAAAGTTCGACTTGCACTTTGCACTCTTCAAGCACCATTTTCAGTTCGCGTTCGTGGTTCATCTGAATATAGTTAAACACTTCAGGATCAATCGCTATGTCCGTTTTCTTTATTGTCGTGTCTTGAAGAAACGGATAGTGCAGCTTCACAGTCAACAGTTTACTTTCAAGAGTGTGTCTCTTTTGGATGACATTATGAACACCTGAAAGTAAATATGAAAAAAGAGGTGAAAAAAAAGCAATACTTTTGTACTCTGTGTATTGTACTCGCTTAGCGGTGAATGATAGTAGAATAATTATAATAGTTTGAAAAGTAGGGGATAAAAAATCTCATTTATTATTACCCTCGGACGTGCAAGCAAACTCATTCCATCGGAAACTCATCCCGTCGCGATACACAAGGGTAGGCGCTTGATGGAACTTTTTTGAGGTTTTTGTTATGTTTAAAAAAAAATTCGAAAGGATTTTACTTTTAACAGATAGCCTGTGATGAGTTTCTATCCCAAAGTGGCTTGGCCCTATGCTACTTATGACGAACTATCTCGTAACTACAGCAACTGATTCTCACCAAAAAATTTTACCAAAATATCTTTGAGGGATACTAAGCGTACATCAGCGGAAAACGACAGGAAGGAATCAACGTAACCCCCTCCTTTGTACGTTCAAGGGTTAAGTAGTACTTGTAAAGGATTTTTGACCCCAGTATGAGCACTTCAGATTTGATAAGTATTATCGACACTTGATTCTTAGGATAACTTTCGATCTTCAGGTTTTCAAATGAAAGTCAAAGACAACAACCTCTCTCACGGGAGAGGTCATACTACATAGCATATAGACAGCCATCCATCTAATTCACTAATTTTGACAAGTCAAGTAATTCAATAATACTGTCAATTCTGAAGATTGAATTTAGCCAGTATCTCAAGCGTGTTTCGTGCTGTGTTAATTCAGTTTTGTTTTAAAAGAACTTCACTTTTGGACCGAATGGAAATCTCTAGTTGGTGACAGTTTCCGATGTACAAACTAAGTGTTCGCGGACTAACTTTGAAGAAATTATCTTAGTGTTTTCAATAATTAATTTAAACTCCTTACTTGACGGGTCCTCGAAATGAACTAAGGCTTTGTCTTTCCCTTTTCTCTCCACCTTGCTGACATCTTTTCCGCCACTTCTTTTCTCGTTTTCAAAGTATAGGTGTATGATATCGTCTGACGTTTCTTTTTTCAGTCCTGTTACCAGAATGCTGGTGCAGATTGGCACGAGCTCCAAACGAGGTTTTTTCCCTTCAAGGCCTTTGGTGTCTTTGTGCACTTTATTGAACAGCAACTGAAAGTCTGACAAGAGACAGCAACAGCACGATTAAAGTTGGGTTATTCAGTTGTTAACCAAATGAATCTGAATCAAAAAGGGCCTAAGCTGAATGAACTCGAATGAAAGAGAACGAAGTTAGCCTGAGATTAACCTGAATCAACGAGAACAAATTTACAGTCTGTTTTTTTTTCAGATCCGCCAATGTTTGCGTTCGTGTGTGAAATGAATGTGTTCTTTACAAGATATTACAATATCTATAATATCATGGTTATTTTTTATTCGTCCACAGCATTAGTGGGTGTATCCTAAAAAGATATGACGTTCAATTTAAATTTTTGACTTGATCAAGTTGGATTTTAAATGATGCTAAAGCAAACTAAATCTGTACAGTTATCACAAAAAGAAACATTTCATTACAAAACCAATGGACGTAACTACCAGAGCTCAATAGAATTTTTAGGTAAACATGTTAACATGATTGCCATGGAAAAACGTCATGCTCTTTAAACGTTATGAATAATTAAACTCTTGGGAAAGATGAACGTTTATTCGTTTGTCTCACGATGGAATCGCTTTGAGTTGTTGATCGCGACGTTTCGACTGCAATACTACTAGTCTTTATCAGGCGATGAGGTCGATTGTTTACGTCTCGCTATTTGTAGCATGTTGGTTCGCTGCTATTGGTGCATTTCGATCCTCATTATTATTCGGACTATAAGATGTTGTTCCCTCACAGGTCCGCTTTGTGGTTGATCAGCTGTATTTCTTTTTGATCGTAGGTATCCAAGCCTCAGGAATTTCGATTCCACTATCTCTATTCAACAACAACTCAAAGCGATTCCATCGTGAGACAAAAGAATAAACGTTCATCTTTCCTATCTTACACCACGATGAACAATGAACACATCTTTAATGACAATTAAACTCTTGAAAACAGTTATGAAATGTTGTTAGTGACTTACCCGTTAAACAAAATTTAGGAAGAAAAGGCAGTAACACTTATTTTACTTCACGCACCTGGTTCGGTTTTAAAAACAACAAGGGCGTTGTTGCTGGGACCAAAATGCACCTCCTCAACCTCCACATCGCCACTGAATTTCTGCAAGTAAAAGCTTAAGCAGTCACCGGTTGTCTTCTCGCTAAGTCCTTGCACGTGGACTCTAAAGGGATCTGGTGGTATTTTTTTCTTGGGCGGCTGCAGTGTAATCGTTAAAGCTTCTCCTTTTATTGAGTGTTTACCCTCCAGAAGACGCTTCAGATCTATTATATAAAACGTAGATAAAAAAGAAGCAAAAGCTTTAAACAGGACCAGGAAAGTGACAGGGCATAGCCGTTTTGAAGAAGAATTACACACAGATTTCCGAAAAAAAAAAAAGCTCAACCAGAACCTCAAAAATGGAATATTTTTTGGGTATGCTAGCTAATTTTAGGTTCTCAGAGATTGACCTCTGAAAAAAAAAAATGACAAATTTCCCACAAGTACTAATGAAGTAACGAATGAAGTGTTAAGTATTCAGCCACCATAAAGAGTGTGAACTGAACCAGCTATTTGCTGACTCATTTAAAGAAGCGTCTTTCACACGAACATTTGTCATATTTCAGCCAAAGGCATGCACCAGAATAACAACCTTACTCCAGAAAGGAAGCTTCAATCACGCACCAAGTTGTTTTCAAACGATTTCGCTTTTTCGTCCCCTTAGCTTGGCTAAATAGGAGAGGAGGAAGGGGGGGGGGGTGAGGGAAGAGATGGGGATAAAAACGCTCCTGTATTTTAAACATTTAGAGACTAGGTTCCAATTATCTTGAATTATTTGCCAAGTAACCCGCTTATCTATGACAACAATTGTAGCTATGGATAGCTGCAACCTTAGACGTACCTTTCACCTCAAGGAATTTAATTACAGCATCCCCATCATCGTTATAATCGATAGTGTAAACTCGGCCTCCCCCTGATCTTCGTGCATTTTCGAAGTAATTACACACGGCATCCTCTGTAGTAGAAGGCGAAATACCGCTGACAATTATGGTAATGCCTTCTTCGAGTTCCTCTTCATTTTCTTCAAAATCATCTGGATTTTCGTCCTCCAGCTCTTCAATCAGGGACACACGAAGACACGCGCCACTCAGTTTGTGAGGAGAGGGCTCCACCGTTCTGAAGGCATCTGGAATGGATTAAAAAAGCTTAATTCTTACAGTGAATTGTTTCGAATTATTTAGCGTTGGAAAAAGGAAACGGAACGCTTTTTTCATAACACCAGGGTCATCTAGCCATGCATTGATCAGTTGTCTTACATCAAATAACTAGTGGCTAATTCCATTCATTTGGATGACTTGCATGCTTGTTATTTGCCACAAAGAGTTATAAGTTATGGATGTTCTTAAATTAAAACCGGAAAATGAGAAGAAATGGCAACTTCATTTTTTCTAGTACAAGAGCAGGTGGTATTGTCCAAATTAACCAATCGAACAAGCGAACAAACAAATACGAAAAGAAACTGACAAATACATAAAACGTTAGAATTATAAACTGATAAACGAGAATAGAGGGCAGCCTTTCTTAATCTCAGATAACACAACGCTTAAACGATGTTAATTAAACGTACCATCAGGAGATTCAAAGGTGACCTGGGACGTTTGAAGTTCAGGATTCACTGAAACCAGATCCTCAGTTGCACCATCTGGTAAACCCGCCACCTCGATTGTGCACTGCTGGTTAGAGTGTGGTGCTGTCCCGCCAACCTCTTCAGATGGCTCCAAAAGGTCTTTTCCTTCGTTGGTTGAATCCGATACTTGCGTTTCAAGCTCCTGTAACAGAAGAAGCTCTTTGCTTCAGGTTGTGACAGTGTGTGTAATGATTTGGTAACTTACTCTGTCTCAGTCTTGATCAGTCCATTTATTCGTAGGAAAATTTGCAATAGTGCTTAATTTAGCGATCAAAATTGATGTACTATAGAAAGTCTTTTTTAAAGATACCACAAAACTAGAGATCTTCAATGAGGATATAGTCGTTACTCGGTGAGTTTTATTTTAAATCGAATCAACATGTCTGGTATCAACTTGGAGGGAAAAGGGAGGAGTTATTTAGTTGCCGTATCGAGCCGTAGTTTGACAGCGAAAATTAGAGTGGTGGGTGACAGTAGCTTTTGGGACACAACTCCTGTCACATAGTGATAAAAATGTTTGTAAATTGGACTGAACTTTGGAATGGAAACATATCTTCAATATTCGTACGAATTCGTCTCAAACTTGCCAAAGTTTACTAAACGGCACGGGGATGATCAATTAATTTATACCAGTTTGAGGAATTGCATTTGATTTTTCGATAAATTTTAATTTGTGTTTATCTGGATATCAGTAGATGTATTTTTTGGGGGGCGGGGAAAACGAGGAAGTAAGGAAGGGGGTTATTTACCGAATTTAATCGTACGCACTTATTACCATATGCTTTTGACGTAGCAACTTCAACATAAATGATTAAAAAGCTCAAAAAACTCATGATAGTTTAGGTGGAAGCGAAATATAAAAAAAATATCTTATCTACGTAAAAATCACGAAAGTCGATTTACCCTGTTTGATGCGTGACTTCTATTCCTCCATTCAGTTGTAGTTGGGCTAAGAGGACCGTCACTCTCCACAGTTGGACTCGATGCCTGCTTCGGGTTTGAACACGCTTGGTTAGGCAAGAGGTCTACTTCAAGTGGACAGTTGCGAAACAGCTGATTAGATCGACCAAATACCCTTGCCGCGGCTACCAATAACAATAGGAACAACAAGATTTAAGTTCACCATAAACTGTAAAACGGTGTTAAGTGCATCTTGTTCTGCACCTGATTAAATGAAAGTTGACATTCCTTGTTCCCAGCCGGTGCTCGATTTAGAGTCCCCGTTTGAAAATAAACTGAGTATTAAACCATGTCCATGTGTAAGCCGTGAGATGGATCCATGAGTACATTTCATACATCATTTGACGGACAACTTTTGGGAAAAAAGTTGTGGCTTTGATAGAAATAGACAGTTTTAAGATTTTCGGCAATACACAGCGATTTGGTTAGTGCACTATGGCGGCAAATGGTTCATTAGTGGAGGACTTTACGAAACTTAGCAGCTCTGTAAATTTAAGAAAAACGTACACCAATTAACGGTTTAACGCAAAGCTTGAGATACAAACACATTTAGTATAAATCTACTAGCGTTCTATCACTAATGCTGTTCTCTGATTGGCTACGCTACTCACTATCTATTCTGTTGTAGATAGTGAGTAGAGTGTTTTCCGCGCGCGATGTGACCCATTTATATCATTTTTCAAGAAAAACATGTATTGTCTGCTGTTAAGTTTTGAACGTCTAGTAGATTTATACTAAAACAATTAGATTATTATTATTAGATTTCTATGCGTGATAGTTGATTCGGCCTTCGGCCTCATCAACTATCACGCGATAGAAATCTCGAGCTCATAATCTAATTGTTAAGAGGCCCTGACTGTAAATATCGAGAATCGGTGGACAGGCTCAAAAAATCGAAAATCCTGATAACTTGCCAGAAGAACACTTTTGGGGAGCTATCTTCAAAAATATTATTTAAACTTTCTGAAACTCTATTGTTTTCGAGAAATTCGGAATAAATGGTTTTGCTTAATTAATTATGCAAAAATAAGGCTCAAAATTAAGCAAATTGCGTGCGCTTGCTTTTAAACAGTTTGCAACGCTATAAATTAATTTTAATTTTAGATGATAGCAATACTCTTCTACTTTCTAACAATGGGAGTTACTTGGAGTTTCGCTTTATTTATGCGATTTGGTAGCTCTTTGGAACAAAGACATTTTACGCACTTCGGAAAAAGGCAAAAATTGGGTAACTTTAGAGGCTTAGAATGGGCCTTGGTATGTGTAATATCAAATTGAAATAAGTACTGTGATAAAGTTCGGTCCTGATACTTTTATGATGTGAAATAAAAAATCTGGGCAATTCAGGCTCGCGCTGACAAAAACAAAAATTCGAGGACCAGTGTTGCCAAAATTTGCATAATGCTAATTTTTGTTGTCGATCTTCTTGCTGGTGATCTGGTTTGGGGATCTCAGTTTGGAGGATTTTATTCACTGAAGACACACGAAGAATGAACTAAAACATTCCTTCAATCTATTCTTACCTTGATTTGTCCTTATACTGTTATACGTAAAACTAAACAGAGGGAGAAGAAGTTTTAAAAGTTCTACACAAGCTGTTGCGTGACCGGTGCCGGTGTCACGTGGACATTCTTGTCAAATTTATAGCAGCTTTTTTACGGCGTGCATCTTCTATTGGGACAGAGCATCTGGTCTTGCCAGTTCTTCAGCGAGTACCTTACACATCCCTGGGATTCAATCGCTCCGTTTTCAAAGTGCTAGATTTTGGGTGCCTTTCTGAAATGGGCTATTCCATTTAATATCCGCACCCCCCCGGTTGAGGACTGGCCTTTTCCTCTTACCCCTAAAGAATTGCATTAAAAAGTGTTACCCCCTGAAGACTTCCTTAAGAAATGGGTTTACCCCTGAAGACTTTCACAAAAAAGCATTTACCCCTGAAGAATTCCATGAAATCTCTGTTTACCCCTGAAGAATTCCACTGATAATACGGGTTTTACCCCTAAAGAATTCTCCAGCTTCTGGCCTCTACCCCTGAAGAATTCCATGAAATC
>Ga0126336_10002708_pt1 | contig 10222 bp, 5 predicted proteins | sample SidCmetagenome_FD_92530 | JGI IMG/M metagenome (GOLD analysis project Ga0126336, IMG submission 92530) | Coral microbial communities from El Islote,Puerto Morelos, Mexico - Siderastrea C C metagenome | ecosystem: Host-associated > Invertebrates > Cnidaria > Coral | place: El Islote,Puerto...
CATCACGTCATGAGATATGCCTTGACGTGCCCCATACTCTGACGATCTGCTCGAGCTCGTGTTTATCAAGCGTTATATTTTGATTCTACTGCTATGTTCACTGTTTGTATTTAAGGTCTAGGCGCAACAGACAACTTCGTCGTCGCTGTGTGAGCATTCTCAGTTGTGGACGAATTTATATCGACATTCAACGTTTGAGTGAATTTGCGTTTTTCAGTACAAATAAAAGCGATAAAAAAGATAAGCTGAGTCATCAGAGTTTAAACATTACGTCATCCAGTAACGCTATAGTAAAATATTGTGTCACACAATCACACTTTTCGTCACGCCGGTTCGTATAAATAGAGGATTGCGCTAACATTTGTGAAACCTAGGGGTGGGGAGGGTCAGAATGGCCGGTTAAAATGCCCAATAGGCTTTCTTGTTGGAATTCTAGTTTGGGTTCTGTGTCATACTGCGTAGTTATTTTAAGGACGACACCTTATTGGTCGGTTAGAATGACGTCATATAATTTGAGATTGTTGACATGGGAACAACAGATAAAATAACCTTTGCAGCAAGGGTGTGAACTAATAATAAAATTTAAATAACTGTCATGGGGCACGGGGATTCACTCTCTTACTTCATCCCCTCTTGATGCGACGAATTAGTAAAAGCACTATCTGTCAGTTTCTCGTTGTTCAACTGTTCAACTCTTCAACTGTAGCAGTGATCAGTTTGAAAAATAATCTGATGCATTGAAATGGTGACATAATTTACCTCGCCATTTACATGGCAATATTCTCCCAGTTACGAGAATGTCGATTTCCCGTAAAATTCAACTTTCTATTTACATATTGAATGTATTTACATTTTTAATTTTTTGAATCTCAGTACACCTCTCAGACTTACTGTATTTTCATGAGGTTAATCTGTTAATCTGGAGCTGTCACCGATCGTAAGATATGTATTGCTTTGTACATTTTCTGTTTGTTGTAGATGAACATTTTTATGATATTCTCTTACTGTTATTTGAGGGGAGGGATGGGCTCGGGGGAAAGACGGGGGGGGGGAAGACGCCTCGTGTGGGACTTAAATTCCCGTTGGCCCTTTACGACTTCTGGGTCTTTTACTTGTGATGTAGGTTTCTGATTTTATGCAACTGAGTTCTGTGCAGTCCCAATAAAGTTGTGAAAAAAGTGACTAAGGTCAAGCAAAAGTAAGGGAGACAAGTACACAAGATTGCGTCAATAGCAAAGAAGGAAGTGGAGTAGCAGCTAGGGAGGTCAGAAGAGAACGGGAACCGTGAGGAAAGGGTAAGGCAGGCAGGGAGTTCACGCACCGTCCCGCCCTGTCCCCCGCCGCCCCTCTCCCACTAAATATATATATTAGTAATATGAAGTACCTTCTACCTACAGATTACTCTTTGACGTGGAGGGATACGTGGACTAGAGACTAAGCACTATTAAGCCTGCGTTCTCATACAGTTGTCCAGTTTAACCTCTCTTGGTTTCAAGCGTTTTAGTACCTGTATGGATAACATCATACGATGTAACCACTGATACAGAAGCATATTCGCCGAATGCGTTGTCTCTTCTTTCTTGGTTTTATTTCCCAATCTGTACGTCGACACGCTTGGACGGCATAGGGTTATGAAGAGAATGACTTTCTTCTGGCATATCTGATTCCTCTGAAGCCTTCCTTCATCCTTGACAAGGGGCCTGTCCTGTCTTTATCGCTATTCTCTTGCTCCATCTTATTGTTCATATCAACGTCTCTCTTGTGCATGTACAGCCTCAAAGAGTCGAAAAGCAAGGAATTCGTCTCCACATAACCCTCGGCAATGGAAATCTCACAGAATACAGATCCCAGCTCTTTTGCAAGCCCGACACCTTCATCCTCGCTGATTTTTCTGTGGCGTTCTAAATCAGTCTTAGTTCCAACCAGAATAAGCGTACAATCATTGTTTTTCTCCTTTCTTATGCGTCTTCCTAGACGTCTTGCTTCCATGAACGAAAAGCGGTTAGTGATTGAGTACAGAATGAAGAACAGGTCTCCGAACGAGGTGAATGTCTCCAGCTTTTTCTCAGTGTTCTGCGTGGGCGAAAAAAGAAAAAAAAAGGAAGCTATATCGGTATTGATTAGTTTTGACCAAGAGAAGAAATTCAGCCTGATTTTTTTGAGATATCCAAACTGTTGACTGTGGTATAACATCTATTCTTTGTGACGTAGGTTTGATTCAAATATTATGAGAACATGTCAAAAGCTTTGTGTGTGAACAATCACGTGACGTATGCAAATTCGTTTAATGCCTGAAGTTTGCGCTTGTTAGACAAAAAAGAAATAAAACTAATGGACCAGTCAGTGTTTTCTCCTCTCATCCATTCTTGTCATTCTATGACTGGTTGCTTCTTTGTCTGTTACTGACCTTTCCGGCGGTATCCATGATAGCAAGTGCCACGCAATGGCCGTCTAGGGTCATCTGATGTCGATACGTCATTTCTATAAAATAAATATGGTATACGGTAAATACTTCAATAAAAATGAAAACATCCTGTGAAGTCATTACAGTACTTTCAAGAAACACTCTTTAAGTTAAACTCAAAACTGAAACTGAAATTTGCACATTTTAGTTTCCAGTTTTGAGTCGTTTACCAATTTTTGAGTTTAACCGTCAAATACGGTACAGTTGCTGTCAAACGTATTACTACGTTCTACGTTGTCAGTAAGATCGGCGGTGAAAATAAAAGAAACAGTCAGCATTTAGTGAATTTTGTCTTAACACACCACCATTATTCAAGTTTCTGTCTGAGTTGATTTTTAAAGGTTCTAACAGAGCTTCTGCGGTTTTCAGACAACGTGTGAAAGTCACTCACCTAAATTTTCATCATATTCCCCAATAAAACGTCTTGTTAGAAATCGCACTGTCAGAGCTAAAACGAAACAAACAATTTGAATTTACGACACCTTTAACCTTTTAAGTGTGACCAAATTTTGCTAGTGCTTTTTAGAAAAGAGAATAATAAACAACATCACTTTGGGAATTTCAAAGACAGATTCAGAAGTCAGAAGTACATTTTCACGACTGATTAGTGTTTAGACCCTGAGAGTGAAAAATACTTAATGAATGTGCCAATAATGGAATTAACGAGACATTGGTAAATGCCTCTCGTTGACGGTTCTTGTAAACGCAATCAACGTGTGGACTGCAAAGTTAGTCACTTCGATTTGTAGTTTCCAATTTGGAGCTACCCCTGAGGTAGCTTTTGTCTGAAAAGCTTCATGTTTAATCGATACCACCTCTATATGATACGACATGTTTGTGTTGCAAAGAAAGATCTCAAAATGTTTGTATAGCTGGGAAATATTCATTCAACACTTGCTGAGACAATATGATGGATCACGATCGATTATCATATTTTGGGTATCAGTGTCTGCATATTAAGCAAATTATCACGTTCAATGACGAAAATATACGCAGAATTCTAAGTGTACGTGATGCAGGATGGCTATAACATTCAACACAATTTCTTACATGTACTTGTATTTTTGTTTTCGCAGTAGCCGAAACGATAACAAAGAGGGTGTAGTCTATTTTGTGTAAGACGTGAAAATCATCTACAGGTTTTCTCTCTGTACAGTGAAAGAACTGCGGACAAACTATTTATTTAGACCAGTCCATAACTACGATATGGTTGGGCCTTGGATGTTAGTCATGTTGTTCTCTTCTGCAACACGCAGCCGCATCCTGTTTAACTTTGGTAAACAAGATTTCATGTCAGGCCCCATATCACACAAAGCCTGCACTGAGTTGATAAAATGCGAATTGAACCCAAAGTTGAGAATAGATAATATCTATATTATTTTTACAACATTGAAACACCGTTTAGCGGAAGAAGAGTTATTTGAGTGTAGGTTTTACTTTAATTTTGATGAGGAATATCCCATTAATGACATCGAGCTCAGTGATTATTATCAGTCCTTTCTAAAGAGCGTTTCATCACCAAACGTTTCAACTACCCAGGTTTATAATGGGTACCCGAGCACCGTCACTTTAAACGGCAATCTAACGAAATACTGGGTGTAGCCCTGCGATGGACTAGCATCCTATGTAGTTGTAAGCTCTGGCCGTGAGGGCGGCGCGTATCCCTAGTGCGACATATTATCTACTGTTCATGCAAGCGATATTATGATTATATTATTTGGTACTTGTTATCGCTAGAGACTCTTCAAGATTTCAATGGATTCCAAAGTTAAGTGTGGCGCGAGCCAAACAGAAAAGGAAGTGGCAATTTTAAAAAAGCCATCATCATGCCACTATTGTTACAAGACATTGAGTATGAGTACAACTTTAGTTTCGCGGGCGCCTGGTTGACTGACAAGTTAAGTGTTCCATTGAAATCTGCTTTATTTTTGTTCAGCTTTTTTCTATGTGGTACACAAATGCGGCATACCGTATCACAGGAAATGTTCATGGTATGAATTATTCGCGTTTTTTGAGCACAGTAAATGACAGATTAAACCTCTCAGTTCTAGATCTAGAGCACCCAAGTTCACAAGAGGAAAAAAGTCGTTAATTTTATTTTGTAAAATATATATTAAAAGTTAAAAATAAAACAACAACAACAAAAACAAAAAATCAAACAAACAAACCAAGGTTACCGTAGAATGAAGCACTACCCAATTGCTGCTCATTCTACAGAATTGTGTCCACACTCTTGAAAGCTAGAACAACGTTCCTGAAACCGAAGTTTGATTCGAGACCGGGGTGAAAGCTAAGGGTCAAAGAAAATCTCCAAAATCACAAAATTAAATGTTGTGAAACAAAATGTCCTACAATGAGAAAGCCCCATATCGGTTGACAGAGCGATTGTAAGTGCATATGGATACATCACAACTGTTATTTTGGCAAGTATCTTCGGTATTTGAGATCTGTAGATCGTCGCATGCACTTCCCTTACTATAAAGTAAGTGTCGGAAATAGCGCGCGATATTGAAACTTTACTGACCACAACTAGAATTGGAATTTTGTTTAAAGGTTTCTTTTTTGCGGGCGACTAAGGTATTCATCAGAGCTGGACCGCGTTACAAGGCTATAAAAACCATATCCATAACCATAGGAAAAACCCCCGTTACTATTCTAAGGTTTATTTGTTCCGTTAATTGAAGACTAAGGCTGATGAGTTACATGTTTGCAGTTACTGAGTATATCCACTTTCAACCCGACTGACTATGTAGTTAGACCACACTGAAATAAACATAATAAAAATTCTGAGAATTGTTCAAGAGACATCGTGAATTATGTGGTTTTTTCTAATTCAGGTGTGGTTACATTTTTTAACTTAAAGTTTACTCCTGGAAGGTCATGATCTTGAACTTTAATGTATAATCTTGTTCTACCATTTTAGTCCGTTAATTAATTTTTCTAGTGTGCAAAAAATGAAAGTCATTTAGCATTGTTTTCATGTGCTGCTATTTGCTTTTGAAGATAAATTGCCTGAGTAGAATTTTTTTAAAGTTTTGTCTCATTTGATATTTGGCACCTTTACAATGCAAGGTAAAAACCACTTTCACCCTCCAAGGTAAAAAGGGTACGTGGTTCTCCTTTTCCTTCCAATCTTTTTAATCAAGGAATGCAACTTAAACTCAAAATGCCGCATCGTATTAGTTTATCGCAGGAACACAACTGTGCTGCCACTGATTTTAAAACGTCAGTGGGCTTAGCTCCTAAAAAAGGCCGCTGTTTTTATCTCCATGTCCACAATCAGTTATAACCTTGTTAAGGATGCTTGGATTGTCTTCTGCGACTAATCAATTTTAGCCCGAGACTAGACGCCGTACTGATAACTTCAAACGATTAGAGAAAATCTGTCAAGATCCATTTCCTTCCGATATCATCTCTAGCATCAGGTCTTTCTTGATATTGACGGTATTCTTATAGTCAAACTGGTTTAGTTTACTTTACAGTCAAACTGCGAAGTTTTATAGTCAAACTGCGAAAAGCTATGAAATTATGAAAAGCACTTGACAACAAATGCCATTACAAGACTTGGTAACGGACTCCTAAATCATCTTCATTTATCTGATTACTCTAACCCGATGAAAGCCCTTAAACACTCCTCAATCATGCATTCCTCAACTTCGTCTTCGCCATTTTGTACCAAAACCGCCAATTGTTTGTAATTTTGCGGAATTATCACGTTAAAGCAATTTCCTGACATCATTTTCTTTTATATTTTCTTTTATTTTGTATATAAAATGGCCTAAGTCAAACGTGTCTATAATCTCAAGTGCAAGCTAAATAATAGAGTAATTCAGAGCAATGCTATTTAACCTTTCAACTCCCGAGTCAAACCACCAGTCAGTAGTATGGTTGTGTAAACGTTTGAGTATGCGGATGAAATGCTAAGGTGTGACCTGCCTTCAAATGAAAACGTTTGGGCAGTACTGTCCTGTGGTGCTGTTTATTATGCTGTACAAGGCGATTCTAACTTTTAATTTCGTTAATGCCGTCCTAAGTGTGACCATTCAAACGAAATCTCCTGTGTTGCTGTTTGTTGTCCTGTGCAGAGTAGTTGGCTTTGAGTCTGTGGATAAAATGCTAAAAGGAAGTGTATACATTCAAACGGAAAACTATTAGTTAGGGAAGAGTACGTTCCTTTAGTACTCGGTTTGCTGTGGATATTGTAAAAAATGATGTTTGAGATTTAAATTCTAATTTCGAACTTGACCATAACTATTTTTAATTGCTAATATTAACTCACCTGATTTTCCCACACCGTCCAGACCCACGACTACAGCGTGTACATTAACCATGTTAGCTTGATGTACATGATGGATGGTCGATGATCTTTTGCGCCTCATGGTAGCCACTTAAGTAAACCACACTGAAACATGAAGACAGACAGTTTAAAACACATTACTTAAAACAAACTTACACCGAAATAATCGTGTTTAGATTGCCTACATTCTTACATTGTTGTTGTACGAAGCTCAGTTTGTCTACAATCAACTTGACTGCTTGTTTACTGAAGTTGCTTTACACTCTTGAAAAGTTGCTATGAACTGCTGCCGTATCAGAAGAGTTGATGAGTAACTATCATCAGCAAGTGGACGGCTAAATATTGCTTGTGGAGGTTACGTAACAAATAGCGTAGAATTGTGACCAATAAAAGCTCGTGTTATATAGACGGCCCATACTGCATGAACAATCGCCTGCCCTGATTGGTTCCCTGCAGCCTCTTGTCGATTATTGGCTTTTGCTGTACACGTGCGACACGTGAAGGGATGTTACGTAATAAACAGTGGAATTGTTTACGACACTTACTAAACTATCAGCTCATATATCCAACAACTACCAAGAGAGGTTGCTCATCATCAAATCGCGGAAATAGATACATCTTTTGCAGAGATGTTTTCAGCTCTAGATTAGTTTATAATCCGTTCTCATAATCTCTAACTCGATCACTAGCAGAAACTCAGGTCACCGCCGGCCTAGGAACCAGACGTGCAATGTCGTTTTCAGTTTTCCACTACATCTTATGAGAAAAACCGACTCACGGCAAGGCAGGGAAAAGATTGCTGGCAAATTTACTCGTAAACAGGTTGGCAGGTCGTGTTCCACTTCGGAACGTCATGAGTGTTGAACGAAGCTTTTACTTTTAGCCGAGTTGCGTTGTGGGTTTCTAAGGTAACTTGATATTTAAAAGCAGGAGCTTCTGTTAAAAGCGAAGTACTAGACTTGAGGAAAGATATTTTAATCAGGATAATTTATTGCTCAAGTCTCACACAAGATGGAAAATTCAAGAGTTTTAAGATAAATCAGTGGAGTTCTACATTTTTGAGGAATTATTTGGCATAAAAATTGAGTCGACTTTGAACAGCGTTTTGTTATTTATTTTCCCTACTGGATGAAGTCAAATTGGTTTGTGGTAGCTCGGTGAATTCTATTATTCTTTCGCTACAAATGTTTCACTGGAGTCCCTTTGTCCAGACGTTCCTAAAAATTGCTCAAGATTTGCTGACCAACAAGCAGCTACGCGATGCACTGCCTCGTTTCAGGCACTATCACAACTCATTGGCCATAATGTCGCGGTAAACCACGGATTCTCCCGTCTCACAAGTCCTTGCGCTCCCTACTCGACCGGTGGCGACAAAGCAATAGAAAACGCAGTCTGAAATATTGCCTGTCAGTATGCCATAACTGAAACTGCAGAAAAGCAATGTATGACATTTAAGACAATAACATATCTAACAAAGATGCTACTCATACGTGCAAGCTATAAGTATGAAAATGTTTTCAAATGCCATCACAATGATCTTAATTCGCATTCTTTTCCATGTGATACAAAATTACTTGCTCCAGAATATTCCAGAATACATTCTTTCTTCGAATGAAGGTTAATCGAATTTACGCCGTGACAAGTTACTAAAAATATTAGAATTAGTCGCCCTCTTGAATGGAATCTTCAAACGAACCGCAGATCGGATAAAACTTTAAATATGGATTTGGTTAGATTAGCCGTAATCTGTTCGATACACACGTGTCCTTGAGTTGGTCATTACTGCACCTCATTACCAGCAAAAACAGATCCCTGGTTCTTTTAACTGAATACAGAAAATTCCAGCACGACACTTTTCGAATCGACACGTCATCACTGTGCAAGCAGTTTCCTTCTTGATCTCTTCCTTGATCTAAAGAATGGCGTGAAAAATTAAGAATTTCATTACGTTGTTTGAGTGTGTCCTGTGGACTTTCTCACATCGATCTTCTGAGTTTATTTGTCACCAAGAGAACTATTTTTTGCAGTAAAATGAAATTCTTCAAACTACACTCAAAATATCTTCTGTCTTACAGGTTTTGATGTAACTGAGGTCAGTTTGCTCGTTTACATGGGTTGGAAACTGTTTTGCAAATTAATATTTGTATTTGTTGCAACACGTACAAGTCGACGTTACTGGTGGAATAACTAAGTCTTGTGCCATTTCGTTGCAGCAAGCATTTCGCGATGTAAGCCTTTTTCGGTCATCTTCTGGGCAAAAGTTCTTGAACAGTATGGTATCGGGCGCGTCAGTCTCGTCAATTCAACATTATAACTTATCTTTTCTGGTCTATGTGAGTCAAAAGGCATGAAATATTGCTTTGCCTATGGAGCAACACTGATGTAAAATGTCGAGCCTTTTAGCTTCAAGTAGTTTGCCAGCTGACCCTCAGGACTCAGGACTCAACGAATTTCACTTGTGCGTGGCCAAGTTAATTCCCTGAGTAGTTCTAATGACTGAATGAATGTTTGTTCATTTTATGAACAGGTTAACGTTATTTAGAATTATTTCTAAAGAACGGCGAGGAATGCGTACTTCCTTCCTTCAGAATCTCCATCGTCAATCAACTTGGTCCAACAAGAAATTGTGTTGGAATTGAAATTCACATAGGGGCATGTCCGGAGTTTCAAGACTCAAGTCTCTTAAAGCTGAGTCCAGTACAGTCTACTCCAACCACCCCGAGATTCTGACACTCCCGTAACCTAATTCAAGATTGTGCTTAACTTAAAGGACCATTTACAACCCTCATTTTTTACCCTGAGTTTGAGAATGATTGTGTTTTTGAAATAATATAAGGTTGTCCACATTTCACCATACCTTTACAAAGATTTTAGATGGACGTTCCCTTCGAATTCAGGTGCTGGAGCTGTACGTCACCAATCGAGCAACTGATCTCCAGAAATGATGATCAGAAAGTTGTCGATGCCTTTTGCGGAAAATTGCCGTGCTATTTACGATTGATCCCAGAATAGGCTGTGTACTATTTATATTCACACCTTGACCCCAATATTTGAGTTTATGATGGACGAGTTTTGTAATGTGTTTCACTTGTCTTTAATAATCACGCGACTACGATATAAATGACGGAAACGAAGCTTCGTTTCATCTGTGATTCAAAAGATTAAAAAAGAAACTTTTCAGTCATTTTTTATTACAAAACTAGCTCTTATTATGATGCTGTTGTTTTAAAATTTATCAAAAAGTAGAACGCCCATCAGGTATTTCGTTCAATTCTGTCTTCAGTAAACTGCGTTATGGAGGGCATCTTTATTTGTGACCTAGAGAACTGATTTGAATTTCTTACGTTGCCTTCCCTGTCTAACACGAAGCCAGTTTTCGTTCACAACTGCTACCCTGGCGAATTTTGTTAAATGCCTCGAAAAATGCCATTATATTGCAAAATGATTCGGAGAAAACTTAA
>Ga0126336_10002709_pt1 | contig 10221 bp, 9 predicted proteins | sample SidCmetagenome_FD_92530 | JGI IMG/M metagenome (GOLD analysis project Ga0126336, IMG submission 92530) | Coral microbial communities from El Islote,Puerto Morelos, Mexico - Siderastrea C C metagenome | ecosystem: Host-associated > Invertebrates > Cnidaria > Coral | place: El Islote,Puerto...
CACTACGGAATCTTTACAAGAACAAAGTTGCTGCCAAAAAAAAACAATGAACGTTACGGAATTTTCACAAGACATTGAACACTATTTAACTTGCTTTTTCCTTCAAAAGACTCTAATCTTCTTAAGTTTTTAGCAAAGTAGACTGCGTTTTTCTCGGCAAAAAACAAGCTAGCTTATTAAGACTTTGATGCTCAAAACGTTTTTTGAATAAGTAACACAATCCCTAGTAGGATATATTGACAAGACGCATAACGTTTAACGCGTGACTCACAAGTCCTTTGTCCCCAGAACCTTATAATACGTCACCAATAACACGTCATCGATAAGACGTGACACATAACGTATAACGCCTGACAGAGAAGTCTTTTCTATAAAAGATTATAACATGCCACATGTCACACGTCATCGATAAGACGTGACACAATGTATAACGCGTGACAGAGAGTCTTATCTGTAAAAGATTATAACATGCCACATGTTAGACGTCATTGATAACACGTGACAACGTATAACGCGTGACAGACAAATCTTTTCTCTAAAAGATGTCACACGTCATTGATAAGACGTGACAAGTAACTAGTAACACGTGACAGAGAAGCCCTTTCTCCTAAAGGGTGTTCCACGTGAAGGGATCTAACCCAGCTAAAGGAAGGGAACGTGTGTTTGGTGCTGCTAAACAGGGTGGTTCAGGGGTTGGGTTATTCTTCCCTCCTAGATACACACGAAGCCAATAGTCAGCCCGCGAGCACTCGACAAGACTTCCCAAGGGGGTCACGCAGGACCAGAAAGTCGTTCCACTCAAGAGCTCGTTAGAGACACCATGTATTCCCATGTGAGACATAGATATATGGTAACTTTTCTGAAACATTTGAACTTTTGACGGATTTCCACGAAACTTGGCAAAGTGGTAGCCTCTCTGGCCGTTAACGTAAATCCGGATGCGGAATGAAATCGGACTTCGTACGGGGCCAGGAGGTCGTCTTGAAGGTCAGGAAATCCCATACATTCCTTTGCAGAAATGTCTTTCGCGTAGTACAAAGGCGTTTTATGCTGGGAGGCTGAGGTTTTGTACTCCAGTTAGGCCTTCGCGAGGACTATAAGCAGACCAAGTTTGGTGTGAATTTGTGGAAAGGTGTCGGAGTAACGCCAGGGTCATTTTTTGCGATTTTGGGTGTTGGTGGTGTCACGGGGGTTGCTTGACGAGCGACGCAAAAAGGTTGGCTGCAAACGGTGCACAAGGCGCTACTGCTCAGTGGGTGGGTGGTGTGTGGGGCCTTATTGCAGAGCTCTGGGGTGGCTGCAAACATGGGTGGAAATTGCCATACATTTCTTCTATTTTAAAGACGTTTGCCAAAAATGCATCGAAATGGAAAACAGACGGCACACTCCAGGTAGGCCTTGACGGGACTAGTACACACGCGAAGTTTGGCAGTCATTGGTCTAAACACGTAGGAGCTATGACTCCGCGAAAAGTGCAATTTGTGCGCAGATAGACTTTTCCTATCCTTTCAGCTGTGAAGAATGGCACACATGAAGGCACACCTTAAATAGTTCTTTTCTGTGTGTAATTCATCTGCTGCATTTATCTGTGTGCGATTTTCCAGGAATTTCAAGTCATTCCCATCAAATGACAGTGGCTGAAAGTCGTTAGAAAACGACAAAAAGGTTGCTAAATGAGGGTTTTGACTAGGAAAGAACGCGTTTTGCAAAGTTCAAGGTGGTGCTGCGGTGAAAGGAACAATGTGTTGGCCGTTTGGTAGTCGCGTATGAGAGCCCCAAACGTGAATTACATACACAGCGATTGGTGAGCCTTACGAGGCTCTGATGTCTGAGATACAAGGAGCCAAACATGGTACAAATTGAGCGAAATCACTTTTTTCGATTTTTGATGAAGTGCCTTACAAAGACGGCGCAGTGGTGGACACTGTCCTCACGTTTCCATATATGGTGGACGCTTGTCTATGAGCCTTCCGATTGCAAAGCTTAAAAGTCTTATTCTGGCGAAGTTACAAGGCGTCAAAGTCGGTGCAAAAGTCCAAAAGGAGGTCGAAATTTGAAGTGAAAATTTGTCGGAGGCTAGAGGAAGTGTACAAACGACGATGGACGGGGGGAATTTCAATTTCAATGCATTTCAACGGACTTGTAACGATGCAGGGGCTTTTCCCTCGATGAAAATGGCATTTACAGGCTGGAGAAATGAAGTTTGGAGCATGTATGACAAGTAGTGAGCTGCCAAGTGCATTTCCCATACGTTTTCCTTCTTGTTTGCACGCCTTGCAAACCTATGCCTGTGGATTAATCATTGAAGAAGACGGAGACTATGTGGTGTGTGGTCATGAAGTCGGTGGTAGAAGGTGGAGAAGACTGTTTTAGTAGCGAGTTGCGTGTTCAGTGAGTGCATGGTTTTTGGCTTTTTTTGACGTCTCCTGTCTATCGTGACGCGATCCAAGCATTCGAATATTTAGGTAAGCTACTCCTGCGTGTACGGCGATGTTTTCCTGCACCAAACACGTTTCCGTTCCCGTAGAATTAGTGCTTGTATATCTGTTGCACAACAAGTGAATTTCTTGCTGCGTCATAGACTTTACAGTTTCATATCTGCCTTCCTTCTGGTAGATGTGCTAATATTTCGGGGTTGATATTGTCCACAGGGTTAGTCTTTGAGCATCGACAGCGTTGGTTTCACAGCAAGAGGTGGTACTGTCTTTTCACGGTAAGAGAATCGTTTTCTCAGTCAATGTCTATAATGTCTGAATGACGTCATGGACGCCATCTTGGAAAGTCTGGTGCTTGATTTCTCGATGAGTTTGCAATGGTTTGCTAATCTTCCTGTCTTACCCCTTTTTCGTAGGACTGTTGTCTTCGCATTTAGTACCTGGGATTGAGCACCCCGTGTTTCTCGAGACTGTACAGGTAAGGGAAGTCCTTTTCGCAGTCAAACTCTGAATTTCGTGGCTGACGTCACGGCAGCCACCTTGAAAATGAATTGTAGGTCATATGACCGTGTCATTTGCATTTGTCGCTTCTCTTTGCCATGCTCTGCGATTGGTCGCTGAGTGACTGTCAGATGACAGTGTGGTCCCCTTGACTACTATCTTTGTTGACTTTTAAAGTGGCTGTCTTGTTTTCCGTCTGTCATTCTCTGTAAACATGCAAATGACGTCGCCATCTTGGAAAATCTTCCTCAGTTTATAGCTTCGACTTGTGGAAGCATGTGCATTATCTTGTTACCGATATAGCATCATGTAGTTAACAACTATCACACCGACCTCCTGAATTATCTCTCCAACATTTTGCTTCCCTGTAAAGCGCTCTTCTAGTTTGTCCCCAGTCATTGTCTGTAAATATGCTAATGAGGCCGCCATCTTCGATCGGCTTTGTGACTTGATAGCTTGTAGCTTAAGAAATTTGGTGGACATTTTTTTAGTCCTCAAGGATGGCCCACATAAGTACTATCTGAGAGAGTTCAGCAATTGTGGGGCGTTGGAATTCTTGCCCTCCCAGCCTGCCTCTCAGTTGCTCACCAGTCTTTCGGTGTAAATACGGGAATCAGGTTGACAAATCGCACCTAATCTTGGAGTCATCGTCCATACTAACTGTACAGTGCTCTAAAACGTTCTGAGTTTGTCTTGAAGGTCCATCGGTTGCGTGGTCATGGAATAGCTCGTTACCCTGTTCCGTTCAAATTGGTAAGTATCCTCAAGTTTACTCTAGTGTGGGGCAGAAAGTCAATAGGCAGTCGACTAGCGTACAGACGAATATGCCCCTTGTGTAGGACACATGTTTCACACGAGATATTGTAACAGTGGAAAGTGTACAGGCAGTGCACTTGGGAAATGAAGGGTAGACATCTTCTCGGACCTATACTGCCCACACTGTGCCTGAGCCGTCTATAAGAACGCGTTGAAGCACATACCAGCTAGTTATGCGTTTCCCGAAGAGGAATGCAGGCAGTCCGCAGCCTCTTGCTCTTAATACCACCCTTTTCACGCATTCATAATAGACGGGTTGGCTCATGTCACAGGGCCTCTAAATGAACGGTGGAAAGTACACAGGTAGTCCAGTAGGGAAATGACTAGTACACCTCTTCTCGTAGGACTAGCCCTACTGTAGTGGCAACGTGTATGACCATGACTCGCAAGACTTCGCAGGGACAGGTCTCCCTATCGGTACCAGTTATACGACTTCAGAAAACGCCGGTCCTCTTTCTGATAGTAGCTTGCGAGCCTTGGGCAATAGACGACGTCACGCAGTGCGGCTATGTCAAAACAGCAGCAACATCTCTGTAACCAGCGACACATGTCTCACTTGATGAGACTCCATTTAGTTCACGCTTGTGTACTTCGCGGTAACAGCATGGATTGTCTGTTCCGCATCCTAAGCATCCTATGTTGCGCATCCCATTCCAGCGACATGCCAGGCCTTCGGTGGTCGACAGAGACGTCCAGTCAATTCTGGAGTTGCCGTTCAACCACTGTCATTGCGAGGCTACCTCGAGTCCACCAGCGAAATGCTGAACGAATACACCATGTGGCTCAACGGGACGCTGCACGACGCCAGAGACGGGAAGAGTTTGTGCAAAGATACAGAAAGCGGGCAGTTCCAGGCACGCCCTCCATACTAGACACCGAGGAAATACGAGATCTGCGGTTCTGGTCACAGCATCAAGCGTGGACTTACTGTGCGTCCTGTGGTGCGTTACAGCCACAGAAGTTATTGCCTAGCTATCGGAGACGACCACCAATGAAAGCCTCCAGAACGTGCAACTGTCGCACACAACGCTACGTGCTTCCCAACGAGGATGACACTCCACTATCACTACAAGGCCTCACCGACGAGCAGATCCGAGCCTTACGACCGTTGGACATACACACTGGTGAATATCGACGGATGCAGCATGGCTACCGGGCGCGGACCTCGTCCTTCCGAGTGACCTGGTCAGTGACGTCAGTGGAAGAGAAGATCCATAATCTACATCCTGCAAGTTCTCGGCAGGCTGCTCAGCGCGCGTATGATGCAGTTATGAGATCTCCGCAGTCTCGCTATCGTGAGTTCATGCAGATGCGGAATAGCAACGTACGAGACCCGTTTCCGTACGAGATTTTCAGCAACCCGATGTTTACCGGCATAGAATGCACATTGTGGTCGCATTTGTACTACAATACGAGTCTGTGCGAATCCACCCTACAAGGCTCTGAAGTGCTATAGAAGTATTAAACATTATTATTATTATTATTGAAGCCCGCCATAGTGCCAAAGTCGCCTTCCAAAAAAAGATCTTCAGCCCGGTCGTCGATTATGCCATCTGTTACGACCTACTCCACTTCCAGTACGATCGATGGCTCTTCAAAACCATCACGGGAGCCACCAATACGGCGAGGAGGGAACGCTGTTCACCATCCACAAGTCTCCAACACAAGACCTTCTCGCCAGAGTACTGGAAGTGGCTACCCAAGCTTTTTCCTGACGATCAGTCCTCTAAAATGGACATTCCCATGGCCACACTGGCTGGAGCACATCCTGAACATCACTGGAAAGGGCCCCACCGAATTACCTTGTCTTGAAACGGCCCACATCGCACACGTGCTAGAACAATTGGTGAGAGGACATCTCTGCGGCACGAATACTAACCGGTGGCGGCAGCACATCTTCAGGTACAGCCGCAACCAAGCCAGACCCAACATAGAAACCTTTTACCGTTATGAATTCCAGGGACGAGGAACGCTCCATTTGCACATGCTGGTGTGGCTCAAAGACATACGAGAGGTCCACCTTGATGTGATCCGTGCTACCATACCGTGGACTATTTCAGACGATGCGTATATGGTGCAAGACCTCCAGTCCTCTGACACCACAGTGTTACCAATACAGACACGCCCCAGCTACTTCAGGGACAGTGAAAGTGGGACCGCTCTTTCACTACAGTACACAGCAGAGGACCATGCACGCAACATAAGGGCCTACATCACAACCCTGCTAGGGGCTCTATGTTGCAGGATCGACATTCAGTCTTCGGACGGCCATGCCATGGTGCTGCGCTACGTATCTTCGTACGTCTCGAAAACACACGATGTCCCAACAAACGAGGCGCTGTATTCCACCCACCTGAGGGGCTATCAGGCAGCAGCGCCCTTTCTCCGGACCGTAGAGCCACTGGAGCCCGAAATGTTTCTCCAGCTCACTTCCATGAAGCAAGCATGGAGTTCCTCACGGACCAAGTGGTTCAGTGTGCCTATGCCAGAAGAAGAAGACGGGCACGCTGTCGGGCGACCAGCTGCCGATGCAAGACGCAGTTTCCTTGAGTGGCTACGGCTTTACAACGAAAACGCAGCGAAAACGCAGCGTCTGATTCACGCTTGTCTGACAGACGAAAAGAAGGTCGCAGTTGCTACACCTCTGGCTATCCTTGCTACCGGCTACTCCTACATCTTCCCGGATAGCACTTGTGACACTGTCCACTCCTTCTTCCGCATACCAGTTACAGCCGACGACGACCACACCATCAACTTCGGGATGGCGCAATTCGACCTGATCATCATCGACGAAGCGTCTATGATCGACGCCGCAATGTTTGAACTTATTGCGGGGACGCTCAACAAACTCGTCAAACGCCCGATCGTTGTCATTGCTGGCGACGAGAGGCAACAGCAACCCCTTAGAACTGTAGGCGGCACAACATCACAACTACCGTCTATTCTCATCGATGGCACACTGCACGGTGTCAGCCGGAAATATACGCTACACCGACAGTTCCGGTGCGTGGATCCGGAGTACGCACAGTTCCTCGACTATGTGCGCTACTGTCGTCCACAACAATTTGTCCTGGACTATTTCCAACGGCACAAAGTCCTATGCAGCAGCCCGAACCCGAACGACCAACAACTGTGGGACATCAGGCGCGACCGCCCAAAGCACACTGTTCCTACCGTCTCTTGCGCATCTTCCACAGATGCTCTCCACAATCGCGGGTGTTCTGTGACTGCAGCACGCACGACTTGCAGGTATACCGCGACATGCAGGTTATGATTACACAAAACCGGGACAAGCGCGCTGGTGTTGTGAACGGCCAAAGGGCAACAGTTATCAACTGCCAGAACGACACTGTGATTTTCCGCCTCGCCAATGGACGGGTCATCTTCACACACCCTGTTACAACCATCGGTGACGAGGGACAGCGGCGAACCCGATTTCCGTTCACCCCATCGTATGCGATGACCATCTGTAAATCACAAGGCGCGACTATCGAAAAGGCCCTTCTGTGGATGGACTCGCCCTACGTGCCTCCTGGAACTGGATATGTCGCGCTGTCCCGCGTGCGCCGCGCCGCAGATCTCGACTTGGTGACCAGATTGACCAGCAGTCAACTACAACCTGTCGACTATCCTACAAGCCACTAGAGGTCGCTACGGGCGACCTTGCCGCAGCCATGAACAGACAATTCATGCTCAATTGCGCATTCCCAGCAATCAAACGTACTCTTTACCTAACATGCGTCCCTCTGCTATTGCAGATATGTCTGACAAGAAACGCAAGTCTGGAGGCAAGACTTCCGATCAGTGGGACCCCGACGCTCCGGAAGATAAGGTCTTCACCAGGGGCACTTGCCGCTACCTCGCAACGAAGCTGGAGCCTCTCAAACCACAGCTGCGTCGGTTCAACAACAAAGACCGCGAAATTGTTGACCCACCTGATCTCAACAATCTCGCCACATTTATGAAAGCCATGGAGGCTGATGACTCTTTCGAATGCCTCGTCAAAGAATATTTCGCTGCCTCCGGCTCCATGTTTCTGCTGATGACACACATCATGGTGCTGCAAATACTGCTGTGGCACCCCGTGGACTTTGCACGCAAGGCGCGTGAAACTCACGTAGTCCAAAAATTAAAAACGCATCCTACCAGGGCTAACTTAAGAGACTACCTTGTCTCTGAAATTCTCTCGCATTCGACTGCTCCTTCCCACAAGAGAAGAGGCACTGATGTACCGTCTGTCTGGGACGAGGGCTACGAGGAACACGATGACGAGACAGATGACGACTCAAGTGACGACGACGACGAGCCTAACATCTGGGACACCGCAGCCGCAGGACCCAGTGGTGAGACGCATACCTCCAGCCCACCGGTGACCCCACAGAAAACGACAACCTCATAGACAGAGGGTGCTAAAAAGACTAGCGCTAAGAAAGCGACCAAACAAAAGACGAAACAGAAGCAGAAATCTGCCACCAAAGCTACAACCAGTTCGGCTGCCTCGCAACCAGACCACGGTCCATTTGGAGACCCTTTTAACGCGATATGGACCGAGCTCCGTAAGGCAGACTACACCGAACAAGAGTCATCACAAGAACGAGAACTCGTCGTCACACAAAAAGATCCTCCTCCCACGCAGGAGCCGTTCATCGAGAGAATGCTGACAGCGGCTGAGAAGGGCAAAGGCCCCAAGAAAGCCCGGAAAGACAAAGACACCATCACCGCTACTCCAAACGAGGAGACCACCAACAAGGCTGGAAAAAGAACGACTGACGACCTTCCGAGCACTGACAAGCAGTCAAAGAAGAAGCACAAGAAGTCCAAGAAGGAGTAGAATGGCCTGTCAAAGACTTCGAAGCAAACACTGCTCAGAACAACTGAACCACCGACAACACCACTACTAGGAAACTCTCCTCCCCACACTTAGCCCCACCACACCTCTCGCACTGTTGAGTTCAGTACATTTTCCCTTGTAAGTCCCATGCGCCATACAGCACACAACAAACATTCGCTCGTTACACTCGTTACACTTAATCCTATTTTCACTTAAATTATGAATATCATGTAAAGCGCATTAGAATATTTTTATAAATTATAGCGCTATATAAGTTTATTAAATTATAAGTTTATTAAATTACTCCGCACACACGTTCTTCCTACTGTATTACGTTATATTCTATTAAATGGCAGTTTTCTTTCCTACAGATTCCTGGCTCTGTCTAACACTTGCCCATTCTCATGAAATGGGAGGGAGGAGATCCATTCTCCTTGCAAGAGAGTCCTCAATAAAATGTGACTACTAGCAGGGTGGGTATGGGTGGGCGAAGCCCACGTGCGACTGAAAAGGACAGCCGGAGTGATCCCTGTGGTAACTTTTCTGACACCTCTAGCTTAAAACTCCTAAAGACTAAAGGATCGATAGGCCATGCTTTGACAGTTTGTATTCATACTGAAAATCAAAATCAAGTGAGCTTTTACCCTTTTGTTCTACATGAGATTTCTGTTCTCATTGAGCTCACCTTAGAACACCTGCGTTATCATTTGACAGATGTGCCGTCCCAGCCAAACTCCCAACCTGACGGTGTCTTGGACGTGGATCCGCCCGTCCGAGGATGGGCGTTAAGTCCAGAATGTGGACCTTGCAGTCCACCTCCGCTCCATCCAATAAGTAAAAAAACCATAAGAGTAGTCGTATTTCACCGGCGCATTGCTGCTCCCACTTATTCTACACATCTCATGTCTTTTCACAAGGTCAGACTGGAGTCAAGCTCAACAGGGTCTTCTTTCCCCGCTAATTATGCAAAGTCCGTTCCCTTTGCTGCGGTTTCGCTAGATAGTAGATAGGGACAGTGGGAATCTCGTTAATCCATTCATGCACGTCACTAATTAGATGACGAGGCATTTGGCTATTCCTCCCTCCACCCAACGATCCTGCAAAAAGCAGGCACTCACCCTACAAACAGACACAAGATCCCAAAGCCCTCAACTAAACCAGCCGCAGCCCTTTGACTAACGGTGGTTTCGCAGCTCAGCCACCAGATGGTAACACTATACAATGTCCATCCAAGGATGGAAGAAGATTTGCTTTTTAGATGGTAGGAGAAGCTTAACTCCAATGCGACCCACATCAACGGGTAAATCGGACCTCCACGAAGGAGATCGTCATAGTGACCTTACCCTGTAGGTGGAGCACTGGAAGTGGTTATAAATCCAACTCCTCCGCTCTAGAAGGAAGTGTGCGAGTCAGTCATGGCGCGTTTGCGGATGACATTGCGTTGTACGCTGTCACGCCGGCTGGACTGCAGGTGCTGGCTGATGACCTTAACCACCAGCTGGGGAGAGTCATAGCTACTCCCGCCGTTTACCCGCGCTTGGTTGAATTTCTTCACTTTGACATTCAGAGCACTGGGCAGAAATCACATTGCGTCAACACCGTTTCCGGCCATCGCAATGCTTTGTTTTAATTAAACAG
>Ga0126336_10002710_pt1 | contig 10221 bp, 6 predicted proteins | sample SidCmetagenome_FD_92530 | JGI IMG/M metagenome (GOLD analysis project Ga0126336, IMG submission 92530) | Coral microbial communities from El Islote,Puerto Morelos, Mexico - Siderastrea C C metagenome | ecosystem: Host-associated > Invertebrates > Cnidaria > Coral | place: El Islote,Puerto...
ACCGAGGTAAAACCGGAGTTTTCAAAGAAGTTAGACGAGGTTTTCCCGAGGTCAAACTGGAGATACAAACTGCGATTCCACCGCGGCAGTATCGCGGAAAATGCACCAATACTTTCGAGCGGTGTCATTGTGTTAGATATGCATGCATTTGCTCGTTTCCTTTCTCATGTTTATTTGCGTTCCCTGGTTCGGCTGAGCGTGAAATCATTGATAAACGACACAATTTCATTACTCTAACAGCAGGACCCCAGTTATCTCATACATCGCCGCCTTAAAATAAGGGAAATATGTCCGACAACGTCCGAAAACACAGCGAAGTTACTCCCTTGCGAATACCGAACATCGCACGAACAACACCGAATCTCCACGAATGGTCACCGAAATAACCATAGGGACGCAGCAGTGTGGTCAGATTATCTCTTGGTTACTATTGTTAGGAAGTTAAAATGGAATCGTTTTTATTAGGACGTTTTTACTAATCTCAATTAAGGGTTTACGCTCAAAAATATTTCTTGTTTACAGTTTGTTCGTAGTGTAAGGACATTCAAAGTTTAAGCTAGTCCACAGGGGCATTTCTTTAGTTTTTGAGTAGTACTGTCTACTGAAAGGATTGGTTGAATTTAGGTGTGGTATCCTAATGTAGGCATGCTTGAGAATTAGAGCTGACCTTGGATTTTACCTACATGAAATTTCCTGTTTGGTTTTATGGTCGAACCTTCTAGTTTTATCGTCGAGCTTTTATTGGTCACTGTCACAACAGGAAGTGAAGCAAAAGATCCCACGGTCAGCAAACCCAAACATGTCTACAACTTTAGCATATAGCAAGGTTTTCGAGAGGTGTTAGTTGTCAGTTGTTCCCAGAAGTTTGACGAAATGTTAACCGTGTAAAAAGAAGAAGAGTAGGAAATAAAACCAGAGTCCTAGTACCTCTAAGTGTTGTCAAGCGAGTCGGTCCTCTAAATATTTTGGTGGAGAATTTTGAAGCTACTTCAACTGTAAGTGGAAATTTCTTCTTTTTCGCATGCCTTTCTGTTGCAAGCTAGCCTACATCGTTAGTGTATTTCTCTAGCCACTGAATGGAGCATATGTAAACGTAGCTTGTTGTCGATAATTGTTCATTTTTATTAGATTTTCTTGAGACATTTTGCAATGAGTCAATAACAAAATTGGATTAATTATTAGTTTTTTAGCGGTTTCTCGCCATAAAGAATTTGTTTTGGCAAACTTGGTTTGTGCTAGTTCATCAACTCGTAATCCTGATTACTAAGTGAAGGGCGCGAGCCCTGTCTGAAAGGACTGCCAGCCAGGAAAATTAAGCTGGGTATGTCAGTTCAAATAAATGGCCTGCCCCTCCACCGCCCGTCTCAGAGTCTAGGAGGCCACTGTTTCGCCCTTTTTTTAGGTCATGAACTTCCCCACGGGCTGAAGTCCAGGCACAAGCATTGAGTGTAAATTCCACAACAAGTAGAAGCTCAGAATTTTCTTGGTGCTCAGGTGATCATAATTCTGATTCGGAAGAAGAAGTTATTTACGAATACGCGGAGGGTAGGTGGCAAAGTGCTGAAGTTGTTCGCGAAAACGAAGGCATCGAGCATAATTCTTTGTCTAGCAACTCTAGCCTTGATAGCATTGATTGTTTTTCTTTGGTTGCATACGAGAACGTAAATATGCAAAATCAAGTGGCTTCAGATAGCGCTAATGTACAGGGCCAAGTCAGTCCAAGCCAAATTGATCAGTTGTGTACGGCAATGCAGCAAACATAATGCGTACAGCTCTCACTTCACAGCCTAGTGCTAATCCTATTGATCTTATTGTCAAATCATCTGTTACATTTCTTATCTTTAGAGGGGATGAGTGTGAAGATGTTCATGAGTTTATCAGGAACTATAAGAGAGCTGATCGGTTAAATGGTTGGAATGAAGTCAACTTAGCAGTTTAAGGGTCTCCACTTTATTTGAAGGGTCACGCCAGTGCGTGGTTTAAAACTTTACCGACACCAGAAGAGATGACTTTCGATCGGTTATCAGCAGAGCTGATTAAGCATTTCGCTTCTGGAGCTACCGAATGGCGCGTAAGGCAGGCGCTCGGCCAACGCCGTCAGTTAGAGAAAGAAGCTGTTGCTGATTTTTCATACAGTCTACGGACACATTGCGCTAGGTTAAATTTGCCTAGGAGTGAGTGGACTCACTATTTTGTGCAGGGGCTTCTGCCCGAAATTGGCGAATATGTTGTGTTACAACAGCCTGAAAATTTGGAGGCAACAGAAATTTGCGCCAAGTTGAAAGAGTCAGTGTTGGCCAATTCAATTAAAACACGAAGCATATGATCCTAAGGAAGTCTCGCCTAAATTTTGAAGGAGCTGTCAAAAGCAGCCAAAGAAAAAATAATTGGTGCAGTCGGTCAAACAGAACCTTATGTCAAGAAGTCTGAGATGAAGCAAATCATTACGGAAGAATTTTAGCGAACTGGTGGGGAATTCGTCTTCCAGGCCCAATAGGTATAATCAGCGTAATGACAGCCAGTACTTATTTTCATTACAACGGCAAGCACTAGAAACAGTTGCAGGGAACAGCTATGGGCTCCCCAGTTTCCGTTGCTGTTGCAGAAATCGTTATGCAAAGCATCGAGGAACGAACCCTCGCTACTTACAACAAGCCTTGAAAAACTACCCCAATTTTTTAAAGATATTTCCGTCGAGCATGTGCATTTAAATAAGTGGCACTGAAGCATTCCAAGCTGGTGGATAAAAGATAAACCGTAGTTTTAGAGATGGTTGGTCTCATGTAACTACTTATACCAGTCTGACTTTCAGACCGGTCTCATGTAAACAAAATTGTACCAGTCTCAGTTTACACCTCTTTAATGAAATCGGGGTTTTACTGCCCCTGGGTATCTGAGGATGTTGTTAAACACTCTTGAGAGCTGCTCAACTTTAGTCTGAGGGGGTGTTTACATGACACCAGTACATTGTATGGTTTCATTCTGATACAAGTTCATCCCAGTTCCCTCTTGCTTCTCTTTGTTACATGATTACAGCACAAAATCTCGTAACAGTGCGAGTCATACCTGGGTGGGTTCATACTGGTATCACGTAAACATGGTATACCTGTTTGATTCATTCTGCATTAAGTTAATTAACCATATAGCCATCCAGAATAAGTCTCACATAGCAACAGCTTCCTTCTCTTATGATGTCATAAGCTATCAAATTCCATTTCCTGACCTTTAACACTAAGTACGTAGGGTACGACTATCACAGAATAATAATGAGAACCATTCTCGACCAACATCAGCATGGGATAATTATGATGGGGCGACTCTGGTTTAGAATCTTCCTTCACAGTGAGGACTTGAGACAGGGCCTTTGGGAGGCCGTTTAATCCTCTTTTTTTTCTATTGTACAGTTTTTCTTAATTACGTTTGTTAACTTTCATTCTAAGCTACGCTTTTGCAGTACTGTAATTATATATATTCATGCAAATAAAACTTGTTGTTGTTGTTGTTGTTTAAAATCCCAACACGATGACATCATACGGTGTTGTCCATACGACAGCCGGGAAAGAGCAATTACTAACGACCACACATTGCCTACCATGAACGTCTTGCACTCATAATTACTTTATTTCATGATAATTTGCACTGATATTTTGGAATTTAACATTCGGCTCCCAATATAAAAAAGATTGCATCAAGAGTAATGAAGAAAACAAGATTTGCTTTCAGGTTGTAGCTGTCAACAAATTTGTCCGTCAGTGCTATTTTGTCACTTTCGGTTTTGTGGATGACAACGTTATTTATCTTGCAAGCTGCTTGCAAGTAGTCTGACAACCACCAAAATTTTTGGCAGGCTTGTTGTCAGACCACTTGTAAGATAAATTAGTCGCCATTCACAAGACTGTTTGTAGAAAATGATTTAATCTGAGTCGCGTCATTCGTAAGGCCGGTCTACACCACCATGATACCACCATGTGTTGTTCTAAATACAGCAGTCAGGAGAAAAGTGAGTATAGCGGCAACCACAAATTGCCTACATACGCCTGAACGTAAAATAATAATGCACAGATATCTATTTCATAAAAAAATTGTACTGATGTCTTTGAAAACAAACAAAACGTTTGCTTGGAAGTATAGGAAAAGTAAACAATCATTTATTCTTCCAGGTTGTAGCTGTGAGCGACAACCGTTACTTCATGAGTATTTTTTCCTGCTCAGTATGATTGTTAATTATCCTGCAAAGTCGTGCGGAATATCGCCTGATACTTAGCCGACGAGGCCGTAGGCCGAGTTGACTAAATCAGGGGATATTCCGCAAGATAATTGTTTCATTATTCAACAAATTCTGATCGACTTCCATTTTCAAAAGAAGAAAAACCATATTTCTATGATAAAAACGCTAAAAGCTAGCAACACATGATAAACACCAAAGCCAGACTTCAAGAAATCCATGTTTACTATCGTTCACTTAAAGGAGCTACGTCACGGATAACGTAACTTGAATTGAAAAAGCTGGCAAGTTTTTTCAAGTTTGTCATTCGTAATCCGTCTTAATCTCCCTCAGTCGTAACCATCCTCGTTTAGTTTTGGTTAATTATTACTTCTTTGGTGTTTTTCTAACTTAGGAAACTATTATTTTGAGGTTTCCGTTGATGAGAAAATAATTTTGTCAGATCAGAAAAATGAATGAAAACGCCGTGACATAGGTCCTTTAAAAAGGCTCATTTACAAACTCATGTTTGGAAATGACAAGACAATTTTGAATTAAAATCTTTTTTTACTTTACAACTTTCCGTGAGCAAGGTTTCTGCTTCGCTCGCAATAGCATTTTCTCGGTTGAGTTCTCACCATGAAAATTCCAAGTCAACCTCTGGATATCCTTGTAAACTAAAGCAAATACTTGTTGACTTTTTGAGAGCATTTAGCCGTGGAAAGTTTTTTTTATGGATGTTAAAAGTTCTGGAGAACACTGCTAAAACTGCCTCGCTTTTCAAAATGGCCGCCTGAACAAGCCGTGAAAAAAGACCTGCAGTGCACTTCCAAATATGGTCATCTACGTATATCGCTGGATATCTGTCATGTACGGAAGACAGATATCGAGGGCTTCCTGACCATATATGGGCATATGGTTCTGCCATAAAAAAATCTTGTTTCGTGTACCTAAATACACCTACCCACCATTTTGTAGACATAATGGCTATAACGGGATCACTTTGCATGCATATAGAAAGTAGACAGACATGTTGTCTCGGAAACATCCGAACAGGAAAACAATCATTTTTTTGGAAATTTTGGGCACCCGCCCCTCCGTCCCGTGGCCGCCTAGATATGTTTATCCTACTTTTCAAAAGATTTTTATTTTGCATTTTTAATTCTGGCATGCTGTTGCTATATAATAACTAAAATATCCCCAAGAGGAACCGTAATAAAGTTTCTGGCGCCCAGAACAAACACTGATGTACTAGAAATGAAAGAGATCACATCCATACCATAAACTCAATCATTAATACTTAGTACTGGAAAGATTTAGCCGCCATTACATATATACACGGTGCTCGCCTCTGAAAAAAGCAGCTGGTGCCCAGCGGCAGCTTTAGGGAAAGCAGTTTTAGCGGACGTTTTCCAGCCATTTATTTCTTAAACCATTCAATGAAAAAGGAAAAACAAGCAGGGAAACACGGAAATGTAGCCCTGCAAGGTATCTTGCTGTTACGCTGTTGATTGGCCTGGTAAATTTAAATTGAGAAAAGAAATAGAAAACTCACCTGCTTTGTGACAGAAATGAAAAATTCCAAGCTGTAGCAACACAAAGTACGCGATCGATAACATGATTGAAATGATAACCACTGCGACAAAACGAGTGAACAATCGGAAACAATCTGATCCGAAGAATGATGACTAATGAAAAGAACTTCATACGAAACCAAGAGAGCAGCCTAATATATCGAAGAGTGGCATAAATAAAAGTTACCTTACTTGAAGTAAACCGAAGTCGCTGTGTCCATGAAAGGGCATTGAAAACTGGCTTCCACCAGTTTAAAAATAGGGCCACATTTGTGTCTTCTTATTATTGTAGGTTACAAAAATCTTATGAATGGTGCTGAATTTCATTCTAGTGATATCAACAGCCGGAAAATGGTGCTCAGAAACAGTGTCGTGTAAATAAACCGAAGGTAAATCTTAATGGCATGTGACTAAACTCAAGGGATAAAAATAATTGTTGGTTCTAAAATTATTAACATAACATTTTTGAAAATCGGGGTAACGAACGGCACCGGAACATCCTTGATGATTTTTAGATAGTTTAGATTAAAACTTAAACTATTATTCTGAGTTCAGACAGAGAAACGTACAAAGGATTTAACCCTTGCTGTCAATGAGCAAGCCCACCCAGGGAACTTGTTATGTTCAGTTTGAAATATTTGTTTCTAAGGTTTTAATGCTCGGCCCCACTAGCATCTTGCTATAATCACTTGCCGAGGGTAAATAAAGGATATTTATTTATTTTTTTTATTTTAACTAAATAACCTAACAAGATTTTTCTTTCGAAAACAAACAATAAATTGTAAGCTTTGAAAAGAGAATAATAATAAGAAGAAATACATCTCGTACGAAAGCACCACCATAAGCTTTTTGAACTTAAAGGGAACCCGTAAGGCTTGACTGTGAAAAAAAGCCACTCAAGAGAATATTAAATTCCTCATTTCCTTTTACCAAAGTTAGGTGTCGTTTTCAAGTCTTTCCAACAGCAACCTTTTTGCAACCAAATAAGCTTATTTTTGCCACAGTATTCTTATAAAGAACCAAGTAGTTGCCGTAAAATATAGAGACGATAAACAAACAAGGGTCACGTATCAAAGAAAACGGGTAAATATATACGCTCAAATTCCGCTTTCGCCAAAAATCGGAAACTCGGAGAATACGCAACACATTACAGGTGCGTTAACGAACGGCATTGAGATAATAATTCAAACATACTATTTAGAGAAATACCTAAATAGGTAAATAATATGTCTCATCTTTAATCATCGATTTACTGGTGAAGCGTTTTTACCGATATCTCTTTTCCCCTTAAGGCTGGCTGACCCTTCCTTTGGTCTTCACTGGCAATATTTCGAAAATGATTTATGTAGAAAGCCTGTTGTGTGTTCTACAAAATGAGTTATCAGTATGATGAGTTGCAGCGCTGCTAGGGACCTCTGACGTTATCTAAGATTGTTGCCATCTTGGATTTTACCGAATGTTATTTATTATCACAAAACGGCGGGTCTTGAAGCTGTTTGTTGCCAGCCATGTAGAATATGACAAAAAAAGACTTGACAACCAGTCACTTATGACGTCTAATCGTGCAACCATAGCAACCAATTCTTTCCAAGCTTGTGCCAAAATGTGTCTATGGGATAGGCGCACACCTACTGAAAACGGCAGGTGCAGTTGATAACTTGTCTTGGAAAATTTTTAAGAAAAAAATGGGGGTAGCATCCAGTCCCCCCACCCCACCCTATATGTCCGAGGGTTAAGTTTGGTTAAAGAAATAAATATCCCTGCAATTCAAACATTTGCCTGACTTTAAAAAAACTAAATAAATGCAAGAAAAAAAGCAAAGACTAAATCTGCAGAGGCATTTACATATCACTGGAAAAGTTGAAAATTTACATAGTATGTAAAAAACATGTAAATATGTTACCGGCGCTCCGGTTCTCGTTCTAAACAACAGAGGACTAGCACTCCTTTCAGTTGAGCCTCTTTTATTTTCCTCGCTCTACGTTCTTCTTGTAACTTAGATTACACTACTCTGATCTTACATTACTCGTATTTCGAGAAAATAATAATAGGACGACTCGCGGGCACGAAACTTCCGGTCCACTAAGTAACAAAGTCCAAAGTCACGAAACTCTCGTAGGGTGCAATCCCTACATACTCCCCGCTCCAAAAAAAGTGTCGTCCCATGACACGTGAGGAGTAAAACAGTGACATTGTCTGCTTATTCATTGGAGCACTCTGCTTGGTGCAGATGCTATTGGTAACCTCAGTCACAGTCGACACTATGCTTAACAATAATTCCTAACTTAAAGATTTGGGGTCCCACGCACAACTGTGTTGTCTTGTTCAACTTTTCTTACTCCAACAATTGCAATAGCATCTGTGAAATAGGTACAATATCGGCTTAAGCTAGCGAAACCAGAGAACTGAACTGTCAGTTTTTTTTTCTATTCTATAAAGGATAAAGAAATTTCAGTTTCTCAATGTTCTTGGATGTGGTTGTTGAACTAGGACACCACATTATACCAGGTTACCCCACGGCACCGGTGGCGCTATATACTGTAGGCGGGGCAGTCCAAAATATGCAGGCATCCGTGGGTACATAGCTGCCATAGGGTCCCATAGTTGGGGCAAGTTGTAATTCATGAAGTGGGGTGGGGCGTGAGTGGCCCAAAGTGCATGTACAGTCGGTGCGTCCCACTGTGACAATTGTGGCTCGCCTGGAGCATCATAGGTCAGGCGCACAGGTGGATGACGGTCACGGTGTGAGCGCGCTTCTCTGGCTGGTTCACCTGGTACATCAGGAGGAGTGGTCAGGTGTGGTGCTGGTGGTGGATCATCCGCTGTAGCATTTTGAGGTGGCAGAGCCTCTTCGGCCTCCTCATCTCCTATGTGAGCACCAGGAGGGGCCTCCGATACTGGGCGCTCAGTAGTCGGTGTTGGATGGACAGAAGGAACTGTCATAAGCAGGAAGTCGTCTTCTTCCTCCGATGAAGACTCGCAAACAGCAGTTGTCGTTGAGACGTCCTCTTGCCTAGGTCGCTGTCTAGTCCGCTTTCGTTTGGGTGTAGGGGCTTCTTGAACATCAGCTGGTAGGAAGTCACAGGGTAGAAGCAGGTTTCTGTGCAGAGTTCTATGACGGCCGTCACCGACTTCTGGCTTGACCTCGTAGACTGGGCTGTTTGGGTTCTTTTGCTTCATTACAACATGGACGCTCTCTTCCCAGTATGCTCTGAGTTTTCCCGTTCCATCACGGGGTGACATGTTTTGCACTAGAACTCTGTCGCCGGGCTGTAACACTGAGCTACGCACTCGACGATCATAGTGTCGTCTGGCTTTAGACGCACTGAGGTTAGCTTTCTGATTAGCTAATTCATACGCCTTGGCCATAGCAGTCTGCCACGTCTCCACGTACTGCTGGTAGCTTTTCCTGCTTTTGGGTTGTGGAGAGATAAAGATGAAGTCAATTGGGAGTCTTGGGTGGCGTCCAAAGAGAAGAAAGAACGGAGAGTAGCCTGTGGCTTCACTTCACGTGCAGTTGTAGGCGTGAACAACCTTGTTGAGGTGATCTTTCCAGTGGGATTTCTGCGTTTCGGGGAGAGTGCGCAGCATGGACAGGAGTGTGCGGTTAAAACGTTCCACTCGTCCATTGCCTTGGAGGTGATATGGTGTTGTTCTCGAATGGGCAATCCCACACAGCTGTTCGAGCCTCTGGAACAGGTGGTTCTCGAACTCTCCCCCCTGGTCGTGGTGTATCTTGGCTGGAACCCCAAACCGTAAAATGAAGTCGTTGTAAAGCATTTCAGCCACAGTCTTGGCCGACTTATTGTGGGTTGCGTAAGTTTGGGCATACCTAGTGAAGTGGTCCACGATGACAAGGATATATTCATAGCCACCACTGCTCTTCTATAAGTGCAGAAAATCGACACCAATGAGTTCAAATGGCGCAGTTGTCACGATTGGCTGAAGTGGGGCCCTTGACTGGATGGAGGGATGTTTCTGTTTTAAGCAGCGGCAAACCCTTCCAATGAAATGTTCAATGTCCCGCTGCGTGTGGGGCCAGTAGAAGCGTTCCCTTGCCAAGTCGAGGACTCTGTCTGCGCCAAGATGACCCATTTCCTCATGGAGCTCCCTGTACACCAGGCGGTGGAACTTCTTCGGGAGGACAATTTGGCTCTGTTTACCGTTGTTGCGCCGTAGGACTCCCTCAGAGTCTAATGAGAGTTTTGCCCACTCATGAAGCAGGTGTCGGGTGTCTGGTAATTCTGATTGTTGTTGTCGTTGCGTGGGGCGTTTGCCAGACTGAATCAGGGTAACTACTCTCCCAATTGTTGGGTCTTGTGTTTGGGCGTGTCGGATTTCACTGGGCAGGACTTGCGGCAGTTCGGAGGTTTTTGGCTGTTTAGAGTCCAGGTCGAGCAGAGAAGGATTGTCAGTTAAAGCAGTGAGCCATGGGGCCTTTCC
>Ga0126336_10002711_pt1 | contig 10220 bp, 3 predicted proteins | sample SidCmetagenome_FD_92530 | JGI IMG/M metagenome (GOLD analysis project Ga0126336, IMG submission 92530) | Coral microbial communities from El Islote,Puerto Morelos, Mexico - Siderastrea C C metagenome | ecosystem: Host-associated > Invertebrates > Cnidaria > Coral | place: El Islote,Puerto...
CGCAATTTTTTCCGAGAAAAAAAAAAATCCCCAGAGGCCACGTTCGTTTTGTTCAGAACTCAAAAGTATGTTGTTGTTTTTCGTGAGTGAAGTTGGGAGATGGATCGAATCAAGTACCTCGTTATTGCAAGTGTCGGCATAAGTTCATGATGTCAATTTTACTGGAATTTAACCGGAAAAAATGTCAAGCTGGAATTTTCATCATGTTAAATTCCTAGAAAGGTCGGATATTGATATAATAGATTAATTCAAAACAACGACCTCAAATAAACTTTAGTGACAATTTTTTGCCTTTTCTAACTCGTTCTGGTTAATGCACAGGAATTGTCATCCTGCACATTAACTCTTGATGTACCAAAGTACACTTACACTACCTTTATTCGTTATTATTTTTAGGGAACAGTGTGGGGGAAGGGGGGGGGGGAGGGGGCAAAGGGGAAAAATGAAACATAAAGCACATGAGATTTTCTTGATTTAACCTTCCTTGGCGTAGCCTAAGACGCACAATTATTTTTTCTGAACTGAGCATGGTTCCCGGCTTACTCTTCTGCATTTTTGACTAATATAATTTTTTGGGGCTGATCCATTAAACCACCGTTTTCCACCGTACATCGATGGTTAACTGAAAAACACTATATATAGCTCGCCCAGTTAATTCTTAAACATGACTCTAATGATTTATATTCAAGTTTCATTTTTGAACAATCCATCTAAGTTACGTGACCGTTAAACGGTTCACTAAAGCCTTGTAATCAGACATTCTCAGGCATTAAGTCCCAGATGCTGGTCGAAGTTTGGACTAGGAGGATCCTGCGGATCGACATCCATAAGATTAACTTCGTCTCCTTCAGCTTTATTTTCTTCCATCTTCTCGTTCGTCTCTTGCTTCTCACTGAAAACCTTTAGGCTGGAAAGGGATTTTATTTCAAGTGACTGGTTCTGTTTCGGTTCTGGGCCTTTGTTGTAAATATATGCAGCCAAACCAATTTCCTCCTCCACGGTATAAACAACGATCAAGACACCTCCGTTAGGAAACTGGCTGCGGATGCTGGAAGCCTCTCCTGGAGTTGGCTTGTCAGCCTCGTGCACCCGTTGAGGATGTAGAATATATTTCCCAATATGTTGCAAGGATGGGTAATCCTTCGACAGGCTTTCTTTTTCTTCTTCTTCTTTCTTCTTGAGTGGATGATCATCGTTCTGTATTAGCTGTTGCTCATTCTTCCTTTCAGTTGGCCTGTGGACGACGTGCAATACAGGCTCTTCGTCTGATGTCCACAAACCGAACAAGTCTCCCTCACCACAAATCTCGCTGGTACCACGTTTGTGGAGCAGCCCCTTAATCATCTTACGATCTTCTTCGAACATGTAAACATGATCATGTTTCGGTTCGCCTTCTTCAGCAGGCCGCAGGGATCCTGAAGGCGAGCTCGGCCAATAATCTCTCGGTCTTTGTTCGTTGACAGTTGAAGTCGTATCTTCGTCTTGCAGTATGTGGCTTAAGATAACATCAACCTTACGAAATGGACTCTGGCCAGGTAGTTTGTTGATTTCACCTTTCTCATAATTTCTCTGCCCCTCTTTGTAAAGGTATGGCGACAGGGTAACCTGTCCATTTTGCAGTATATTAGCAATGATGAGAAGAAACCCACATGTTCCTCTAGGGTAGTTTCGAATCACTGTCGATGAATCACCCGAGCTTGGCTCTGACAGACGCAGTCGGTGGTGCGAATGCCACTCTCCAATGTGGCAAAGCTGGTAATCTTTCGTTAGGAGCCCCCCAACTCGCTCTAGATAAGGAATGCTCTGATAGAAAGACACTTCTGTGCGAGTACAGCCAATAGCTGGGCCGAGCACGACGTGTAATACGGGCTCTCCATCGCTGGTCCACAGACCAAACAGATTTCCGCCTGTCTCTTTAGCTGGATGAAGCAACACCAAGTATGCCATTCTATTGAGGTCTTCCTCGAACATATGAACTGCAAAGCGAGGACCAGAGCCAAACCTACGGAGCATTTTTGTACGCTTGTTTTCAGCATCGACCAGCGACGAATGTTGATATGAAAATTAATCCTGCCGTAAACGTCTTGATATATTAACCGATCATGCGCTCCAATTCGTTTAATTTCCTAGAAATGAGTTCAGCTTTTACTAGTCGGGCTTCTGTTTTTTAACTGTAATTTATTAATAACCTCAAATTCTCTTACTTAACTGGCAGCCTAATGTTTAAGGAATTACCACCGAGTCACTACCAGTTTTGATTTTCAAGTTCAACGTAGAAAAAATGTCCTTGTCTTTCCCTTCTTTTACATATGCAAATATTGGCCCGAAGTGTTAGCAGGGAACTTTATGTTCCGGTTTTTCTCAGAAATGTTGTCGTGACACTCAAACGTGAGCGCTTTATATAACACCCCGGTCAGTTATACAAAATACGGCAAACATACTTGAAATTATTTTACTGGACAAACATGCACAGACGCTTTATCATAACATAAAACCTCGGTTTTGAAGAAATTGTATAGCAGTTCTCAGAACGCAAAATCTTAAAGACTCAGTGTATTTTTCAGTTTTATTTATTTATTTTTCTCAGAAACGTCAACTGACGAAAGGGAATTTGAAACAAAACATTTATTTCTTCGATCTTCATTCTAGCAAATTTTATTTTTTGATATCTTAAACTCTTAAACAACAAAATGAAATAAGCCTTTGGATTTTAGAATAGATCAGTGGCAGTGCACCGAATCTTTTCGATCAATATTAACATACTAGCTTTATAGGCCTAAAAAACTTCCGCTTTCACTCAGAGACATTATGCTAATATCTAAACTTCCTTTGGATTGTATTATAAACAGGTAGGATTCTAAGAAATGCCTAATTAAAAAAAACGCAATTGTTTAAAGTTGCTGTGAATTATCTGTTGTGTTTTTTTACTCTAAATGTCTTTTTACTGAATATGGATTTCCATCCAAGGCAGATGCCGATACCCGGAGACAGTGTAGTGTTTCGGAATGTGACTTGTTACGTCCTGATTGTTCCGTTCTACCCATTTTGAAACGAAAATACCTCAGTAAGGATTTTATACGTCAAAACGTTTGTGATCGACACTTAATAAACCTTAAATGGGTCAAGAAGTTAGTTCGAGACTCCTCCCTTTTTCGCTAGTCGTTGTAGACCAAATAATCTGAAAATGAAAATCAGTATTGCTCTCGTTCTCTGAAGAGCTTTGTTATGTATCCTCAGAAAACAGAATGTCTGCGGTTGACGGAAGTACACTGAGCCTGGTAAATTTTCATGCCTACAAACTATTCGACAATATGGCAGCCATTTGTTGCAAAATCGGTCACTATCCAAGTTAATTTTCCAGGCAATAAATCGCGCATTGGTCTGGCTTTTGTTGTGTTATCTTGCTTATCGATCGATATCGTGCTAAGCTGTTGCTTCAACAGGTTTCCAGTTTTATTGCTGTATAACTATAGCACTGTCGCCCTCTGCTTTTGTTTCTTCGTTTTTAAGGTAGTGAAACTCTTAAAATTCCTTAAGTTGCTTGGTTTTTTGTATCCTTTTCGTATCTGCCCTTACTTGTATTACAGTTGAAGCTGAAGGACGCACTAAACATGAAATCGACTCCTTCCTACGCCACCTACCCCCCCATCCCCTAAACAAAATGCGATTGAATGGGCCTGTATGTCCACAGGTACCCCAAGCGCTATGGGAGATATAGACCGCGTGATCTTTGTTCAACGTTGTTCGAGTGTTGCAATTTGAGCGACCGTTGCGTCACAGCGAAATTATAAGGATTTGTATGGAAAAAAACGCTTCCTACTTCAATTTAAAAATACGAACAGTTTTCAATTAAAAATAAAATCCCTCCCTGAACTCTTTTGCCTGTTTATTTTTCCCCTATGCGGTTTCTGGAGCGATTTAGAGCAATTCCACTCAGTTTTATGCCGGCATCATGTATATCATGTAAACGAAGGTAACCGGGTATATAAATTGTATGAACTAAGAAAAATGGGTTTTCCTACAACCATCAACCATTCATTACTGCAGAGACAATGGGTGTAACGTCATTAGGTTAACGTCATTAGGTAGGCCACTAGAATAATATTTCACGTAATCCATTATCTTTCCTTTGAAACCTACTGTTTTGGTGCCTTAACACAAAAACGACTGTGAAAAAAGTGTTCAAGACGTGAAGCGTATGCAATCTGCATCCTAACTTTATACACCACTGAACATCTATCATAACATGAAGTAATTATTGCAGTTTCATATTAATGGATACTGGTCTTAAATGTAAAGAAGACCATCGCAGTCTCTGGCCTATGTACACAACCTTTGTTTTGCATTCCGGCTTTGTATCAGAGTTTACATCCATGAAGGGCGATTTTCGAGTTTGTTATTAGACTTCGCTGATTTGGGTCTGTTTTCTCTTGTCTTGGTGTGAGGGGATTGGGGTGAATATTTTCTTCGCGTCCAGGGTTGGGGTTGGTACTTTACGGGCTCACGAGTTTTGGGCAAACCCTGTTTGGGAGGTCGGTGTTGGGGTATGCGTGTACTAGGTTGACGGATGCGAGGCAGATATGTAGTGGTTTCACCAGGTTGGAATGGATATCCTCTGGGTTCATGGAATTCCGGCGAGTATTCCCGAAAACTGTGTAATGCACCTTGTGAAAATCTATAAATTTCTTTTCCTCTCTCTATGCTCGCCCTGATGCACCCAATGTTTCTAAATGCATTTTGAGTACGTAGAAGTACAATCTTGCCTTTTTGATCAAAATTATAGGTGGACGTTTTCGTGTAAAGGTAAGGAGAAAATTCCACTTGACGAGATGACACGATGTTAGCAATGATCAGAAGGAAACCGCAGACTCCAGAAGGATAGTTCCTTATAACAGTTGATGAATCACCTCCACTTGGCTGGAACAGGTGTAGTTGATGGTGGGAATGCCATTCTCCTATGTGACACATATCCTGACATAAGTACAAGACCGTAATATCTCGATCATGTGAATTCCTCGTAAATAAATCTAACACGCGTTTATCACCACTACCTTCGTTCATCAGATCATCCATCACTAAAATACCTTGTCCTTTTGGAAACCATTCATCCAAATCCTCTTCGTTAGGGATGCCTTTATGAAATTGTATACCGGCTTCAGCCATCTCTTCAAAACATTCTTGATACACGGAGGTACAATACACAATGGCTTTAGGACGTCTTTGAAACAGTTTAAGGTTTTCCATCAGTAACCGTTTGGTAAAATACGTTTTTCCGCAACTCGATGGCCCTACGATTAAAATCGAAGAGGGCATATGAAAATGAAAATCGGACGCTTGATCTTCGATAGGGGTTTCATCTTGCTGTAAATTTCGACAGTAGTGCATTTCATGTCGTGTCCTGTTATCCACACGCGTAAAGGTTTTTCCACATAAACGACAAGGGTACAGCATGACCGCACAAAGTTTTTCTAAGTAGAAGCTTCGCTTTGTAAGAGTAAATAAATGATTCGTCACCGCACTTGTTTATATACTTTTTCTATTGGGTTCTGTTTGCCCTCCTCATATGAGTTGACATTCCAGTTTCAGCCATACTTTCTCTTTTTCCGGTTCTGTGGGTTTCTTGTCGCATACTTTGAAATGACGTTTGACGCTAAACAGTCGAGTAAACCATTTGTGGCAATAAGGGCATGGAAAGATTTCTTTAGGCCTGGCTTGCTGACAACTATCTCTCTTATGTCGTTTTAATGTCCAAGGACGCGTAAAGGTTTTAGGGCACATATCACATGCATAGCGCTTAGACATCCTGTCTCGTTGAAACATAAACTCAAAATGACTGCTTTCCCTAGTACGGTGCTTTATTTATAGTCACCCATCCAGTACTGTAGAAACTTGTAGAGAAACTAGAGCCAGGTCAGGGCCAGGTCAGGGCGCCACAATCGGATAGTATTTACGCCTCACACGAAATTAGAAGAAAGATAAGCAATATTATGATACTTTGTTGATCTAAAGATTAGTTTCACTAATTTAACAGGATCTTCTCGATTGCTATATAAAGAGGTGTGTTAAAAGTTATTTCATTTGTCTTTAGGGTATTGGTGCGTGAACATCTTCACTATGGCTCCAACCATCAAGTTTACACTACAACCGTTTAGAGACAGGCAAACCACCCGATTTCATGTAAGGGAGCGTGTGTTTCAAACCACCATGCAGCAAACCGGGAATTTTCGTTCACCCCGGGAACTAATGACAGCTCTGGAAGAAGGATTAAGAGAAGCCGTACAAAATGTTTTAGAGCAGGATACGGATGCACAGGATACAGACAGGCTGTATTTCGACATTGGTTCATCACGATTGTCAAGTAATTACCGTTCGTGGGGGTTACGGGTGAAAACGTGGCGGGAAGATCCTCGAATTGTTCAAGCGGGATTTGCCCATTTGGCCTCAGCATTAAACTCGAACGAGTCCTTCACGCTGGATGACACCTTTACCGTCAACATCACCCGCGCTAGAGATCCGGTTCTTGGTACAGGGAAACAAAAAGGCAAAGCCCAACCTATGAAACCGGGCCACAAGGATTCAGCTGTCCTCGTCGACCGTAAAAAAAGTATCATTAAAATAAAGAACAAGGATGAGAAGTGCGGCGCTCGGGCCCTGGCTACTGCTCAAGCCATCTTCGAAAACCACCCTCAAGTGGAAAAAATCAAAAAAGGGAGAAATATCCAGGAAGATCTCGCCGTCCAGCTGCATTATGAGGCTAAAGTACCTTTTGGTCCCTATGGAATTGAGGAACTCAAAAAATTCCAGAAAGTCCGTACTCAGTACCGAATTGTGGTCGTCAACGTCAAGGAGAATCACAGATGCATCGATTTTGGTGAGGAAGGAAAACCGATCCTCGCCTTGGAGTACAACGACGGGCATTTTAACGTGATTACTTCTCTCAAAGGCTACTTTCGCACCAGTTATTTCTGCCCTACCTGCCTGAAAGGGTACCAAGACCAGACCAAGCACAACTGCCAAGGAAAAATCTGTTTTGGTTGCAAGCAGGATACCTGCCCTGATTTCAACAAAGAGAAGAAGCCTACCAAGTTTTGCGATGACTGCCAACGCTGGTTTTACGGTAACCAATGTTTTGAAAACCATCAGCTTTATGACCGAAAAGGTGAGGAGCACATTGACAACTGCATTTGTAGTACGATTCAACGATGCCGTAAATGCAAGAAGCTGGAAGTGGGTCTCAAAAACATTCAAGACCATCAGTGCGGCTTTACCAAATGTTTCAACTGTGGCGAGTATGTGGACTTGAAATCCCATGAGTGTTTCATTAAGACAGGCCCCCCGAAGAAAACGTCCGTCAAGGACAAAGAGATTGTTGTTTTCGACGTTGAAGCAACACAAGTACATGGCGAGCATAAAGTCAACCTGATCATGGCGGAAACCTTGTATGGAGGCGAAGAGAGAACATTTACCAATTTAAGGGATTTTATTAACTGGGTGGATGAACTGGGCAAAGACGGTGATGTGGAAGTGACTGTTGTAGCTCATAACCTGCAGGGTTATGATGGCTATTTTGTGGTAGATAGTTATTACGAGACCGATCAAAAGGTAAAGCAGATCCGCAACGGCGCTAAAATTCTCTACATCGGTAAGGATTCCATACGCTACATTGACTCCATGAGTTTTATTGCCATGCCCCTCGCCGCATTTCCTAAAACCTTCGGCCTCAAGGAGATGAAGAAGGGCTATTTCCCTCATTTGTTTAATCGACCCGAGAACTATGAGTACGTGGGTCCGGTCCCTTCTAAAGATTATTACATGCCGGAGAGCATGTCCGTGGATGGTCGCAAAAAATTCGAGGAATGGCATGCCAAGCAACGTGAAGAGGGGTATGTGTTTAACTTTGCCGAAGAATTAGAAGCATACTGCCGTAGCGATGTTCGTTTGCTAAAAGAAGGACTTCAAGTCTTTATGGAAAAGTTTGAGCAGGTCTCCTCGTTCAACCCTCTTGAGAAGAAGATCACCATTGCCTCAGCTTGCAACCAAGATCTGAGGGAGAATCATTTAGAGCCTGGTAAAATAGCCTTGGAACCTGCAAATGGTTGGTTTGACAACCGTAACACTTCACGCGTAGCCCGCGAGTACTTACATCTGACCCAGAAAAAATTAGAAGAAGACGGCCTGACCCTGCAACATCGCGACAATGGCGGAGAGTATCAAATACCCGGGACCAACTACCATGTAGATGGATACTGCCCTGAAACGAATACGGTGATTGAATTCCTCGGTTGTTACTGGCACGGATGCCCAACCTGTTACAAAAACCGCAGTGAACGTCATTACCGTCTAGCGGACCGTTCGTTTCATGAAGTCCATAAGGAGACACAGTCCCGACTCAAGAAGATTCAGAACTTGGGCTACACAGTCGAGACCCTTTGGGAGTGCAAATGGCGTCAAATGAAAGAAGGTGATCCTGCATTGAAAGCCTCAGCGAATGACTTGAAGTTTATTGAACCCCTCAAGCCTCGAGACGCCTTTTCTGGTGGCCGTGTAGAAGCCTTTAAACTGTACGCCTCTACCACCGATGATGATGCTGAACCCCTTGGGTATTTTGATTACAAGTCATTGTACCCGTGGGTCAACAAAACTCAGCGCTACCCTGTGGGAATGCCTCAGCAGATTCTCAACCCTGAATCAACTAGCATTACCGGCTTCTTTGGTCTCATCAAATGTGAGGTTCTGGCGCCTTATGGTTTGTACCTACCTGTTTTACCAGTGAAGGGGGAAAAGTTGACCTTCCCTCTATGCAAGAAGTGCGTGGAAGAACAGTCGGAACTACCTACCCTACAAAGATCCTCTGTGTGTCGTCATTCCCGAGAAGAACGAACCATCCTAGGAACCTGGTGTACCCCAGAACTGGAGAAGGCTGTGGAACTTGGGTATGAAATAATTAAGATTTATGAAGTGTGGCACTTTGACCAGTCTGAAGAGGGTCTGTTTGAAACGTACGTGAACACATGGCTCAAGTGGAAGGAAGAGGCAAGCGGCTGGGGAGAGGATGTCGTCACTGACGAAGAGAAAGAAGCATACATTCAGGCCTATTATGCCCATGAAGGTATTTTGCTGGACAAGGACAAGATCGAATTTAATGCCGGGATGCGCGCCGTAGCCAAAATTGCCCTTAACTCTATGTGGGGAAAGTTTGGGCAGAACGATGAGAAGACCCACATGATCAGCTTCACCGATGTCCATGAATACACCAAGTTTATGGCCAAGGATAGTATTCAAATTTGTAACATTTCTGTCATTAATGAAAACAGAATCGAGGTCTTTTACAAGTATACGGGTGACGATCAACCCATCAACCCCCACACCAATGTGTTCATTGCAGCTTTTACGACGTGTTATGGTCGTTTACGCCTCTATGAAGCTTTGGAGCGAGCTGGTGAAAACGCCATTTATGGGGACACAGACAGTATCATATCCAGAGGAACCAATTTTGATGGATTAACTGGTCCTTACTTAGGACAGCTCCAGAATGAATTGAAGCCCGGAGATTATATCAAGGAGTTTGTGAGCGGCGGGCCGAAGAATTATGGGTTCGTCACCAACAATGGCGCGGAAACCTGTAAAGTGAAAGGATTTTCATTGAACTCTGAAGGATCAACCCAGATGAATTATCAACTCATGCGGGATTTTATTCTCAGCGAAGTGGAACGCCCTCAGGAAGAACCTAGAATGAAACAGATTATGAAGAGTCATCAGATTGTGAGAGACCCCAAGAACTATGAACTTTACACGGAACCAAGTAGTAAATTTTATAGGTTGGTTTTTGACAAACGGGTCATTGATCCCACGACCAAGGACACTTACCCGTATGGGTATTTTCAAGGTTAGGATTTATTTGTAGGAAGACTTCGTAACCCGTGAGTTATACGTCAGATACCACTATGTAAATGATATTTGAAATTTTTTAAAAAATAGGTTAATATTTAGAGAGATTGCTAAGCAGTCTTCGTTACCTCTTTTGTAATAAGATTGATAAAATGGCTTCATAATCAGTGTATTATAAGTCAGATAGTTTTTTAGAATTGTAAGAAAATAGTTTGTTCAATAAAGTAAGTTGGACGATTTAACCTGGTCTGTTGAGTTTGTTTGTTATGGTAAATAGAAGCTAGTAGAAACTTGTTTCGAACGATAAAAAGTTCGTATGAAATAATATGGTA
>Ga0126336_10002712_pt1 | contig 10220 bp, 2 predicted proteins | sample SidCmetagenome_FD_92530 | JGI IMG/M metagenome (GOLD analysis project Ga0126336, IMG submission 92530) | Coral microbial communities from El Islote,Puerto Morelos, Mexico - Siderastrea C C metagenome | ecosystem: Host-associated > Invertebrates > Cnidaria > Coral | place: El Islote,Puerto...
AATGCTTTAACTGTCCAAACTGCTAAAAATCACAAGGAGAGTCCTTTTTTGGCACAGGAGAAAGCTTTGTCACGGACGCTGTGTTGGTGTCACGTAAAGTGAAAAGCCAGAAATTTAATATTCCGTATTTTCAAAACGAAAGACGCTACCGAGCTGAAAACTTGTGAAAAGATATATTTTAAAGTATCTTCAACCTGGGTGGGATACAAAATCTGAAGACCTCGCGATTTATGATTTTAGAATTTTATGACGTCACGTGAAAACCAGCAATACGCGCAATAAACAATCTCGACTTGTAACGCAACATTGTTGCGCGACACGTTGTACAAAACGTTGCCCGTATTACTAAGCCTTAATCGCCGCGCTCGAGTCATTAATTTTTGGCCGTTGAAATTTAGAATGCAGTATTTGAAAGGACGGAACAAATGATGCCAAACCACACAGAAACGTTTTGACTGATAAACAAAATTATTTCAGCTGCAGGATTTTACTTATCGGTGCGTGAAGCGTGCGTCCCTAATTAAACGCAGTCTCTTGATTGACTATTTCAGGACTAGAAACCCAGTTAAAGTAAACACTTCTGTTATGGGCCGATTCTCATACTTACCCCGCTAGCCTAACCACGCTATGGAGCGGTCACACACAATTACCGCGTCGGACGTCCTTTTACCGCGGTAAACTGACGTTGCAACCGCAGAAAAATTTTTTGTTAAGCTTCACTTTTATGCTACCGTATGGCATGGTAATCTTTGGATGTTAACCTACGTGTTCTTTCTTTCCTTGTGTTTTCTTTTTTTTTAAAAAATCGGGCGAGTTTTTTAATGTGGGGACTAAATGCTCAAAATCCTGTATACTCCAAGAGGAAGAGAGCCGCTCAACCGGTTGTCGATCAATCGGATCCGGCTAAAAATATTGTAATTTACGTTAATACATCAAACACGAGAAAGAGTGTTGGTTGATAGTTTTTGGTATGGCTTCTCAAACCATTCATAATTCTTGGAGAAATTCAAAGCAAAAGGCTCATAAAATTTTGTGCTAATCAAGATCCGGCATCCAAACCAACGTCACGGTAGTGATTTTCTTTGTTTTCTCTTTATGAATTATTAACGAGTTTGAGAAGTAAAAGTAAAACATTTTCTTACTATAGCAATGCAAGTATAAGCAAAGTATAGGGCCTGGGTTACACGGATTCAGAGTCTCCATTCAACACAGTTCAACATTGTTGAATTAGCATGTTGAACACGTTTGACCACCCTGTTACATGATGTTGATTCAATATTTCCATTCACCTTTCAACATTGTTGAATTGTATGTTGAACGCGTCCGACCACCCTGTTAAATGATGTTGATTCAATATTTTCATTCAACACCCGCCAACATTGTTAAATTAGCATGTTGAACGCGTTCGGCAACCCTGCCGATTGTAAGTGATGCTGAATGATGTTGAACTAAGAACGAAGTCTTTATTGCCATAAATTAAAGATACTGGTACAACAAAGTTTTACTCAACAGTGTTGGATGATATGAGGAAAGTATATGGAACATACATTTGAACTGCGGAGGGTCATCGTCGCTGTTGTATAGTTGCACAAAGAAAGCCGGAAGAAAAAATCAGGCTTGAACGGGGTTCGAACCTCTGGCGCGCTTGTTTACTGAGCGATCAAGGGTCATGGGTTGGAATCCCGTCCAAGGCTGAATTTGTTTTAGTTTCTTCTTTTTGAAATAGGAGACGTCTGCACGCAGGCTACTACGATGGTGGTCATATGCAATAAGGAGTGTACGTATTACAGAGGTCGAATTGATATGACCTTGATCTCTTTGTAGCAGCAAGAACTGATCCCAACTAAGGAGCTTTACGTAATAAGGTAGTTGTAAAAATTTTTGGTCTCTGAAACGAACAGAGAGAACTTGCCCTGCAAGGAGATGTCAGTATTTAGAGGAGGTCTCCTTATTGAAGAGGAATTGTTTTCCTAGCTAGATAATCCTCCGAAACGATAGAGCATGTTCTGCTTGTGCAAGTTCAAGAAAACAGTATTAAATCTAATTTTAAAATTAAACGTACTGCGGTGCTTGGACGACTTTCGTGGTAACCGAAGCCCTTTGCTCCCCACAGTGACCCCACCCCATACTCCTGGATTTGCATACTCACTGGACTCGCTTGAATTAAAGGTAACTTAGCGCCCTACTAACAATTACGAAATGTAAAACGCACTTCAAAAGATTTTCGAACTAGCCCCACCCACCCCTCCCCAAAATCTAAATTCCCAGACCGTGGTGCGAACTTTGCTCTTTTGCGGTTTATGCAGACGATGGCGAACAAACTGGTAACAGCTGTATTTGTGTACAGTTTGGCTTTGTTTTATGGCTTACTGGTGTCTTTGGGACTGTTATGGGAAATTATTCGTAAATTCAAAATACCAACGAGAGCTAAGCGACGAGAACAACGTAAGTAAGCAACTCACTAAGCTTGCCCGAGCGTCCCCGATCGCGCTTCTTGTAAGCTCGTCCTAGCTGAATCGTACATAAAGAAAGCGCTAAAATGTTGTCTGAACCACGAACAGAAGTAAATTAGACTATATTAGTAGGGTTTTTAGGCTTTTGTCAAGCTCATTTAGTTTTTAAAAGTTTTGTTGAAACTTGGGGCTTTCATATTTCTCATTTTGGAAGTTTGGCCTACTGAACTTGATCACGAAATATTTGCATAAGCTCACATTTGATGTGGAGGGGTACGAGAACTTTCCGACGTGCAAGTGAAATGCTACCGATTTGTGGTTTTTTCTGAACCAGGTTTCTGAACCAAACTCGATCTTGTTGGATCTATACGTGCCTCGTTTCATGAGCTGTTTATTTGAAGCTTAATAGCAGATCATAGTCCAACTTTGGGACAAGTGTTTTGTTTGTGTACCTAACAAAGCGCAGGCGCGCGCAGTCCAAACTCATTCCATGACATGACTGTTGCGAACATTATGAGGCTTGGAAGGTGTTTAAAAATTAAAACCAGCAAATTGACCTCTACAATATCCAAGACAGACAACAGACACAAAATATTGCAAAAGTAGGTTTTATGTTATAAATTGTATACTTTTTAAAGGCTTGTCGCGAGTTTGGGCTGCCTGTGCTCTGAGCTACGTGTAGTTATAAAGCAGGGGAGAGGATTCAGGCAGGCATTGGAATATTTGATTTATCTTTTGACCCCCCACTTTCTGTCATTTGCCTGTCACATTTGCAACCATTATATTATTTGCTCAAAGTAGGGGCATATAGAGTGGTAAATCTGTGAGACCCTTGTTTAATAATCCAAGACTGAAGCATTAGTGTTTCTATCAAATCTGAACCTAAGACAACCTCTAAAAATCCTGGTTGAGACCATGAACTATAGGAAACATGGATTTTGAGTTCTCATTGAACGTTGTTTCAAGCAAACAGCGTTGAAATATGTCGACGATTCAATAAAACTATCACCATATCGTCAGTTTTCCTGTCCTGTGCCTTTGATTTCTTCATCACCTTCTGCAAATATCCCTGTTTCTCCCCGATTCTTCGGTGAGTTCGATATACTTACTTTTACCGCCTGCCATTTTGAAAAAAAACATTCATTCCCAGTTCTACGCAGCTAAATAGAAAACCTCCTAAAGCCACTCTAAAGCCACTGGGTAGGCCATCTTTTCCAGGTTTTGGTTACAAGCTCGTAAGAACATTGCACGACGGACTTCCATATATGGAAGTTCGTCATGCAACAGAGTAAAAAGTGACAATTCAAATTAGGTTGTGTCGGGGGACTGGAAAATGCTGTTTGCTCTTACCAGCTGAAGATGAACTTGTAAAACAGTAGCGATTGTCTTTCCGGCCATACAATTGGCCATTGGTACAAATCTCCTAGCAACGGCCCAAGTGCTTCCTACCCAGGGGCTTCAGGGCGGCTTTAGGTTTCCTAGTCAGAAAATCGCGTAGAACTGAATGAACTGGGAATGAGTTTTTTTTCAAAATGGCGGGCGGTAAAAGCCACCAAAGAAACCGAAGGATCGGGGAGAAACAGAGATATTTGCAGAAGGTGATGTAGAAATCAAAGACACAGGACAGCAGAACTGACGGTAAGGTGATAGTTTTATTGAATTGTTGACATATTTCATCGCTGTTTGCTTGAAACATTACAACATTCAGTGAGAACTCAAAATCCGTGTTTCCTATAGCTCATGTTGAGACTCTGTGTGGTGGAAAATTCTAAGCCCATAGTAAAAAACAAAACAAAAAATTCTGAAATCTCTGTTAACACTGAAATAAACTAGACCCTTCCTTCTTTTGCTCATTGTAATTAGCCTGTTCCGGGAATTCAGATAGTGGAGCGCGAGTGAAAAATATAGCGAGCAAAAAAGCAGGGAAAATGAGAGGAGACTGGAGAAGAGTTCCCCAGTCTCCCCTTGTTTTTTCAATTGAATTGTGAGCTTGCTGAGCATTTATCACCAATGGTAAAAGGTGAGTGGTAAATTTGAGACTTTGTGAGACAGCAAGATGCTCGATTTCTTGTGTGAGCCTGAGGCCAAGCTTTTAGAATTTTCTAAATGCAAGCCCAAAACATTTTAGGACATAAAAATTCGAACCCGAAACTCTTGATCGGTTTCGGGGGCCTAAAGATGTCACCTAAGCACATCAGAACTTTGAAATTCATTTATAGCCTTCTAAAAAGTCAAGACTCTAGGCGGCTTTGCAACTGAAATAGTGATCCTGAAACAGCTAAGTTGAGACTGAGTTGCTGAGACTGTTTTGCTGAAAATTTGAGACTCCAAGGGGCAAGAATTGCCCAAAAATGAGACTGAAATGCTTACAGTTCAGCTGAAATTTTGCGAGGCCCTAATTTTTGGTAAGACCATTTGCCAGCCCTTCATCTGTTGGGGTAGAGGGTTGTGGATAAAGAAAACTGAGATAAGGACACAAGACAATAATACTGTTGGGCAGAGTGGGATGTGCTATATTTTGTAGGCTGTATATTTATAAACCCTGCAACGTATTGAAGTCAAGTTAACCCTTTAAGCCCCGGTAGTGACAAGTATCTAATTTCTTCTTGCAATATCGCTATACTTGATCAAACAGACTAAAGTAAACAACAGTAAACTGATCCTTATGGCGAGAAGATTGTGAAATTAAATTTGAGACAGAAATGAAATAAAGTGATGTATTTGCCCTGTCTCAATTTTAATGTCTGTCTTAATTTAATTTCCCAGTCTTCGCGCCATAAGGATCACTTTACTGTTGTTTACTTTAGTCTTCACGATTTTTACTGATCCAGGTCTACACAAGATCCAGCACTTCTCACTAGTTTGTTGCTGTGGTTTTGCCTTTATTAATCCTAGATCAAAATAATATACAGGTGACAAGAATAAAGGAAATGATCTCCAAACATGAAATGTCTTGATGTTTGTGCATATTCTCCCAACTAGTACCATAAGAAATGTATGGAGAACACTAAGGAGAATGTGCATATTGATATTGGGGCTTAAAGGGTTAAACTAAAGTTTGGACATTTAGGATACAGTGTCATGTACAGTGTCATCAGAGACTCAGAATTTGCTGTTTGTAGTCCAGTGCTTATGACAGACTTAAAATTAATACAGGTTACTAAGGGAAGTGGTTGTTGTTTAACCTACAGCTCCTGAGTGCCTACTTAACCCTGATCTTGGTGAACACAATTTCCTAAAAACAAAGTCAAATCTCAGGATCCATTATGTTGCCAAAGGAGATACAGGAAAACCACTCATGCTATGCCTTCATGGGTTCCCTGAGGTTTGTTTCTTTCATTTTCTGTTTTCATATTCGGCATAATTAAGCACATTAATAGACTTTTGAGCTGAATGTTTGTTTGATACTGGTCTCTGCCATTATGTTACAGTTTGTCTTGGCACCAATTTAGATGCCAGGACGTTTGTTTACGACTGTTGTACATGTATGTGACTTTTGTAGTGCACACTTCTTGCTTCAAGCAAATATTGTAAACAACTCATCATTGTAACATTTTGATTGTGGATGCGACTGTCCTAGAGTATGTTTCAAAGGCTTACAACATTTTTGTGTTGTACGCAACTGTTGTGAAGTTGTTGTACATCTGATTGAGATGACACGATTTGTGTTGCAGACATGATGTGAGCAAGTCACATACAACAGTTGTAAGCAAAAATTGTACTAAGTAGGCCTTATATTAGATAAGGAACTTTGCTACACATCGTCTCTAGACTTATTCCCAGCTGTATGAGTGGGTATTGATAAGTGTTGTATGCTGCATGTAACCCCTGCAGTGGAGTAGTTTTACATCCAGGGGGAGTAGTAATACTCCTAGTCACTCTATGCTGGGTATCCTGTGATGGACTAGCATCCTATTCGGGGAGGGGGAGGGGTTGGCCACCTAATGATATTTAGTTTGAATTCTTTACTTTGTTGGCATCATCATAGCAAAATACAAATGTCTGTGGCTTTGATTGATTGCAATACATGCGAAACATTTCTTGAAAGACATGCATGTAAGTCTACAACTGACTGCAACAGCAGTTGAAATTGGGTTATGTGTTATTTCTTTAATTTATTTCTTTGCAGTTCTGGTATTCCTGGCGGTATCAGTTGAAAGCTTTCAGTGATGATTACAGGGTGGTCGCTGTGGATATGAGGTTCATACTACATTTCTCATTATTTTGAAAACAATAGTCAAACTTGATGTTGATTTGCTCTAACAACATTTGCGAGAGAGCTTACAACTAAGACTTTGTAGACTGGTATTTTCATTTAAACAATCCACTTTTTCATTTCAGTATTACTTATTGGACATGCTTGTTAGAACTCAGGGGCAATCCAGGATTTTCAGGGAGGGGGTTGCAATAGAAATAAGGAGTCAGACAAGTTCAGAAACTTCCCAAGGGGGGGAGGGGGGTGCAACCCCCTCAACCCTCCCCCTGAATCTTCCCCTGGAACTGTAGCAAACAGACTCGTTGCTTTTATGTTACACTAGAAATATGTACTTGGTTTGCAAAACTCTTGTAAAGCCACGAAGCTATTCATGTTCAAGATTATCTCTACAAATGTGCTTAAGAAAAGGCTTAATCACAAAGTCAAGGAAAAGACAAAATTTATGGAAATATTCAACTTGCATCAACAGTAAACTTATTAACATGTTCAAACTTCATGCTGGCTTTGAAATCTGCTCACTTTGTTTATCTTCTGAATTGCTCATTTCAAAATGTTCTTTATCTGAATCGTCTTTTTCACCTCTGGATAAATACCCTGTTATGCTTTGTTTATCAGTTTTGGCAACATTTTGATTTGGAATCAAGCAGATGGATGTCCATGATGAAGTTAAATGTTACCTGCATTTTTGGTTTTCTATTGTCCAGTAGCTTTGTACATGTATGGTGGTGCCCTGTGTTATTGCCTCGTAAATAAAGGTCCATCCTTTTAAATACTGTATTAGAAAACCACTCCAGCATCACTAGCCCTTGTAAATCATGATGTCATTAAGTTGTTGCTGCCTAGGAAAGAAGTGCTATCCTTCAGAACATAGATTGTGAAGTATGCTGCCAGAATTGTGAGGCTTAGTAAAGTTATCAAATTGATTAACAAATCCAATGATAAGAGCTGAAGGCTGTGGAGTGACCTTTGGCCATCAGTTATCATTTTGCTTGAATTGACTGAGTTGGAATAAGGTATATTGGCCACTGTAAAGAGATTCAAAAGCCAACAATCCTTAGCACTTTATCAGAGCTTGAAACAATGCAGGGGATGACTTTCAGAGGCCAATTTGTGGCCCTAGTTAACGTGTTGAATTATTGCACAAAAATGGGTAGTCCTGTTGTGTTGTTCCAGAAAATATCCATACTCCCCCCACAGAGGGTCTTTTTGGTTTGAACCCTCCCCCCCACCCCTCCAGAAATCCTCCAGTTTAGGCTCATACATTCCTTTAAAAATTTTGGCCTTTTAGACCCCACTCCCCCTCAGAATTTCCAATGACCCTCTGTGGTGGGGGCATGGATATTTCGTGGAACCACCCATTGTAAAAAAGTCCTGAGAGATTGTCCTTGTCCCATCAAATAAAACCATTTTCAGAGACGTAACCAAAAGGGTATCCTGAAGCTTGGGAGGCACTCCAAATTTAATCTATATATTTATATCACAAAGCATCGATGATAAACAGAACTGTGTATTAATTATTGTCACAAAACACTTCAGGCATTTGAGAATACTTGAGAAAATGTGAAAAGTAATCATTTCTTGCTTGTGGTTTCTACATTTTCCTCATGTTCTGAAATAATATGCCAGTCTTATTTTATGACAAAGTGGTTTTGCCTGCTTTATTTGTTACATAATGTGACTAGTGTGCCTACAGATGTTAGTCACTGATGATGCTTATTTCAGGGGCTATGGAGAAAGTGATCATCCTGCAGGCCGCAGCCAATACAAGCTTTCTTTGTTGGTCAATGATGTGAAAGAAATCGTAAGTAGATTGATGTAGACATTTTGGGCCAATTGTCTTATCCAAGCCTAAGGTAGGACAGGGTAGTTTGAGGAAGGCTAGTTTGAGGCTTAGGCCACTACTCCAAAACCCACAGCTATGCAGAGATTAAGTTGCAATATTTGAATGCCGAGTCCACAAAGGCCTCATGCATTTAGATCCTGTCTAATAATTAGCTCTTTTAGTTTCTTTTATCTTAGTTTTCAGATTAGTTAGGAAGTTAGTTTTTTCTGTACTTTAATGTAAATGTATACCTGAAGGAAATACCGTGTTTAAATAAAGTTACCTTACCTTACCTTACCTTACCTTACCTCTTTGAGGGGTCTTAAATACAAGTAAATTTTCCATTTACATCAAGAATGTGTTAGTTGAGCATACACATTGTAAAGTTTTAATGTACTTCTGAGAAACTTTAACCACCGAGGCTCAGAAAGTGTTTGAATAACGGGAAGAACAAGACATCACGTCTTTGATACACATTCGACGCACTTAAAAACTCTAAAACGATATAAACACTCTGGTATATATTTTGCTCCTCGAGCCTCGTCAACCGTCTGCTGAATAAAATTGTCAAGTTGGTCATGTAAGAACTACTTAAATGTAAAACTGTTCATGTAAAACCACTGGTATAGCCCATATCCTTCACTCCATGTTCATATAACATATGACTCCATATAGCATATATGATAAAATCAATCTAAGTTGTGGTCGCATGTCTCCACAGATTGAGGCCTTAGGATACAGTTCCTGTACTCTGGTGTGCCATGACTGGGGTGGAGTTTTGGGATGGTAAGGGTGCTATTATCATGGATGCATGGAATTCTATTCTTAACATATTTTTATTCTTTTAAATTCCTAACTTCTAATACCATCTATAAAGACTGACCTCTCGCTCTGAATGGACACCTCTCTCACTGCTAAAGTTGCTGACACTTCTCTATGATAGACAGATCTCTAATATGAACACCCTCTATCAAGGTGTGTTACTTCATGTTCATTAACCCTTTAAGACCCCGCATCATTATTCAAATTCTCCTCACTGGTCTCCGTACATTTCATTTCACTACTAATTGGGAGAACTTGTTACGACATCAAGACAATTCATCTTTGGTGATCATTTCTCCAATTCTCAAGACCTGTATGTGTTACAATGCACTGATATGATGAGGAGAAATTTGATGTTGATCACTTTTGGGGCTTGAAGGGTTAATTTCAAATGCAAGTGAGGGAAATAAAGCAAAAGTATAAGGAATTTTACATTTACGTACAAAAGCATCACTGCTGTGTTTATTTATTTTTGGACATCTGATATGATGAAAAACAATGGGCTTGGTGATTCAACAAAAGGAAAGACAAATCTTTAATTTTTTTACAAGGAAAATATTCAATCTGGAGTTTTTTTAAATACTCCCATAGAATATCTTGAAACTTTCCATTTAAAAAAAATTATGGAAAGGGATGTAATGCATGATGCCATTGCTGTATCATTAACACCAAAGTCAATCAACCAACTTTTCTAGAAAGTTTGTTCAGTGTGTGGTGAATGTGTGAAGTCGCTAGTCTTACTAGTACTGAGTTGTAACAGTTAAAAGTATCAGCCATTCAAATGCACTCATGTCCAATACACCCAAACTGAGTCGAATCGTCTTAAAGCAAAGACGATTCGAGTCAGCTCGAGGATCAAAGACTTCCGACTCACCGGAAGTCCATTTAGCGGAACTCGACTTACCGG
>Ga0126336_10002713_pt1 | contig 10218 bp, 5 predicted proteins | sample SidCmetagenome_FD_92530 | JGI IMG/M metagenome (GOLD analysis project Ga0126336, IMG submission 92530) | Coral microbial communities from El Islote,Puerto Morelos, Mexico - Siderastrea C C metagenome | ecosystem: Host-associated > Invertebrates > Cnidaria > Coral | place: El Islote,Puerto...
AGAATGGAAATCAATCAACAGCCTTTCGCAGAGGCAGCACCATTTGGACAGCCTGTAGTGACGGTGGGGATAACAAGACCACAGACAGCCTGTACATTGCCACGACAGGAAACAATGAAAATGAGTCGTCAACTATTCGACGGTTGCAGGGCGGTAGCAAGTCCATTCAGGGAACTGACAGATGCCAAAAGGCCAATGGCATCAACCGTTGGATTGTTTGGGGAGGCGGCTATGCCAGTTAAGATACCATTTGCTAACCAACCAGCTTTGCAGCAAGCGATGCAACGACCGGAAATATTACATCCAGTTCTACAGTCAGTGATGCAGCCACAGGTTCAACAAATAATAAACCCAGTTATAAACTCTGGTACATTATATCGCCCGCAAGTTAATCCCGATCTGGAATCAATACTTAACAACTCAAGGTCTGTAGCACAGCGAAGCCTTAGAGAAACTGTAACTACTGAAAACACATCACTAACTTCTGAGAAGAGAGAGCAAGACGCAGCTCCAAAATCAGCCAATCAGCTGATCATGGAACAACTCCAACTCGTGCCATCAGCAGACCCTGCTTGTTTGGCTGATGTATCTGATTCCGAGTCTGATGATGATTCAGATGAGGAATATGAACTGGACTTAGAAACCATTGAGAAATTCTCAGAGATAGAAAGCTCGCCAGATCACGCTCAACTTATAACGAGATTACTGATGGAAAAGGAAGCTACTCAATGGCACCGCGATCACCGTGACTCGGATTCAGACTCAGATAGCGACTGTGGTGATAAATATGAGCTTTCAGAGCTGCTGGACCATGAGAACATTGAGAAGTACTCAGAGTTAGAAGACGTCTTACAAATTTCCCCAGAGCAAGCAGAACGCTTAGTGCAATCCCTGGGCAAAAAGGAATCCTGCGAACGTCACAATGTTTCCGATGCACACTTTGATGATGAATCTGATGATAATATTGATCTGATTGAACATCTGGACTTGAAGACGATTGCGCACATTCCAGATTTGGAAGACGTCTTAGAAAGTCCCCCAGAGGACGTGAAATTGCTGGTGAAAATGCTGGAAGACAACATCTCCACAATGCAACGCGTGACTTAATAAGTAAAGTGCATTTACATTGCAAGGAGGTTGGACAATTCTGCAAGCAAAAGCAATTTTTGGAGAGCCTTGCCGCAAAAAATTCACAGTTGTGATGTTATTCATTTTTACAAAACAAAGAGATAGTGACTCTTAATACTTCATACAGAAATATCATTTTCCTGTAATGCCATGAAAATTATGACGTGGAAAGTTGCTCTCATGAGTCAAGTGAACAAATATTTCCATGTGTAATATTCAAGATAAACCGAAAAACATTTATATTCTTATTTCGTCTTGAATGAACCAAAAGTCATTTATATTGTAATAATTTTTATTAAAGATTTTTTCATCATTTCAATATCTCGAAGTTAATTGGCGTTTTAGCCCCCCTACCCTCCCCTTTCAACACACATTTGCAGCACAGAACAGATAAGCGCCCAAATACACGTGCTAACAAAGGTCTGCAAACTAACGGAAAATTGCGCTAAAGTGACTCAAGTACCAGTAGATTAGAAAGCGCTGATCAGTGTACGGTGGGCATTAGCAAGATGGATTTATTTATTACTGGCCATGCCCGAAATGACTTCATTGTCGGTCTCGGCCCTGCCTTGGGAAACGCGTAAAAGAGAAGCATTATATTGCACTGCCGATACGGTTGCCATCATCACTTTCATTGATGACAAAATCAAATCTCGAAACGAAAAAATAAAGCCATTTTCAAACGCGAAAAATGAAAAGGTAACCTGGTCGCCAAAGGATTTGTTTTTGAGTTTTGTTGCGTTCGTTTGCAGGTACGATTTCACTACATTGTCTCCCTGTCAGTTAGCTGTTTTTTTTTTCAACAAGTTTTGGAAAACCGGGATACTGCAAGGCAATGTGCCCTCAAATTTTACATCTTCTCATGTCCTTGTACAGCAAATTGACATGGTTGTGGGATAACGACGGCAACATTGGCATGTATAGAAATCCGCGTTTTTAATTCAGACCACCACGCAAGGCATTTGTACCTAAGTACGAAGTTTGGACATACGTATATATTATCGGAACCTAACCAGACGAATTACCTATATGAAAATTACACTGACAACAAATAACTATGTTCAAATAATATTACAAACATCAAACGAGAGCAACCTGGACATTAGCAGCCTAACAGACTGCTTAGCTGAACTATGTTTACACCCTTCCACTGGTTCTGAATTTGGAGTCTGTGAATCAGAGAAATCCTGAAGTGTGACCATTTTAAGTAAAAGCTACTGAGCAGTACTGTACTTTGGCACTGTTAATTTTGGTTTACTGGCTGGTTTAACGTTTGAGTCGGCAGATGAAATTCTTAAGTGCGACCATTTAATTGAAAGCTGCTAAGTAGCACCTTTCTGTGGTTCTGCTTGGATTACACTTCGTCAATGTAGGAAATTCGGGATTTTTCTCAGTGTTAAGAAAATTAAGGGTGAAAAGATTATTACAAAAGGGCATTGGCAGCTGTTAAATAGGGTAGGGGCACATTTTTAAAGTGTTACAAAATAAATTCATTCGCAAGAATTGTCTCCTTCGTGGGATATTTCCCCACGGGCTCGTATTCCACAAATAATACGAAGATTTTGCTCTTGGATGTCTGAAGATCGTCAACTTCAACGAATGTTCACGGCATGTGAATTGAGGATGTAGAAATTTCTGTGAACTGGCGCAGATGTACTCTTAGCTTCCGTTACTTGTGTTATTGTCACACTGTCACGCAACTCTTTTTTCCCCGGTAGAATCGTGTGAAAACAAGTGAACTTTAGCTGGAAGGAAGACAGTTACGACCGCAATGACTTCAGGAGCTGTGATTGGTCATTAATAAATGCGAAGCGTGACAGCGCCGTGATGGGTTATTTGAGCAGCGCCTTGTATAATAATAGGGATTTCGTTGTTTCCTTCTCCTGTTCCATAACAAATATAAGATCTTTGAGAAGCACTCGTCGCATTCTTTGGCGAGGAACCTGAGAGAAGAGACAAAACAAAGTAAGAGGACATGGTACATTTCATCAGGACAAAAAAATACAACAACAACAAAAACAAAACAAAACTCTTCCCAGAAGGATCGTGATGTCAGTGCAGAATAGTGGTAATAAAATCTTTTTTTGTAAATCACGGAGGCCCTTTTGATGAGCATTTAGTGCGCTTAAAGCAAATTTCCCAAAAAATACGTTTGAATTAAACGGTCACACATAACCATTCACAGCACGTTTATTTGTGTTGTTATTCTGGAATCTTTTAGCACCCCACTCCTCTTTCCCAGACAAGGCTGACAACAATTGAACTGATTCAGGCTGCGAAGGATGCTTGAACTCAACATTGCATGAGGAGGAGGAGGGTGTGTAGCTTTAACGTAACATTTTCTGCAAGTATCACAATACTTTTGGCCACGATTGTAGATGAGTCGGACGATTTGCCTAGAGGGCGATTAGATCGGCTAACCCTTCTGCCACCAAGGCAACTTGAAGATTGCGCATAACAGTATTTATTACGTAGACAGGCGTATTTTAGTAGAAAATAGACCACTCGTAAAGTTCACATGAAACTACATCCGGGACTCCTCACTAGTGAGGATATTGATGACGTCATTTCCCGCTCTTAAACTCTTGTTTGTGCAAAAATACTCTTGTCTATATAATAAAAAGAAAATTACACGGTGGCTTGAAGATATGAATTTTATTTTCTCGTGGTACCCCGCTGCGCTCGTTGGTAAAATATTGTTTTTACCACTCGAAAATAAAGTTCGTATCTTCGCGCCACCGTGTAATATCCTCTGTATCCCACACTGACACAATACAAGGGTACGTCCGCCTTTATGTTTTCTTCATTTTTCTCACTTCTCACCTGTTGTCGAATGTCTTTTTGATTTCCTTGTGAAGTGGAAGAAGATGGCGAAGACGAGGTAGAAGAAGAACCCTGAATAGCAAAAAGTAAACAATATGGTGAGGTGTTACATATAAAGTAAGATAACAAGCAACAAAAGAAACTCAAGTGTGAGATATGAACCATCAAAAACACCGCAAAAAAGGTTTATTGTTTATTTATTAAAACTGTAAATGGTTTGAACCCAGGAGTCATATCCTAGGTCGGTAAATTATGACCGTCCAGGTGAGTGTAGTCCTGAGAAGGACTGTTTGTGGTGATATTGACTGACGTTTCGACAACCTGAGCGGAAGTCATCGTCAGAGTCACGTGACTACACTCATCCGGACGATCCTAATTTACCGTCCAATGTTTATTTATTATTAGCACTGTCGTTCACCCTCGGGTATCCAATGACAACGGTCAACAGACCGCTGTTTCTACATTCATTGTACAGGTTTTGCACCCTTTTTGATTAGGATTGATGGGTGGATTTCAATAAGAAAACACGATTTCATTTGTTCAGATTCTGTAGCTGATTATTCAAGGAGAAGGAAGGAAGTAGAATGTTATTCCTTCCATGAAGAGAAGAAATAATAAAACAATCTCTCCACATCATGAAATTCCATTTGACTTTTCTTTATTAGGAAAGACAACTCAAAGTTCTAGTGAGAGTTATGTCGGAATATTTGTGTCAATTAAGGATTCCAAAACAGGTTGTTTGTTGCCCTTGGTTAGTTTTCTTTAACTTCCTGTTTGCTTGCTTTCCTCACAGTCCAAACAAAAGCCACTCAAACAACAGGAACATATAACAGAATTGCAACATGCCATTTTCATGGCAAGTCATTCAAATTTCCTACTCCCAGGATGTTCTCAAAATGGTTAACAGGGAGGACGCTGATGTTTCTGTTTGTTCGGAACGGTAAAACATGTCACAACACGATTGTAATTTTTTTGCATGCCACGCATGAAACTTGAGAATTTTTATTACCTTATTTCCATGCAACAATAAAGATAATAATTTACAGTATAATAATTAACAGTGTAAAATGCTTACTGGAGTTGAAACAGATGATCCTCCCTCAAGTACTTCATCTAGTTTTCTCTTTTTCCTTGGCCCAATGGCGGCCAGCGCCGTTGAGTTAGCTGCTCGTTTACGTATTAATTCCTCTTCCTCTTGTTGTAGCTAGGGTAAAAAAAGGGTTCAACTTTTGTAAGAATAGAAAAAATCATCAAAGGACATCCGGTTTTAACACTCGCCCTACACTTCCAGTTTTCCATATTTGTGCTCAATGTCACTAAAGTTTTACATTTATGTTAAAAAAAAAACATAATACTGGTACATCACTTGTGGGATCTTTGTTATCTAAATTCAAACAGGTGCAATGGCCAAGTTGCAAAGTGCAATGGGCTTTCTTGGTTTGTACCTGTTTTGCTTTCTCTTTGAGTCTTGCTTGCTCAGGATCCTCTTGTCTTGACCGACTCTATTTAACGTAAAAACGGTAAAGTTAACGATGAATGAATGTAAGAAGAGCTTGCGATCTTGCGATCTGATTGGCAAATATGAATTGTACATGGAAAGATTAGACAGTCACTTACTTTGGCAGCTCGCATTAAAATATCTCTTTCTCTAGCATCTCGTTTTTTTCTTTCTACTTCGTCTATCTGCTCAAACACTCGAAGCTGAGACCTTATATCAAGGCCTACTTCGTACATTGGATCATCCTGAAACGAAGCAACCAGTTATGGAAATTAACATCTCAAAAAGAATACCTAAACATGAAAGCTACCGAGCAGTATTTCTAGTTGCACAATTTACTATGGTGTACAAGGGGGTTGCAATACTTTTAAACCTGTGGACGAAATCCTAACGAGAGAGTATTCAAGTAAAAGCTAGTTAAAGTACTGTCCCGTGGTGCTGTTTTTGTACAAGGTGCTTTGAAATGTTTTGTCCACAGATGAAACCCTGAAGTGTAACCATTCGAATAAAGGCTTCTGTGGCGCTGTTTATTATGCTGTATAACTGGCAACTAGTCAAATTATAAAAGTAATATGAATGTTGTATAGAGTTTTACATACCCTATAAATTTCGAGTCGATGCAAACTTATTGTGGATACTTTTTCTAAAATGTTCCTTAGTCTTTCTTCTGTGGCGTGTGATACTAAACTAAGCACTTCTTGAGACACGTCTGATAAGCCATGTTTTCTTGCTGTAAAACAAAGCACAAATATTGCTTCCTAAACTTTTTATAACTTCCAAAAGTGGTCAAATATTAAAAAACCTTCTTGACACTTATTATCCTAAACTAAATATAAGTTGATTTTTCAAAGGCTGTATTGATTTTGTTGACTGCACGTCATAATAGGTTCATTGCATTACTGCTTAAAAAATGTTTGGAAACTGAATGGGTGGATTTTTGATGCATTTTCCAGGGATAAAACTTAACTCCAGTGATTGGCAGCCAGATGTGCCAGTTTTCTTGAATTCATGGTGGCCCCGGTCAGAATAAAGAAGCCTTTAATTTCCACTAGTTCAATCTCGTACCCAGAGTCCTCAGGCTTCTTGGTCAGCGGGCGGTGCCATGAGAGACTCTGGGATAATGGAATTGTTACCGCAGGGATCCTGCGGTTAACGGTTCTTAGTTTTGTTACAGTGAACAGCCCAGAACAGCCAATCAAAAAAATCACACTTTTTTCCATTACCCCAGAGTCTCTCCAGGCGCCACCTGCTGACCAAGAAGCCTGAGGACTCTGGATACGAGATTGCCCTAGTTCAACAAGAAATAATTTAAATTTACAGCATTTATCTTGAACCGGGCTCAATAACAGGGCGTCAACTAAAAGAAAGAACACAGAACACAAACAGGCAAGTTATGCCCCAGAAATTGAATGTTTTAACCTCATACTTCTTAGTACATAACAAGGTTGCTGGTATCATGGCCCCACATCAGGTGATCAAAACTCATCTTTTAGTGGCCCTGGTCAGTTTTAAATCGCCATCCATTTTTAGCCCTGAATTTGTCAAACTAACCTAATGCCTCTAGTTTTTTCTGAAGTGGAGGTACATTTAAAAAAGGTTCATCTTTGCAGCTTCTTGTCTGTGAACTTAGCAACTCTGAGTTGATAGCCAAAATTCGCTGACTTTCTTCCTGTTAAGAAAACAAGAAAAAAGAATTTCAGGTATGGTTTCATGAAATGTCATCTGACACACACGACTAAAATCAATAGACTGACATAAACTAAACCAGACTGATGATTAAAAAAAAATCAAATCCAGGGGCGTGGGTTAAATTAAGATTGTGCACCCCTGTATTCCTAAAGAGGATCCATCCCCCCTTCCCCCTTCTTTGCTTAACTGTTACAAAATCATTTCTGTATTACTGTAGATTGTGTAATTCCACCTTCCACCCAACACATCAAAAACGGGTGCAGTGCAAGGGAATGTGCCTAGGGTCATTTGCCACTGATGATGATTGACCACTCCGTTCAAATATCACATCAATATTTACATTGCTCCGAGGCCAGTAGTACCGCTTATGTTGGGAACTTTTCAAGACTCCCCCACTGCAATTTTCAATTCCTTACCAGTGAACGTTGGAACTTGTACAGACCTTAAGGAATATTGTAAACTTTGTAAGGACTAGTTGAAAGCCAGATGCCTCACTTAATAATCTAAGATCTCTTTCTTAAATTTTCTTAATTTTGACGTTCAGTACACATGTACATTAATTTTAGCTTTATTTTTAGTTTTGCAGCTTTAGCTTTTTCACAGATGAAGAGCCATTTCTATTTTAAATAGATATGCTGCGAAGAAACTGTTATTATTATTATTATTATTTACATTATTATTATTTACAGGCAATACTTGAAACACCAAGATCATGCCCAGACTTTTTAGTACTATCCCCATCCTGAAAAATGCACTGATGAAAATAACAATAAAATATTTGTTTATTCACCAGAATTTAATCACTAATTAATTTATCTTTTAATGATAACGAGCTCACCATTAAATTTACTCCAGCCATGGAGGTGACATCATTTATATCATCATCCCCACTGCTGCAAAATTATAAAACACAAAATCAACCAAATTTTGCAAAATACAACGTAGCACTGTGCATCATGAAAATAAAGTGCACTGAAAGAACCACCAATTTCATGGCTTCATTATATTTGATATTGTTTTACAGTGGTCAACTGACTCTACAGTTTATGCAGAAGTACACTTGTGTATGACTCCACAAACTTCTGCTGTGACTGATACAGTGTTCAAAATCAACAGTCATCCACTCGTCTAAAACAAGCAAAAATCACCACAAATGAGTAGCTTTTTTCCTTGACTTTCCCATGGATGGGCAAAAAACGTTCTTTTTTTCCCTCTCACAAGAAAGAACAAAAAGTTTAAGTGCCAAAACGAACAAGGTAATTTGCAAAACCAACAACAAAAAACACTAGGCATTATTTGCTGATGGCAGCTGAATGTCTGAGTTTGACATGGGATGTGATTGTGGGATGCATTTTGGCAGAGTTGAGGTTTTTAGCATGCAACGTGTTGTTTCAGGATCGTCTTACTTTCTCCAGTGAAGTGAACTGTGGCAAAATTTTAATATACCCAAACGTACAATGTACGCTGTAATCAATGCAGTCATGTCAATAATCATTGCAGTCATTATTCGGAGGAAAACGGTCAAATACTGAAACAGGAGAGGCAGTGATATCAGATGGTCAAGGCCCTAGTAATACAAAGAAAACATAGAGCTGCATGCACAATGACACACACACAAACAAATGACCAGTTATTTGGCCCCTGGGACCAGTACTTTTTCAGTCTACCAGTCTTATGAAAGACCAGACCCAAAAGGTAACTTTGAGCACTGTGGTATTTTTATTCCTGACGGTATTCCAAGCTAAATGAGAGTGAATATATATGTAATATGCGAACTGCTGATAAAATAAGAAATGATGTCGACCATTGCACATAAAGAACAACCTCAGTTGTAAAAGGACGGTATTCAAACTCATGACCTCTGTGATATTGGTGCGCTGCTATGTTCAAAGTGCTCTAACCAACTGAGTTATCAAGACAACTGGGAGCTGGTAATTTGTGTTAATTCCAGCTGGTAGCTCAGTTGATTTGAGCACTGAACCACTAGCGCAAGGTAATGGACTATATGAATCCTGTTCAAGCCTAAATTTTTCAGGTTGCTCTTTTACAACTGCTTGAGTTGATATCTTAAACTGCGATGGTAGTTATTATTATTTCTTATTACATATACAAGAGCGTTTTAGTGAAAAATAGACCACTCGTAAAGTTCATACGAAATTACATCCGGGACTCGAGTGGCATATTTTCCATATCCTCACTAGTGAGGATATCGATGACGTCATTTTCTGCTTTTACTCTGTTGTTTGCACAAAAGTTCTCTTGTCTATATAATAAAAAGAAAATTACCGGGCAGCGCAAAGATATGAATTTTATTTTCTCGTGGTAAAAAACAATATTTTACTCACTCGCTGCACTCGTTCGTAAAATATTGTTTTTACCACTCGAAAATAAAATTCATATCATCGCATTGCCGTGTAATATCCTCTATGTCATCCACAGAGGGTAGGAACTGAGAGTTCACACTGCCAATACTCTTTGACACCTTACCTGCTTATTCCTGTGAAACCCTTGGGCTTCAGTTTATCGCCAGCTGCTGCAGATGCAGCAGTAGTCCCTGCCTGCGATCTTGCAGAAGCTACAACCATTTTAGTGCCCACAGTTCCCGGTGGAGCACGTACCATGACAACATTTCGCGAGCCAGTAACGACTTGAGAGCCGCTCACTGCCCCTGTCGATGTTGTCAAAAGTACCCGCTGAGCATTAATTTGGTGTTGACGCTTTAGCAGCTGCTGTTGTGCTGGTGTTAGAATAACTTGCTTCAGCATCTGTTGACCTTGCTGTGGCACTATCTGGATTTTTTGCACCTCAGCATTTGGCTTGCGTACTTGTTGAGAAGCAGCATGTGTTGGGGTACTGGTCTTTTGTTGTACTTGTTGCTGTGGAAGGATCTTTTGTGGTGTGTTTGACTGTGGTAATCTTGACTGTGCTCGTAACAGTGGAAGTGTTTTCTGGTTGTAAACAAAGAAATGAGACATTAGAAGGAGAATATCCTATAAATCTGATACACATTGACTGATGTGTAATTCCCTTGAACTATGTTCCACTATTATTTACTAATAATTAGATTTCTCAAACTCCTG
>Ga0126336_10002714_pt1 | contig 10217 bp, 8 predicted proteins | sample SidCmetagenome_FD_92530 | JGI IMG/M metagenome (GOLD analysis project Ga0126336, IMG submission 92530) | Coral microbial communities from El Islote,Puerto Morelos, Mexico - Siderastrea C C metagenome | ecosystem: Host-associated > Invertebrates > Cnidaria > Coral | place: El Islote,Puerto...
ACCCCGCTTTGGTTGATTCATTTTGTCAAAAGAAAAAAATGGTCGCCGGTTGTCCACCTTGTAACTGACTGTGATGATGCTCATGACGGGAATGGGAAACCAATGAAAATTAATTTACTTATTACACAAATGGTTGAGAAGGGTTTACAGAGTCTCAAATCAAAACAGTTCGTAGTATCAAATTATAAGACATTTAAGGAGCACGCTTCAATGCTTTCGTTTGGTAATTTTTTTAGGAGAGTTTGCCTGATGAATAAGCTGCACCAAAACAATTTGCCAAAAACATGTGATGCGAAGAAAGCGGTCGTACTACTTTTCAGTCATGCTTTACTCGATACACACAGGAGGTTAATAAATTGTGAAAGGTTGACCCGTTTACTGTGTAGTTGGGCAATGCTTGTATAATGATACCAGTTTCGTGTTTGAAACCGAAGACAATTTAATGTTGAATTCGAGCGTCGTGTAAAGGAAACCACGGACCAACAGACCAGAAAATATACAGCGAAAAACTAATCATTAATTAATTCCTGGAGCACTTTGGACCTAGCCATTTGGCTCCAGGACACGCTAACTACTTAGATTTGTTTGAAAGGGTCCCCAAGTCAAATAACTGATGAATACGGACCTCAGTACGTACCTTGGATGAGTGAACAGGTTCGAGCAACCCGCGCATCAACTTTTCCTAAAGCTTGACCCTTGCCACCGCGTCGATCTGGAAGTCCCGACTGAAAATCGCGCCAAGCGATGCCAGTTTTATAATCAAAATTTCCCGCCAGTTGACCAATCACCGTCCTTAGGACCTTATAAGGACTTCACCTGTTCCATCACCTGTCCATTCACAACCTCGTTCCCAGGGTCTCTCTTCTTCAGAGAGACCATGGGAACGAGGTTCATCCATTGAAAGATGTCATGTGTTCAGTAATGTTGAGGAGCGTTGCGTGACGAGACAAATAACAGCAACGCTCAATGGCTTTTTTCAAATAAAATTCATTAGCTTGGTATCGAAAATTGGCTGACATCTTGTCTTGCCCCACTGGGCAATGCAACGGCGTTCATCTTAATAAACACAGCCACACCGCTGACGAAAATTAGTAGAGAAAACGCCAAACAGCAAGTAGAGATTGTCTCCGACCTCTAGGAAGTGATGTTGAGCAATATCCTTGTGTTTCAGACAGTTTTTTCTCCAGTTTTGTACCTTTGTTGGGTCCGCGAGTTTGTGTATGCCTTCTCGCAGTTCTCGGAAAACCTGAACTTTCCCGAACAAAGCTGCACCACTGACGAAAATTATTTCCAGTAGAGAAAACGCTAAACAGCAAGTAGAGATTGTCTCCGACCTCTAGGAAGCGATGTTGAGCAATATCCTTGTGTTTCAGACTCTTTTTTCTCCAGTTTTGTGCCTTTGTCGAGTCTTTCTTCACACAACATGTTTTTGGCAAATTGTTTTGGTGCAACTTATTCATCAGGCAAACTCTCCTAAAAAAATACCGAACGAAAGCATTGAAGCGTGCTCTTAAATGTCTTATAATTTGCTACTACGAAATGTTTTGATTTGAGACTCTGTAAACCCTTCTAAACCATTTGTTTAATAAGTAAATTAATTTTAATTGGTTTCCCATTCCCGTCATGAGCATCATCACAGTCAGTTACAAGGTGGACAACCGGCGACCATTTTTTTCTTTTGACAAAATGAATCAACCAAAGCGGGGTTGTAAAAAGACTCCTGTGAACTGAATGTATTGCGTTACCACACATAGAAAAAGAATAATCCTCATGGAATGGATCAGGCGTGTTCACTTTTCAGTCTTTAATTAGCTTAATTTGAATTTAGTTTTTAATTCGCCGATGCTTTGCTTCCAAATTCCTGTACAAACTGACCAATAAATCAAGTTTGAAGTTCAACTAGCGCTTTCTGAGCTCTGCTAAGGGTTTTACAATCAGTTGTCATCCGAAACCTCTGTCTCGTTGAAACACCAAATTATCAAATTTGCAATAGTTCACCCCTCTCGAAATTAATTATTAAAAAGACTTGAAAAACTTCGCATATTTGTTACCAAAAGAAATCAAAATGTTTCTCCGAATCTAAAGATTGCATCAGGTATCTTTTCATGAACTTAGTTAAGAACGTGACGTTTTTGTTCTCTGTCTGTGAAACCAAAACACGTACTCCGCGCAGCCTAAGTTTCCCCACAAATATTCTCCCCTCGTGCTAAAACTGCTGTGGGTTGCAAAAGGCTCCCAGCTTGAAATCCCAGGCTATATACTGGGGCTACATTGTGATCCAATACCTTAAGGACCAAAACAATGCCCCTTACCCTAATAACAATAAAATGTGCAGGTTATTGGAACCAACGAAACTAGAGATCTAGAAAGGTACAGCTATACTGACAGACCAGCAAGATAACCCATTTGTACTCAGACAGTAGGCACCCAAGAATACGTTACTTCTCCCAGGGGTCATTTGTCAGTTTCAAAAACACACACCAATAGAAAGGTCTTTCTCTGTTCTTAAAAAGGTCAGCTGTAACTTTCAGTGTTAGGTAAAGCTACACCCTAGGTGGAAATGGTTACATCATAGGTAGGAAAAACAACACCCTGGACGAAAAAGTTACACCCTAGGTAAAAAAGCTGCACTCAAGGAGGGCAAAAGGGTAGCACCCTAGACAAAAACAGTTCTACCCTAGGGGGAATACGTTGTACTCTAGGAGAAAAACGTTGTATCCTAGGCAGAGAATAAAACTGCACTGAAAGAAGAAAAGGCTGTACCCTAGGAGGGTTGAAAAGGCAGCACCCTACACGATAAAAGTTGTACCCTAGGCAGAAATTAAGACTGTACCCTAGGTAGAAGAGGGTTTACCCCAGGAGGGCTAAAAAGGAATCACCCTAGACGAAAAAAAAACACAAACGGTAGTAACCTTTGGGGAAAACGTTGTATCCTAGGCAAAAAAGAAACCTACACCCTAGGAAGAAAAGGCTGTACCCTAGGAGGACTAAACAGGCAGCACCCCATACGAAAAGGAGAAAGACGTTACACCTTAGACACCCTAAGAGTGCTAAAAAAAACAGGCAGCACCCCAGAAGAAAAAGAAAAAAAGATGCACCCAAGGAAGAAACCGTTGTACCCAAGGCAGAAAAGAAACTTGCACCCCAGGAAGAAAAGGCTCTACCCTAGAAGGGCTAAACAAGGCAGCATTCTACATGAAAAAAAGTTGCACCCTAGGAGGAAAACGTTGTACCCTAGGCAGAAATAAGACTGTACCCTAGGTAGAAGAGGGTTTACCCTAGGAGGGCTATAAAGGCGGCACTCTAGACAAAAAAAAAACAGAAGCACTTTTAGGGGAAAGCTTTGTACCATAGGCAGGAAAGAAACCTACGCAATAGGAACAAAAGGCTGTACCCTGGAAGGGCTAAGAAAGGCAGCCCCTACAAGAAAAAAAAAGCAATTGTACCCTAAGTGGAAAATAAGAGTGCACCCTTGGTAGAGAAAAGGCTTTACCCTGGGAGGGATAAAAAGGTAGTCCGCTAGACGAAAAAAAGTTGCACCCTTGGAAGAAAAACGTTGTACCGAAGGAAGAAAATAAGCCTGCACTCTAGGTAGAAAACAGTTTACCCTAGGAGGGCTAAAAAGGCAGCACCTTAGATGAAAAGAGTTGCACCCTAAGAGGACAATGTTGTACCCTAGGCAGTAAAGAAACACCCTGGGTAGAAAAAGCTGTACCCTAGATGGGCTACAAAGATGACAGCACCCTAAGTAGAAAAGGGTTACCCAAGAGGGCTAAGAAGGTAGCACCTAGATGAAAAGAGTTGCTGCCGGAGAGGACAATGTTGTACCCTAGGCAGTAAAGAAACACCCTGGGTAAAAAAAGGCTGAACCCTACAAGGGCTAAGACAATGACAGCACCCTGAACGAAAAAAGAAAAATGCCCCCTAGAAGAAAAACGTTGTACCCAAGGCAGAAGATAAAACTGCACCCTAGGTAGAAATCAGTTTACCCTAGGAGGGCTAAAAAGGCAGCACCCTAGTTGAAAAGAGCTCCACGCCATGAGGGTAATTTTGTACCCTAGGCAGTAAAGGAACACCCTGGGTAGAAAAAGCTGTACCCTAGAAGGGCTAAAAAATTACGGCACCCTAGACAGAAAAGAAACCTGCATCCTAGTAAGAAAATGCTGTACCTTAGAAGGTCTAAAAAAGATAGCACCCTAGACAAAAAAAAGTAAAGAGTTGAACCTTAGGAGAAAAGGCAGAAAATAAGACTGAACCCTAGATGGAAAAGAATTTACCCTAGGAGGGCTAAGAAGGTAGCACCCTATACGAAAAAAGTTGCACCCTAGGGGGAAAATGTTGTATCTAGGCAGACAATTAGACTGCACCCTTGGTAGAAAAGGGTTATGCTAAGAGGGCTAAAAAGACAACACCCTAGATGAAAAAAATGCCCCCTAAAAGGAAAGCGTTGTACCCTAGGCGGAAAATGAGACTATAAGATTGCACCCTACCACAGGAAGGCTAAAAAAGCAGCACCCTAGACAAAAAATAAAAAAGTTGCACCCTAGGGGATAAACGTTGTACCCAAGGCTGAAAGTAAGAGTGCACCCTGTGAAAAAAGGCTCTACCCTTGAAGGGTTGAAAAAAGCAGGACCCCAGACGAAAAAAAAGCACGCAGTTGCACCCTCGTAGAAAACCCTTGTACCCTACGAGGAAAATAAGAGTGCATTCTGGGTAGAAAAAGTTTATCCTAGGAGGGCTAAGAAGGCAGCCCGCCTTGACGAAAACAGTTGCACCCTCGTAGGAAAATTGTTGTACCCTAGGGAGAAAAGAAAGCTGCACCCTAGGTAGAAAAGACTGTACCCTAGAAGGGCTAAAGAGGCAGCACCCTAGACGAAAAGAGTTGCACTCTAGGAAGAAATAGTTGTACCATTGGGGGAAAATACGAGTACACCCTAGGTAGAAAAGGCTGTATTCTAGAAGGGTTAAGAAGGCAGCACCCGAGAAGAAAAACCTTTCCAACTGTGTCCAAGATGAAACAAATGGGACTTAACTCGGGACACAGGCAGGCAGTCGATGTGAGCTCGGAGTTGGCAAGTTGGAGGTCAGCGGTAATCCCCACTTTTTTTGACGGTGTATCTTCATTAAGAGGAACGGTAGCCATTCTTTTTATCTGTAACGGCTCGCTTCCTTTTATGGACATCTAAAAGACAGGGTTCGCAAAGGTCTCCGGGAAAAGGATATAGGGGGTCCCCCCTCCCCACTCCCTTTTTTCTCTACAATTAATTACTTCTTAGACAAAACCATGTGACCCAAATTCTCCATAGAAGAAGTGTTTCATCTCTCTGAATTTGTTTTTTCTCACAGACTAGATCCAGATGACCAAATAGGAGGAAGCAGGTCCCAGCGGTGTTTCGCGAGAGGAAGTCTTGCCTTTGCTAAGTCTCGATATGTCTGATGACAGTGAAGAAGAAGATGCATTACGCAATGAAGTGATGGATGCCTTTGAACGTCAGCGGCCTTTTCAAAACCAACTCCTTCAACAGAGCGGTGGAGGGATCGATCCTGAAACACCTGTGGGGACCTTTGAGTTTGATCTTCAACCCTTTGTGGATCGACGTAGTGCCACCATGGGGGTCTGCGAACGTCATTTCACCACCCGATTACGTCAAACGGGCAATTTTGTGGACAGTCCTCACGTGGTTCGAGCTCTCGAGGACGGGTTGCCACGTGCCGTGGACCGCGTGTAACCACGACCCTGACCTCCAAGATCAAGATCGTCTCTATTTCACCCTCAGTTCCAATCGTCTCACCAGCAATTTCCAAGGTTGGGGATTACGCGCCGGTGAATGGCAAGAAGGAGGAGTCCGCTTGGATGGCCTTCTCGAACGTTTGGGTCAAGCCCTCAACAGCAACGAACAATTTGAAATGGACGATTCGTTTCAATTGTTTATCACCCAAGTCCATCATGCTCCTCGGGGAACTGGAAAACCACGTCGTACCAAACCGGGTCATCAAAATCTGAAAAAGTTGGACGTTAAAAAAAGAATCTGTCATCCGCATCCAAAATGACGATGTTTTGTGTTGTGCACGTGCCTTGGTCACCGCCAAAACCAAGGTGGACAAGCACCCCCAATGGAACTCCATTCGACTGGGAACCAACCTCCAAAGACAGCAAGCCTTGTTACTCCACGAGGAAGCCCACGTCCCTCCAGGTCCTTGTGGATACGAAGAGTTGACCCAATTCAGTGCCGCTCCATCCCTCTACGACTACCAGATCCTTCTGGTCAACGCAGACCGCGCCTACCACGTCGAAAGTTATGGGCGACCCCTCTCCAAACAACTCATTCTGCTCCACGAGAAAGGCCCCTATGATGTCATCACCAGTCTCTCTGGGTTTTTCGGTTCCAGTTACGTGTGTGCCCACTGCTTCAAACCCTATGACCACGAAGGACGTCACTGTTTTCAAACGAAAAAAGTTCAGTGCCGTGCATGTCTCCAAAAACAGTGTCCCGACTTCCTTTATGCCTACCAACGCGGTCTCAAAGCCTCCCGACGTTACCATGACTTTGGTCGACACTTTTTCGGTGACACCTGTTCTGAAGCCCATCGTACCAAAAGACTAGGCGTTAAAAACCGTCGACACCACACAATTCAGCATCTGTTTTCATCGACGCAAATGTCCAGACTGTTTCAAACTGGAGGTGGGTTTCAAAAACATCAATCGTCACGAGTGTGGATACATAGACTGCCCTTCCTGTCATGAGTACGTCGACGTCCAAACCCACCGTTGTTTCATTCAAAGAGCTCTCACCCTTCAAGAAATCCGAGAGCAGAAAACGGGTTGCTGCCGCTGGCCTCCAAACCCTACGAGCCAATGAGGAAGAAGGAGAAGAAGTCGGCACAGAAGACAAAGAACTTCCACCCCTGCACGTGTTGTTCGGCATCGAGGCTATGCAACCCCCAAAACAGCACGTGGCCAATCTGATTGTGGGCGAAACCGAAGACGACCCTCGACCCATTTGCTTTTGAGGAGAACATTGTTTGCGAGATTTTCTCGAATGGCTGGATACCTTGACCCTCGAAGACACGCGTCAAGTCAACGTCATCGCCCATAATTTCCAGGCGTATGACGGGTACTTTGTTATCCACCAATACCACTCCGACAACCAAATCGTAAAACAGCTACGCAATGGATGCAAACTCCTAGAAGTCAAACATGATAGCATTCGTTTCATCGATTGCATCAGCTTCTTCCAGATGCCTTTCTCGGCCTTTCCTAAGACCTTTGGGCTCACCGAACTCAGAAAGGGTTACTTTACCCACAAGTTCAACATCCCCGAAAACCAAGAGTATGTGGGACTCATCTCTGCCATCGACTACTACATGCCCGAAGCCTTGTCCCCCAGAGGACGCCAAGAGTTTGAAAAGTGGCACCAGGAGCAAAGGAACAAACACGAGGTGTTTGATTTCCAAAAAGAATTAGTGGTCTACTGCAAATCGGATGTCCGCCTATTGATAGAAGGGTGTTTGACTTTCAAACGTCTGTTTGAACATATCACCAACGCCTCGGCCTGTAACCGCGATCTGCGCATGAACCGCATGATTCCGAAAAGCGTTGCCAGCGAACCCGTGCGTGGGTGGCGCAATCGTGTCAACCAATCGCAAGTGGCCCTCGAATGGTTAAACTGGTGTGATCACGAACTGCGTCAGCAAGCCCTGGATCACCTCACCCACGAAGACCTGGAAGCTCACGACATAATGGCAGGCGCCTACCCACACCATCCTCATCCCTCCCAACGCCATTGCATGCAACACGTGGGTAATGGCGGTGAATACCACCCGCGCGGTACCAATTTCACCGTGGATGGCTACTGCCAAGACATTAACACCGTCTACGGATTCTACGGGTGCTTCTGGCACGGCTACCCCAAGTGTTATCCCGTGCGGGACGAAGCCCATCTACGTCACTGTGATCGTACCATGGAGGATGTCTACAGGAAAACCCAGCAAAAAAGGGAAGCCTCCTCGGAAGGTATTATCTCAAGGAAATGTGGGAATGCAAGTGGACCCGCCTTAAACAAAGCCGACCCGACATCCAAGCGTACGTGGATTCCCTACAATTCGTGGAACCTCTCAATCCCCGTGACGCCTTCTGTGGAGGACGCACCAATACCATCAAGCTTTACGATCACGTGACACCGGGCCAAAAGATCCGCTACATCGATTACACCTCCTTGTACCCCTGGGTCAACAAAACCTGCGTCTACCCCAAAGGTCATCCCCAGTTCATCTCGCAATCGGGTCACACCAACATCGATGACTACTTTGGTGCCGTGCAATGCCAAGTACTACCCCAGCGTGAACTATACCATCCCGTGCTGCCTTACTGTCACGCTGGTGAACTCACCTTTCCTCTCTGTGCCGCCTGCGTGCAAGACGAAATGCAAAAACCTCCCTTAAAGAGATCTTACCAGTGCGCACACTCCGATCACGAACGCGCCCGGACCGGTACGTGGTGCACCCCCGAACTGCAAAAAGCCGTCGAGTTGGGCTACGACATCCACTACATCTACGAGGAAAATCAAACAAGAAGCCAGTGGTTGGCCCAAATGGGTGGGCGACGACGAAACCAAACGCCAACAGTACATCCGCGAGTACTATGAGCACGACGGAATTCAACTGGAGTACGACAAGATCGCATAGAATCAGGGTCTGCGCGGTCTGGCCAAAATGATGTTGAATTCCATGTGGGGCAAGTTCGGGCAACGTCTCAACAAACCAAAGTCAAAGAATTCGGCAATCCCAGAGCCTTCCATCGTTTCCTGAACACAGACACCCTAGATGCCCGTCACGTGTCCGTCAAAAACGACCACCTCGTGGACGTCCACTATCAGCATCAACAAGAAGAAATCCCTGTGTCTTCCAACCTCAACGTCTTCTGGCCTCTTTCATCACCTGTTGGGCACGTGATCGTCTCAATGAAGCCATCCAACTCTTAGGTGAACGCGTGCTGTACTACGACACCGACTCGGTCATGTACCTCGAGGAACCGGGACAACCCAACCCTCCCTTGGGAGATTATCTCGGAGAGTTTACCAGTGAATTGGATGCCGACGATTACATCGAAGAATTCGTGTCGGGAAGTCCCAAGAATTATGGGTACAAAACCAAAAACGGCAAAGTCGAATGCAAAGTCCGTGGCTTCCGTCTCAACAGCGAGGGCAAAACGCAGTTCAATTATGACGTCATGCGTCAGAACGTGCTCGACGAAATCCAGCATCCTCAAAAGGAACCGCGCCAAACCCGAGCCGTCAAAACTTATCAGATCGTCCGAGACGCCAAAACCTACGATCTCTACACCCTTCCCGACTACAAGCGTTACCAAATGGTGTACGATAAGAGAGTCATCGATACCAGCACCTTTCAAAACCTACCCCTACGGATACCAGGAAGCCGTCTAAAACTCGGGTACAGGCCAAGCCCAGCCACGTGACATTTTTGAATTTTTTGAACTTTGGACTCTCTGTTAAAGGGGACGCCGCTGACCACTCGGGTCCAGGCGCACGCTCCCTCTTGTAAAAAACCAAGTCTTGCTTGTTTCATTAAAATCTGTTTTCAATTTAACTTTGGGTTGCTATGGTGATTTATTCCCCTTATTTGGTCATTCACTTATGACGTCCGTTCCTGTTTGTCACTTCCGGTATGACGTCACTGACCTTTCTCCACCAATGACAATCCTTTCCTATGTCACCTGACTCGCAGATGCTCGTATGCAAATAACCGTGGGAATATTATCCGCCAAGTAAAACGTTTTGAGTGGAAGCGACGGCAATCTTATGTCTAACCCGATATTAGAGCTGGTTATAGAGGTTGTCGTTATTTTTGAAGGTCACAGATTTCGACACAAAAAATGTTACCGATAAAATGGATAATTTCGATAAAATCGATAAGACTTATTGAGAAATCGATAATTATCGATTTCTCACGACAAATCCGTTTATCGATTTTTATCGATTTCCGATACAATCAACTAATTTTATCAATTGTTATCGGATGTTATCAATTGTCGATTTTGTCGATTTCCCAGGTCGGGTAAAACACCATTGTGAGCAACTGTTGTGAGTCAATTGGCAGAATAAGCTTACATTTCACAAGCACAAAATACAAGTACATTCTCACCTGCTGCCTTTTGTTTCTAAGCCACTGAAGAAGATCCCCGTGTGGGACATACTCCA
>Ga0126336_10002715_pt1 | contig 10216 bp, 2 predicted proteins | sample SidCmetagenome_FD_92530 | JGI IMG/M metagenome (GOLD analysis project Ga0126336, IMG submission 92530) | Coral microbial communities from El Islote,Puerto Morelos, Mexico - Siderastrea C C metagenome | ecosystem: Host-associated > Invertebrates > Cnidaria > Coral | place: El Islote,Puerto...
AGTCAAAATATTGTGTCACACAATCACACTTTTCGTCACGCCGGTTCGTATAAATAGAGGATCGCGCTAACATTTGTGAAACCTAGGGGTGGGGAGGGTCAGAACGGCCGGTTAAAATGCCCATTGGGCTTTCTTGTTTGTCGAAGAACTGATATTGGTCGAGTTCTTATTCTAACCCATAAACATTCAGAACAGAACGAGGCCAATATCTTTTTCCCGATACGGACCGAACAAGCTATCAAATAAAGTTGTTCATATAGTGGCTCATTTTTTCAGGTTTGCTGATAGCACAGTAAGGTATCTTGCGCTAAATGTTTGAAAAAGAGAAAACACTGAAATCAACTCTTAACTGAGCGATCCGTGTTAGCGAAGGGTACTAAAAAATTGGTTCGTCCAAGGAACTAAACAGAATGATCCTTTTGAATTTGACCATTGTGGTCTTTCTCAACCATATAATTAAAATTAGCACAAAGTAAACTGTAAAAACAATAAAACATGGTATTACACCGCTAAAAACACTTGTATGATTTTAAGACAACAGCAGTCAATTTTCTACCCCGGGTTTGACATTCAGTCATACTAGAAAACTTTAGCAGGACTTTTTCTTGACTAAACACTTTTCCATTTCACAATTTTTTTGAGAAACATTTTGCTTCTTTGTTTGAAATATTTCAGTATTAATGTATCTTCTGATGCTTACAGAAAAGCAAATTGAGAAACAATGCTCGAAAGAGAACTCACATGATCTAAATTGGGAAAACAGTACGGCAAGGTAAAAACGTCGTCTAAAACTTGGAAAATTAAAGAAAGTAGCCAAAACAGTACCATTGGAATGAGTAAATTTCTTACAAAAGCAGGTAATTGCTTTTGATCAAATAATAGATCATTTTTCCTCAGTTTCTGCAGCAACAGTACTCGACCACAACACGTTCATTAAGGCCAGCTGCAACTTAATTAAAACTGCATATTTTACATTGGCCTTTTCCCAAATGTAAACGATTTTACCATAGATCGATGTACCTGATAGCATTTAGTCAACACCTCCCAAACTGGCAAGATAGACCTGGCGAATAACACGCGATTAAAAAATTATTAAAATTATTGTAGCCATAAATTTAATGAGGTTCTCGATGCCCAATTACCAGTTAAAATTTTGTTCCTCTCTCTGCTATGAGTGAACACCTTCAAACAAAATGTTCCGACCTCTTTTAACAATTATCAGGCAGATTTTTTGGTCATCATTTTACGTGTATTAAAGAAAATATTTCTTCTTCAGCTAACAGTACGTCTGAAAGGAACCCAATCAACAATGAAAACTGCCAAACCAATGCTGAGCCGCAGGTGTCTTAACCGGAATGTCCTTTTTGAAAACTTTCTTTGTTATAGTTTCTTGTCAGACATTATAGTAGCTAACGTTTTTCGGCAGTTATTCACAACTTACACTGATTCTCCTACTGCCTTTTATCAAAAACCTCTCAAAAACTTTCCAGTTAAAAGTGAACGCCCTCAAACGATTTTCTCTGGGTCAGACTCAAGGTTAAGTTAAACTTAACCGAAGTCGTTCCCTCTTTGCAGCATGAGCGAACTTCAACAAACCCAGAGAACATTGTTAAAATTACGCTAAGTAAATCATGAGCAGTGCAATGTAATGACTGTGCCCGTGCATTGTACATTTTGGTACATTTCTCAGCTGTCCTTTACAAAAAAAGTGAAATTACAGATATCGAATACGCAAAGCACAGGACGACGAAATTTACTTTATTCTTTTTTTCGTAACCTTTTTAATCGTGTGTCTATAGCTGAAAGACACTTTTCTTCTAGGTATCAAATGAAGTCGGTTTTCAAATAAAAGTTGTGCTAGCTTACAACAGAGGGAATGTATCTACTAATGTTTTGAATTGATCATGAATTGTAGTTTTCTTACGCTGGTATTTTAGAATTTTCTGGAGATTTAACGAAAAGTCTTATAAACAGGAACTTTTGTCTTGATCCTGATGCCATCAACCCACGTGATGAAAAGTAAATATGTGAAGCCAACAAGGAAGATGCACTTTGTAAGATTATGCAGTACGTGTTATCTGTAAAGAGATTAGCACATGCCTATATTGGAAATGAGCCAATCAGAAGCGCTGTGTACTGTCCTGATCAGTTCCTGCGATATCAAGTCACTGACTTGGCATCCAGCGGTATAATGGACAGCTTGTAAAGTTCTAACCTTACTTCTTTCTTTTGATGCGAAAATTAACAAGGAATTGCTTTCAGAAATACCACAAGACTTTTTAAACGTCTCTTCTGATACTTACAGAAAAGCAAATTGAGAAACAATGCTCGAAAGAGAACTCACATGATCTAAATTGGGAAAACAGTAAGGCAAGGTAAAAGCGTCGTCTAAAACTTGGAAAATTAAAGAAAGTAGCCAAAAAAGTAGTATTTGCACGAGTAAATTTCTGACAAAAGCAGGTAATTGCTTTTTATCAGATAATAGATCATTTTTCCTCAGTTTCTGCAGCAACAGTACTCGACCACAACACGTTCATTAAGGCCAGCTGCAACTTAATTAAAACTGCATATTTACATTGGCCTTTTCTCAAATGTAAACGATTTTGCCATAGATCGATGTACCTGATAGCATTTAGTCAACACCTCCCGAACTGGCAAGATAGACCTGGCGAAAAACACGCGAGGCATAAACAATCGTAAGGAGAAAGGTAAGAAGAAAAAAGATTTTGTTAAAACTATTGTAGCCATAAATTTAATGAGGTTCTCGATGCCCAATTACCAGTTTAAATTTTGTTCCTCTCTCTGCTATGAGTGAACACGTTCAGTCAAAATGTCTCGACCTCTTTTAACAATTATCAGTCAGGTTTTTTGGTCATCATTTTACATGTATTAAAGGAAATATTTCTTCTTCAGCTAACAGTACGTCTGAAAGGAACCCAAACAACAATGAAAACGGCCAAACCAATGCTGAGCCGCTGGCGTCTTAACCGGAATGTCCTTTTTGAAAACTTTCTTTGTTATAGTTTCTTGTCAAACATCATAGCAGCTAACGTTTTTCGGCAGTTATTCACGACTTACACTGATTCTTCTGCTGTTTTTTCATCAAATACCTTTCAAAAACTTTCCACTTAATTAAAAGTGAACTCCTCAAACGAGTTTTCTCTGGGTCAGAGTCAAGGTTTAGTTCACTGAAACTTAACAGAAGTCGTTCTCATCTTCAGCGTGAGCGAATTTCAACAGACCAAGAGAACATTGTCAAAATTGAACTAAGAATACCATGAGCAGTGCAACGACTGTGCCCGTGCGTTGTACATTTTGATACAATTCTTTGCTGTCCTTTGCAAAAAAAAGAGAGAATTACCAGATCCTGAGTTCATGCAGTACGCAGGCAGGACGACGAATATACTTTATTCTTTTTATCGTAATCTTCCCACATTATATATCTACAGCTACAAGACACTTTTCTACTAGATATCAATTGAACTCGGTTTTCAAATAAAAGTCGTGCTAGCTTACAGCAGAGGGAACGTGTCTACTAATGTTTTGAATCGGAATGTAGTTTTCTTACGCTTATATTTTTGAATTTTCTGGAGAATTGATGAAAACTCTTACAAACAGGAACTTTTGTCTTGATCCTGATGCCACCAACTCACGTGATGAAAAGTAAATATGTGAAGACATCAAGGAAGACGCTCTTTGTAAGATTTTGCAGTACGTGTTATCTGTAAATATATTAGCACTTTCTCGGCTGATTTGAAATTACTCACGATTATTCCCTACACTGTACTCCACTCAGTCCAATCACCATTACTTACCGAGCCCAAATTGGAAATTAGCCAATCAGAAGCGCTGTGTACTGTCCTAATTTCCTGCGATCAAGTCACTCACTTGACTACGGTATAATGCACAGCTTGTAAAGTTCTAACCTTACTTCTGTATTTTGACGTGAAAATTAACGAGGAATTGTTTTCAAAAAAAGCCACAAGACTTTTTAAACGTAAGGAAAGATGTTTCGGACGAGACTTCACCCATCGTCAGTTGCTAGTGTCCAGCTAAATGAAGCGAAATAAACTTATAAATTATGAATAAAAATGAAAATAATAAATGTTGCGACGTGATAGTAAGAATGTGAAAGAATACAGAAGAAAGAGATAACAATGGACACACATGCTAGCCCTGTAAGGATAAATTAGGATGTTTGAATTGCATATTCAGTGAGGGCTGTTCCCAAAGAAAATGTATAGCTTCCTTGATCTTTGGTTGATAAAGGGGGAAGCCGAGTCAAGGATCATGAAACATTCCTCCGAGAACAGATGACGACAATTTCGGAGCCCTCGAGGTGATTAAAAATACTACAGAATTACAGTGGCAAACTTCGGTGGCATGTTAGCCTCTTTTGTTCTCGTCATATGTATTTTAGTTTGACCGCGTCTCGCCAAAATACAAACCATTCGCCTGTGCTGATGTGTCGTTTAAGTACACCAAGTGGTAGTACTAGGTATAAACATCATTTATCCGTAGTAACATCCAGAGACGTTCTTCAAAGATTGTAGTTAAGACATAGAAAACGATATCATTTTCTTGTGCAAAACTTGGCAAAAACACGAATCAGTAAAATCGATTCATGAACGGTCCATCTTAGCGATGATTATAACATAATTTGGATTACTCAGGGAAACCAATCAAAATGCTTGTTATCATCATTATGAACCATTTCAACCATATAACAAGAACCTGCATAAAATAAAGTATAAAAATGAGCAATCACTCACTATATTAAGTTACATCGCACACTACACTTGAAATATTTTGTCTATGGTAGTCAATTCCACCCCTTGGTTTGAAATTCAATCATATTACAAAATTTTAATAGAACTTTTTACCTTGACGTTAACGCGTTTCCGTTTCACTATTTCTTGGGAAATCAGTTTGATCCTTTGTTTTAATTATTTCCATATTAATGTATCTTTTGATGCTTACAACAAAAACAAATTAAAGGAACAATGCTTAATAGAGAACTCACATGATCAGAGTTGGGAAAACAGTAATGCAAATAAAAAGGACGTCTAAAACTTGGAAAATTAAAGAACGTTACCAAGAAAGTAGTATTGGAACGAGTACATTTCTTACAAATGCAGATAATTGCTTTTGATCAAATAATAAATCATTTTTCTTCAGTTTCTGCAGCAACCAAACTTGACCACAACACGTTTATTAAGGCCAGCTGAAACCTTAAACTGCAAATTTAATATTGGCCTTCTGCCTTCTGCCAAATTTAAATGACTTTACCATAGATGTACCCGATATCATTTAGACAACACCTCTCGAACCGGCAAGACAGACCTGGCGAAAAACACGCGAGGCATAAACAATCAGTTACATTGTAAGGAGAAAGATCTAAGGAAGAAAAGGTATTGGGTAAAACTGTAACAGTCAGCGGGTCCAAATTTAATGAAGATTCCGACTTCCTAGTCTTTAGTTAAAATTCTGTCCTTTCTTTGTTAGGAGTAAGTAACAGATTTAGTCAAAATATCTAGGTTATCATTTTAACTGTAAGAAAATATAAGGTGACATTTCTTCTTCAGCTAACAGTACCTCTGAGAAGGCACCCAAATGTTGAAAACCTCCAAACCAACGCTGACCAGCGTTGTCTTAACCGAAATGTCGTTTTTGAAAACTTTTTTTGGCAGCGACAATCTTTACTAGTTTCTTGCTAACCAAACATTAGTAGTTAACGTTTTTCAGCAGTTATTGACAACTCCTGCTACTTATAGCTGGTACATTTGGTACATCTGGCACATTTCTCAGCCGTCATTTGCAAGAAACAAAGTGAAATAGACCCTGTCACGCGGCGGCCATGTTGAGTCCCCAGAGAATAAAAAGCTTTGTTATTCCACGTCTAAACTCGTTCTCAAGTTTTTCGCTTCGAGGCTAGTTTTTCGTTTTTATGCTAAATAGTAGCCACGTGAAAAAGGTCTATGACCAAGTCCTGGGCCTGTGGAGCACGCGAAGCAGGGCGAAGAATTTTCTTGATTTTTTTAGAGTCATCATTTTTTTTTCCATCTCGTATTTAACTGCAAGGTGTTTTTCAACTACTTGTAGATATCAATTGTGACATTGTGACAACTGAAAGGATGTAGTTTTCTTGCACTTACGTATTTTTTTTCATTTTTTTATTTTCTGGAGCCATTTAATGAAAAGTATCATAAACAGGAACGTTTGACTCCGTCATGCCACCAACTCACGTGGTGAAAAATAAACATTTTAAGTCAACACGGAGGATACAATTTGTAAGATAATGCAGCACGTGTGACCTATAAATATAGTAAGCACGTTTTTTGCTTTCCATATCTCACAAACAAATTTATCTTGAAAAACCAAAGGCGGAGGGTTCTGTTGTAATTGGGTCCATTTTCTTTCCAGTTATATTACTGGCTTAATTAATTGTTCCTGATTTTACATTACTTTGTTATTGAGATTTAGCACAATTTTACAACATATTTTCTTTTTGATGTCATTGTAGAACATCAAATTAGATTGAGACATTAGGAGCTTATTATTCATAAAAGACCTTACAGGACTCATCGCGCTTCTGTTTAATAAGTCGAAAACATCCGCTTTTGCTGATCATATTTGAACCACCGTTAATGATCTAAACTTTAAGAAGAAGTCAAGTTTTTCTTTTATCACAACACAAACATTGGACATCAAAATTTTCCGCACAGCGCAAGCAAAATGTTACTCAACTCGAGAGTGAATCGAAAAGGTCAACTCAAACAGTCAAACAGTCATGTTTCCGAGTTTGTTATTTTCTTAGGCAATATAGCTTTTGCTCATTTGCATAAGGTTCGTCCCATATAAAGTTCGACGTCTTTCAAACAAAGGAATAAAGTAGCACCTTTTTGAATTCTATCTTTCCCAATCAGCTGGCCTTTGAGTTTGGAAAAAACATTTCAGAGGTTTCGCTGGTCATGAAGTGTGCTCCGTACGTCGTCCTGGGCTGTTCATGTACTGTCCTCGAAGCGTCTCCAAGACAAATGCATCGAATTCAACGGGCGCTGGTTCAAGTCCCAACACGGAGCCATTGCTGCTGTCAGTCGTTTTTTAAATTTTTTTATTTCTTCTCCCTTTTTCTCGTTTCCTTTCCTTTTCGTTTTCCCTTTTTTTTTTTGCTGCTGTGTTACCGTATTCGCAAGATGGGTGAATCGAGACGGTCCACTTTGTCGCTCATTCTTCTCCCTCCCCGTTTAAGCCTGCTACGCAGTCTAAATTAACGTAAACTCGCGTTCTGTTGATCACTCAAACTCAGTGAAACTTGAGGGAAGTCTTAGGCGATTAAAATTGTACCTACTTTTAAGAAGTACGTACGTTTTAATCGGTATTTCTTCAATAGTCAGCCTTTCATGGAATAGTATTGGGCGTTCCGTTACGGATTCAGAAGCGAGCGGCTCTAAAAAGCGTAGTGCCCTCAGTACACAGAACCACCCAAAATTCCCGAATCTTTCGTCCCCAGGCACCTATTCACGCTTGGATCATGACATTAGCCAAAGCCAGTTTTACAGTTCAGATAAAACCACTTGAAAAGTGGTTCAAAATTTACTTTGCCCTGACTGTTATACCAGGAGGTAAACTTAAATGGCGTCTTTTTTAGAGTAAGAAAGTGTTCAGATATCATTTAAATATTAAAAAATACACCGTAAATTTGACATGTCAATACTTGCCTACAACATTTAAAACAAAAACATCCAAGCCAGAGATAAATTATAATTCACCTGCCAAGATCCCTGTACAGAACTAATGAGAGACACATGAATTTTTTTTAAACCAAAATACATCTTCTAAAGCGTGGATGATACATAGCAGAGCTTGAATCAGTTTAAAAAAAGTAGCTGTTGTTGTTAACATTTTTCGCTTAAATTATACTGATTTTATTCCGATTACCTTTGTGTTTTCTTAACGTATGTTAATCTGTTATCAAGCATGTTTGCACACAGAAGTTACAAACACAGGCCTATACGCAAGTGGATAGGACTTAAAATTACTAACGATAAACCTATATTTATACATGATTTTATTCAGCTGCAGAAGAAGAAAGCTGCTTTGTCTTGTTCTTCATGATCACCCTTTTATACCTAAACTTAAAATTTGGTACTGTTGCACGACAGTGCTTTTCAATAGGTGGTTCGTATAACGACTTTCTACTTCGCGGTGTAAGATGTTAACAGGATCTAAAAGGAGACAAACTCAGTCCTCAGTTTATGATGAAAACCTTCACTCGATCAAAATTAGCTAACTCGGTTTCAACTCCCCTGGACACACAGCCAAAAGCTAGTAAAATTATATTCGTTTGTTTAATTTGAATCGTAACTTTTGAATTTGTTTCCAAAATAAATCCTTTAACGATCGATGGGCAACACGAATATTGGACAATATGTTTAATTTCCTTTTACTTTTTGAATATCCTGCTTGATTAATAAACGCAGTATGGCTTCGTGAACGTCACTAGTAATAACGCGGTACAGTACTGTCATGTCAATAGAGCTATCACCTGTCATAGTTATGTAGCCAATTGGAAGGCAAAACATATCTATGTTAGCTGTCAAAAGATGTAGACTGAAAGCAATTAATAACAACTGTCAACTTGATAAACAAAGTTGTCGAAAAATACATTTTGCAAGCCTGAATTCACTGGGTAGTTTTTACGACTTTGCTGTCGATCACTTAAAATTTACGGAAGCGAAATATTCACGTTGCAGAAGTACAAGGTGTGTTTATATGCTAATATGCTTTTAAAGTTAACAGTAACACGTTTTTAACGCTATAAAAGGGAAGAGTACTGCTTCGCGTTTTTACCTTTGTTTTTTTCTCGCCTTTTGACCAATCTGACGTGTTTCGTCCGTTTCTAATAATGAGTTAGAGTCTTCAACAGAATACTATAAACCCCACTAAGAACAGATAATCCGAGTATCCCAAGCTATACAATTGTTTCTCTTTTGGAAGCCCTTAGAGGGTTCATATCGCTGTTTCTATTTAACAAAAATTGTGATTTTTTAATGAGATGAAGCGAAGCTGGGAAAACGATTTTTAGTTCAAGCAGGATCTCTGGATCAAGTGATTCGGGTCAGAGATAACTTCCACTTTAAAGGGGTCCCAATTATTGAGATTCTCTACTATACTTACCGGTAACTGGTAAAGAAGCGTTAATTTAATTCGATTCGTATTTTTTCAGCACCCTAGTTTTAAAATAGTATACTAAGAAAAGCAAAACTGGAGCTTGATGTCTGGCTTATTGTAGAAAAATTTTCATGCCACCAATTTTCTGCGTTTTACGCGATTTGTTTGCTTGTTTGTTTGTTTGAAAATGTAAAAAAACGATGTCGCTAAAGAACTGTTTAGTTTATCATAACAAAATTTCAACAATTCTTCATCAAATTTGCGAAAACTTGTGGTTGTCAAATTCTTCTTCCAAAGGAAATATCTCGTACGTGATATCTGGCGTAAGGAGTACAAGGGATTTGCGTTTCGTTTGTTATGATCATTTTTCTTGTGTTTTTGATATCATATTTCGTTTCATATCTATACTAGGACTGCTTGCAATTGTGAACATAAGAAGCTTGTTACAGACGGCATAAAGGCTGCTTAATTTGAATTCTTTTGAGTAAGGTTGAATGTCCAGTTCCAAACGTTTTGATAGTGGACCTCCATAGTTAAATCAAAGCATGTCACATCAGAATTGCATTGTAATTCTCAAATTATTTTTTTGGCCATAATTGGATAATTAATTGACCAACCTCTTTTATTCTCCGAAGACCAGATTGTTCTTAGTCTGTTGTAAAGATTGAATTCCTGTTGTGTTCGTTTAACGAAAAATGAAACTTTTTAAATAATTATTCGCCTACTTTTTTATACAGATTAAAAGACCAGCAAAACACATTTTCCAATCAAGGAATGGCGCTATCTACTGGCTGGCTCGTGTACGCGTTGTTTCTGACCGCTATGATAGTTTTCAACATAATTGGCAATTCCCTGGTCTGTCTGTTAATACTGAAGAACAAAGCAATGAAGACCTCCATCAACTGGCTTCTATTTCACTTGGCGATTGCAGATTTACTTGTCGCGGTGTTCTTTATCCCGCCTTGTGTTTTGAGCCACTTTATTGAACAACCTGGCGGCGTGATTGGAGACGTTTTGTGTATGTTCATAACTGCTGGGACGC
>Ga0126336_10002716_pt1 | contig 10216 bp, 6 predicted proteins | sample SidCmetagenome_FD_92530 | JGI IMG/M metagenome (GOLD analysis project Ga0126336, IMG submission 92530) | Coral microbial communities from El Islote,Puerto Morelos, Mexico - Siderastrea C C metagenome | ecosystem: Host-associated > Invertebrates > Cnidaria > Coral | place: El Islote,Puerto...
CGGCCAAAATTTGGCCGCCGACACGAACTCCTGTGAGAGATTGTATCAGGCCCTATTTTAGCGAGCGACCCACGTAAGAGAATATGAGAGCGATGCTAAAATTCGGCCTGATCGCAGGTTATGAGTTGACAAAAGTTTATGTCCTTTTACAAAGTCTACGTACAACAGTTCTATTTCGACAGAAACCTAAGTTTGTTGCATTGGATCAGTCGGTACAAAAATTACACTGAGCTTTTCGTGTGATCAGCATGATGAGCAGTTTTCAAAAACTGTTCAAGTCTCACAGATCGTATTTTGTGGGTGTTACTTACCACAATCCACGATCACTTTTTGCGATTGCATGAACGACGTTTGGACAGGGTAGAAAAACAACATGGTCTAAATTAATTTTAAACAAGGCCAGGTCGGTTGGCACAATTTGTTAGACTGTGCGTAACATCGGCGAACTGCTGTAGCTAGAAGCAAAAATAGTCTAAAGCTAGTGTAAAAATACCAAAGATTAATTACCTTGTTCACCCAATGCAAGCAAACAGGAAAATCGAAAGTTGTGTGCAACACGAATACTGTGCATAGGCTTTGAGAAAAGGTTCAGGCCGAAGGTACCACGCTTTGCGGAATAGGTGCAGTTACAACGTAATGTTGTGCTTTTGTCGTGCAGTATTCAAATTAAACAATGAATTTCGTTTGCCACGGTTCGGTAGAACCGCTGCCTCTGGGACAAATATATAATTTCTGACAATTTTAGTTCACTAGGGCTGTTCAATTTGACAACCTTGGGCTGCGCGCTGTATTGCTGGTCACGGGAAGGCCTGTTACGCGTGTGGCAGTGATTCAAACTGGTAAGTGCGCACTATAATATATATCCAAGAATCACATTATACTTGGTGACATATTATTCCGTTATGCACCATTTGTTGACAGCTTCGATGGATGACGACGTTTGAATCAGAGTCGTTCCTCCACTGAGCTACTGTCGAACCTAAGGGCAACAGTATCAGGTCGGTGAGGCAATGCTGAGCCAGGATTTCAACTTGTTATCGAAATACATATGGGCCTAATAAGAAGTAAAGCTTTCTTGTACTTATTTGGACCTTATTTATTTCATTTCAATGGTAATTGCGGCGTGTACCGTTTTATTTCAACCAATCAGAACGTTCCGTTACACCATTGAAATACTAAAATTAGATAGACACTCGGCCAAGGGCAGATAAATAACATCTTGTTTTAACATGAACGAAATGACCCCCCTTAAATAATCTATACACAAAATTAGGCCCCACAATCGAGCTACAAACCTTGAAATACAACAGTCAAACTGCCTTCATCACGATGAAGCCAATTTTGATTTTCTGTTTCGTTGTTTCTTTTGGTATACTGACACTATTAGCTGAGAAAATTACACATCTTGAACAGAGAGAGGGGCCTGCGTCGAACGCTGATCCCTCAGTTATTTACCACGATGCCTTGATGAAGAGAGGAGCTAACAGAGGAACCTCAGGTTTGTGCAAATTCACCTACGGAGCGAGTAGTCTGTTATTCGAGCCGGTAAAGAATGGTTGTTGATCGAGAAATGAAGCGTTAAGCAAAACTTTGGACAATTTTAGGAACTTTCGCTTTTAATACCTTCTTCTTCGTCTACCATTGTCAACAGAAAAAAATTGTCTCAAAAATAATACTCTTAAGTCAAAATACTCAGCGCGTTCCGCTCATTATTTAGGAATGATTTTCATTTAATAATCGGAACTGCAGATTGCATTATTGGAATCAAAATTCCATTTTTAAATTGAAGATTGAAATCTTCCAACGGTGGACTCCTTTCCAGTAGGGAAATCTGGATTTCGATTTCGGATTTCGGAACGCGAAATCCATAAACGGATTTCGATGAACCGAAACGGCCTTTTGCAATATGAATTTCGATTAAGCGGACTTAATTGAAATCTATCTTGGAAAAGATTTTGGCTCGTCGAAACCCGTTTTTGGATTTCGCCTTTTATTGGGAAATCCGAAATCCGGATTTTAAAAAGGAAATCCAATTTTCCCAATCGAAAGCACCTTCATTCGAAATAACGAATGTTGATTGGATTGTTACTTACATAAGCCAAAAGTTCACACGCGAAATACGAAACCGTTGGCGGCTGTTGGTCTACTGAAGTTGGTTTGACATTACAGGGAATTTTTCGCAATTTTCAGGAACATTTCTTGTGCATTTACAGCACACTTGTTTTTAAGAAATTATTCTTCACAGTTTTATAACAGCAAACTGCTTCTTCACCTGCGATTAATATTTTATTGAGCGAACACAAATCAGGACAGGTACCGTCTGGCCACCAACAGTCTGCTACAATTGCACGTGAACATTCGGATGATGTCAATAATAAACCAGTGGGCATTCCATATTTGGAACAAGGCTACCGGTGGAATCCGTTCCCGATTAACAAAAGTCATTCCCAAATCTGAATAAGCGGAGCGCGCTGAGTATTTCGACTGTAAAGTCACAAGCTTCAGTGCAAAGCAAGATATTTAGAAACATTTTTGATTAGAAAACATTTTTCATCAAAAAAGCATTGTTCGGTTAGCTGGCAAGCTAGAGAACTATAAACTGAATACAATTACAGGATTTTCTGTTTACAATTTCAAGGAAACTTGCATTTAGAGTTTGAATTGACAATGCCCTGAAAACTCACAACACCCACCTTGTGAAATACCGCGGTTTGTTGAGGTAGTCTTCCCTCCAAAAAATCAAGCAAAAGACTGAAAATTTCACTGCATGGCCAAAAAAAACAAAAACTGAACTACCGGCAGACTTTACTTGGAGCGCAACTCTTGGCGTATCCGTTCTCTTTGTTACAGTCGTTTTACGGAGCAACTCCACTGGGCGAACAACGTATTGAGCTTAACGTGCAGTTCAAGGCAAAAATCCGTAATTCAAAATAATCTTAAACTACTTATGTCAATCGCAACAAACACTTGACCAAGAAAACGGTGTAGTTGTTCCATAGTCTCTTGTGCCGGATGCCATGAATGACAGACAAACAAAAACAAAAAACAAAAACAAAATATAAAAAAAAATGAGGAAAGCTAGAAAAATTAGCAGAATGTTAAAGGAACTTCACGTCAACTATTTGAATTCAATCATTTATATTCCATTTTTTCTCGTATATTTTTATTTTATTGGTGTTGGAGTTACTGTCAATTAAAGCGTTTACACGAACATTAGCAGTACGGGAAAATAATAACAATGATGATGATGATGATGATGATGATGATGATGATGATGATAACCAGTTCATTCTTTTTTTAACTTTCAGGTGTATGGCACAAGGTTAATTCCCCTCCCGTGTGTTTTGGAGCCAAAAATAACCAGTTTGGCAGGTTCTACGTTCCATCGAGTGGTAAGTTAGGTGCCGTAAAGTTGGTTCACCGGTACGGTTACGTGTCCTGTGACACTCGAAAGATTTCCCATTGGTCTTACTGGGGCTGTGGCACGACTCCATGTTCACCTGCAAGAGATGACGTTAACATTGTCATAACAACTTCAGCAAATCACACCATTTTGCCAGCGAAAGAGTTCATCGTCTCGGAGACACTGAAGTGGTATAAGATTCCTGGATATAACTCGCTTTCGCCAGAGCTTGTTCTGTCAGTATTCTCCCAGCCTCATGGGGTGACTGCTGGCCAGGAGTTACGCCTGTGGTATGGTGAAGATTTGGTGAATCAGAGCGAAGGAGATAACGGCGGAAGTGCGTGTTGTGATGTTTATGTTCACTATGCCTAAAAAAGTGTTTTCCAACTTGTGCGTCAACGGATTTTAACAAAGTAAAAGAAAATAAAGCAAATTTGTGGTTTCATTTGTAGGCAGTTCAGGACAGTTCTGTTTGGAAATAGCAAAGTCCAATTAAGAAAGGACTTTCCTTGAAATGTTTTGTCATAAAATGAAAAAGAAGGATGATAAATGAGGGTTTTGTTTAAGGGATTATATAACTTGTAATAGAAAGGCAATAAACGGAGGAAAATGGGAAACGGTTTTTTCTGATCACTTGGCTTACAGGGCATTTGCTAAACTAGTCCCTTTCCACGATGGTTTTGATGAAGAGGACAAAATTTGAACTGACAATAAAATTGAAAAAGTAATAACAAAATTTCAACGTAGCTAAATTTCAGATTTGGCCATTTGAATTTAAGTTGAAGATCAACGATAGTCTCACAAAACCCTCCAGTTGACGTCAATTTTTTTCAGGTCAGGGACGTTCCCAGGCAATTTTTGGCAGTACCGAAGGCCAGTCCGACATTTAGCGAAAGGGAGGGAGACACTGAATTACCCTTATTATTACGATTACAGTCTGAAAGCCATCTTATTATTTCTATGATATTTTGTCCCTACATATCGACTTAGGCTTATTGCGCTTTCCAGCAGGATTTCCTCCCGGTGTAAGACAACTGCAGGCAGTCGGTTTTCTTAAGTACACTAGTGAACGTTTAGCGCGTTTAATTTCCTGAATTTTTCCAAGACGAATTATCTAGACCTGCCTTTTTCAGTAGCTGTGTGCATATCCCTTAGACACATTTTGACACAAGTTTGGTGAGAATCGCTTGCTATGGTTACGAGATATGACGTCATAAGTAGCAGGTTGTTATATCATTTTTGACGAAAAATGTGTTTTTTTACCCTTTTTAGGTGAAAAATGCCAACAAATGTCAACAAAAAGCAGCAAAATGTTTAATTATGTCATATTCTACATGCCCAGCATCAAAAACTTCCATTTTTTAACGTTTTTTGACAATTTCTAATTTTTGAGAAAATCCAAGATGGCACCCAAAATGGTTGCCATCTTGGATGACCTCACAGCCCCCCAACAGCGCAACAACCCATAATATGTACCTCATATTCTAGAGCACATCACAGGCTTCCTACAAAAGGTGAAGTTTTTTTCCGAAATATTGTAGGAAACAGTTCTCATGGGACTATAAAATGAGTTCTCCTATTTTCTCGGTAACTGAAAGACTAACTCGAGACAATTTCTCCTGACACGACGTAGTTACAATTAGAAAAAAAAGCGCAATATTCTGGTACTGCATTTTTGTTGTCCATTGGAGTGTCTTTATAAGCTCGCATAAGCACCACAGAACAGAGCCGCTCAGTTCTCATGGTTTAGCCCCTGTAGGTCTTGATTCTGCACACGGTACTAAATGACTGCCATGGCGCTGCAGCAGACACAAGCATTGTAAGAAGAATAGTGAGAACGGTTTATAATTTCTATGGTCTCCACTAGTCCACTAGTTTTTTTTTTTTTTTGGGCAAGATGCACCCTCTTTGTCTTCCATGTTAGAACTTCTTTTTCGTAGGTCATTTTATCGAAAAGATCACTCTCGTAAGTGTTGTAGATCTTCTCAAGTGCTACTTTGCTGGCGGAGCAGATATAGTGCAGCCGATTGGTGCAAAATTCTTGGCAAGGCATTAGGTGTGGGACTGAACTTGGAATCGGTGGACAAATGTCACCCTCATGTCACCATAACATAACATTCTTGTAAAGTAATACCTTCTTGCATTTAGAACGAACTGCTGAAGCTACCTAAATGTGTGCGTAGTCAACATATATTAAGTGATATTTCTGGCAAGATTGATTTGTAGAATTGAAAGTAGTTAGAAAATTTTAAATCACGTTCAGGTAATTTCAAAAGAATGATAAATTTAAAAAACACGACACAACCTTTGAAAGACATGTTTCGACATAACTTATGCCATCTTCAGTTTAATGAAAATAATCAAAATAGTGCTATATTTATAGGTAACATTGATAACATGCTGAGCTAATGACAACAATAGATAATACGAAAACTGTTACAACGTATCTGGTACAGAATGATACCAGTACCGTTACAAAACAAGGTGCTTGGTCCGCCTGGTACTGTCTGATACAAATACCATTACTAAGTGGATTGGCACTGTATAACACCGGAAAGGACAAAGACACCTTTCCGGTGTCATACAGTGCCAGACACTTAGTAACGATATTTGTATCAGACAGTACCAGGCAGACCAAGCACCTTGTTTTGTAACGGTATTGGTATCATTCTGTACCAGATACGTTGTAACGGTTTTCGTATTATCCATTGTTGTCATTAGCTCAGCATGTTATTGCATGTTATTGATTATTTTCATTAAACTGAAGATGGCATAAGTTATGTCGAAACATGTCTTTCAGAGGTTGTCTTGTGTTTTTTAAATTTATCATTGTTCTATTGCTAACTAGAAGATATGGTAATTTCAAAATAACACATTAAATCAATGTTCTAGTGATTGATTATCAAGTGGAGTTTATTACGAGAGTTTGAACACCTGGTCTTACCCATATGAAAGCAATTTTATGACAAAATTTGGTTGCTATGTTAATATTCACAACAGTGCCTCGTTGCCATGTCGATGTATAAGAAAGACCCCAAACTTCTTCAGCAATTCGCTTTGGGATCTACTCCATTCTGAACATATCGCAAATCGCTTAGCTGGTGATCCTCTGTCTAAAACTTGTCGAAAATAGTTGTCAAAAAAAATTTTTTGCATAAGCCTCGTTTCCATGCAAATCAAAAGGTGAGCCAAACTTCTACCTTAAACTATGTAAATTAGGGGAGATGATCCCAGGTGGGTCCAGGGCTAAAAGTATTCACCCGATGATTTTCTTCCCTGTGCCAAATTTGATGCTTTTACCAAAAATTCCACAATTTGGACACCAGTCTGCTGGACTAATATGTGTGAACAAGATATTGACCTAGAAATCGTAATAAAGTGAAATCTCCACAACTCAACCCTTACATCTCGAAATTATCGCTTAATCAAATCAAAAGCATTTGACCTTATTTTCGCCTTCATTTACATTTCCGATAACGCGATATCCCAAAACATTTTGCGCGTGTTTTACCTAACAGTTCGAGTTATCAGGATTATACTGTATTACATAATATATAGTCCAGGAACGTTAACGCGATTTGGTACCGTAAGGTCAAAATGCTTGCAACAGAATTTTTATATTTCAGGGACGTTTTCGTTAAGGACTCCAGATAAACATATTAAAAGTAAACAAATATCAACCCAGGTGAAATACGAATAAAATGCAAGTTTTTTACCTCTGTCATTTTGCCCTTTAGACGCCATCATTTTATGCAAATTAGCCTTCCCACAGATAAGTTTTACAACAAAATCATTAATAAACTGACTTTTTAGTAAAGTGTTATTAAAGGGTGAATTAATGCTTTGGTTTGCTCATCGAAGATTCTCATGCGCCACGTAATATTACTACTATTATTACTATTACTGTTACGAAGTTTTAAAATTTTTTAGCTCTACAGCGCACTTTGATATTACAACTGTTAAGTATTGTGTAAAGGCATATCGCGTTTTAAGGTAGGATAAAAACAAAAATAACAATTAATAAATGTTAACATGCGAAAAGATTGAGTTCGCTCCAGTTTCGCCTTGAAGCTGACGATAGAGTATATGGTCGACACCAGTTCCCTAGAAGATTAGTAGGGCAGAGTTTATGTACGACAGATGACGAGCAAGTCCCGCAAGTCCCGTTATCCAAACTTCGGGTAAAACTAGTTATTTCATGTAATGCTTTTTGATATGTACTTTGCATAAGACGATTCTGGAGCCCTTAGTTCGCAAAATGTAAACATTGTTATTTCTAGAGAAACACTAGTCCACGTGCACTGTGCATCAAATTTTTACAAGAGTTTCTTCTTTGTTTGCACACTACGGTTAACATCTTATGAAACACTAGATGGGTTTTTGAATAGCTGTGTAAGAATTGGACAATGTATTGTTTACATAAAAAAGGAAGTTAAATAAATTGGATAAATGTTACCTTACAATTTTGAATTTGGCCTATTAAGCAAATTTTGAGACTGATAAACAATGTCGATTTCAAAGCACGGCCAAAATTATCATACGTCATGCCCGCGGTGTCTAGCCTACACAGATCTTCATCTCAAGGACACATCTAGTTGCAATGGCTACACCCAGCTCTGATACTCTATCCGTTTTTTGCAACGAGGGCATATCAGAGGTTCCGCAAGAAGATATTGTTACCCTCGGTAAGAAAGGCAGTGCTACTGTCAACAAAACAGCGAAGAAAGAGGAAGTGAAGTGCTTACTCAGGAAGGACAACATGTCCACAAGGAATGCAGAAAAAGATGGGGCGTTAAATACTACATCCAGGCTGCAAAAAGCAAAGAACCGGATCGACACTCCATCTCCGTGCAAGCTAATATCTCAAAACAAGAAAACTGAAATCAGCCAAATTGCATTTTCTGTTGTCAACCAGATCAGTGTGATGGCAGGAGACGGGCCTATGACATCTTTCCAGTCAAAACAGCTGCATTTGAGACGTCAATAAGACAAGTCTGTGAGGACACTAAAGTGTGGTCAGGACGTGTTGGGTAGGCTATCATACGCCAGTGATCTTTGTGCGAAAAAAGCATGTATCATCAACAGTGTAGTGGAAATTTTAGAACTGTGAGAGATATTCCAAAGCGATTTAAAGGTGCTGAGAGTGACGGCAAAAATTTGAGAATTCTCAAGCAGATTTACAAGAAACATACGAGGCTTTTTCACTTGTCGCACAATATTGCGAAGAAAACAGTGATGAGGAGATAAAAGTTACAGAACTCACCAAATAAATGGAGAAATATCTCGAGCAAACTAGTTCAAAGTAAAAGGCTTATGGAGTTCAGTACATGAAGAAAAAGCTCGAGGAACATTTTGGTAACAGGATCATTTTTACTAACTTGGAGGGAAAGGCAAACATTATGACATGGAAAACAAGTGCTTCTTCCATATTATACGATTACTTTAAACTACCAAAGTGACGACGATGAAGAGGAAACAAGGAGGATTATTCAAACTGCCGCAAAGCTAACAAAAAGTAGCATCAAGGCGGTGAATTCTTTTACTGAATATCCCGGTGTCCGGGATTTAACTACCGAAAACGCAAGAGCATTTTTGCCAGGCAGCCTAAAGCTCCTTCTACTGGCCCTGTTTGCGGGGCAAAATACTGATATTATTCAAGCTACAAGGCCAAGAGAGATTGTTTTCCCCCTGCAGCTTGGTTTAGCAATTCAAATGCATCACCATTTTGGTTCAAACTTTCTCATGGATTCTTTGCATCAACACGGTTTCTGCTGCACTTATGGTGAAGTCCAAAAGTTCTTAAGAGGCCCTGACTGAGAAAGCGTGTCAGACCTTGGAAATGGGGGTTGGCCAAATTCAATGAAACTTGGTGAGGACATTAACCTTGATGAGTTATTGCAAAAGCACAGCTTGTTTGACTTCGTAAGTGGTTGTTTGCAATTTTCCGGCGGGGGATCCCATCTAGGGGCCCAAAATCACCAAAAAACCACCTGTCTGAGAGTCAACTTTCAGGTCACATTAAAATAACCACAGAAAGCCCCGAGAAAATCTAATGGTATAGTGTGTTTCTACTAACATCCTACTTTCATGTCACGTGACACAATGTGGTATTGACATCATAGGACGAGAGAGGCCTGGCACTAGTTCTTTGCAAATGTTCACCACAGAAAATCTACCTAAAATAGTTCATTTTCAAACTTTCATAATTTTTACCTGCCATCGGCCTAGTTAGAAAGAATACATATGTCATAAGTTACCTTGTTACACCTACAATCCGAATCTAGGTAGAAAAATTTGGGCTCTTAAGAAATGTTCGTTTACCAACATCATTATGACATTATACTTTCACCAAATGGCTTCTTCTGCAAAACCCTTAAAGCACTGTTAAATAAGTTTAAGATCTATTTGAAACCTTTTATTGTAGACCAATTAACTTCTTAGACTCTACAAATGTGTCATGTATAAGATCCACTTATTTTTGAAGAAAAAGTGAGGTTTGTTTGTTATAGAAAGACCACTGACCACTGAAACTGAGACAAATTGAAATTACAAACAAAGTCATAACATTGACCCCATCAGTCTAAATAATATTCACTTTTCATGAGCTGTTTTGGGTTTAGAATTGCTTGTGAACACAACTTTTACCTTTTCCTCTCCATTTATAAAGATGCATTCTTGTTTGTATTAGTTCTTTATATAAGACATCATGGTGTGTGTATTGTCTTCATTACTGCTTTGTCAATCGAGCCTTACGATCTTGCTAAATTATAGATTACCTCAATACAGGCAACACTGACATCAGGGATAACCACC
>Ga0126336_10002717_pt1 | contig 10214 bp, 6 predicted proteins | sample SidCmetagenome_FD_92530 | JGI IMG/M metagenome (GOLD analysis project Ga0126336, IMG submission 92530) | Coral microbial communities from El Islote,Puerto Morelos, Mexico - Siderastrea C C metagenome | ecosystem: Host-associated > Invertebrates > Cnidaria > Coral | place: El Islote,Puerto...
AAAGGAGAAGGAGGGGAAAGAGAAGGAAGAAAGAGGAATGGTGGGAAATTTGTATTATTTTTTTTTTATATTTTAAATATTTTATTTTTATTTTTATTTTTTTTATTATTAGTATTATTATTATTTTTAGTAACCCCGGACGGTGACTGATGGGTTGGTTGGGGGGGGGGGGGGGCTTATCAATGGGATTGTACGGTACGTATTCTACTGACGTCATCGTATGTCGTACACTGACGTCATCACATATCTTACAGTGACGTCATCGTAGCTAAGTCAACAACCAACGGACGGACCGTCAGTCAGGCCCTCGCCCTACCATACAAGTTTCCTTCTTCCCCCGTAAACAACAACAACAACAACAACGTTTGGTCGCAGGTTGGAAACATCCGCCAATCACAACCTAGAAAAGTGACCTTTTGAACCCGTCAAACAATAAACTCCTGTTTCCTAAGATGTCCACAAGGGTAATTGACGGCAGTGTAAAATGAAACCCGTTGGTTTGGCTTCCACTGACTTCAGACGTCTTGCGTTATTGAAAGGTACAGAGAGGTTTTCGCGCGTTTATCAAAATACCAGCAGACTGGAGTTGACATACAGTCTGTGCGTTCACCTGTTGTTATGTTTGTTCTTACCCACTGGGATCGTGTTACTTTAAATGACCAAATGTACTCTTTAAAACTAAATTGTGCTTTGAATACTGATCAAAAGCGTGACAAAGGTATACGACACAGGAATCACGTGTTTTGGGAACAATTTTAACACATTGTCCCTGATACACCTTTGACGCGCATCTCAGTCACACAACTGAAAACAAGAGTTCTTAGCACCTTTACCCAGCTAGACTAGTCTACATTGTCTTCCACAGTGTCACTCTCCACACAGGTGTATAAATGGCTACTGGTGAAAACAAAGATGGGGATAACCCTGCGCTAATCTAGCATCACATCCGGGAGGAACTGGTAACTTTCCTAGTTGCTTCATATAACAGAACCGGCTTAAGCTTAGTCTATTTTTCTTTCGTGTTCCACTATCTGAACGCCTGGAACAGGCTAGCTTAAGTTCCAGCCGTGAGTCTGTGCGACTTTACATTTCACTTCTCCCCCCCCCCCTCCCCGCTAGTGGTAAAACAGTATGTCCAGCTGCATGCTGGAGGCGATTTCACTCTCTAGGAGATAGCTTTTAGTGTTTTGGCCTGAGAAGACTAATGACTGAATGGAAAGTTGTACAATAAGGTATCAAAAATCGTGTATTTTGGTCTAAAAAGACTTAGGATTTCAATATCTAGGTTGCTACACACCAACCCTATAACCCCACCAGAAAATTTCAAACAGTACCCCAATCCTTCTCCTCTAGCGGTACACAAAATAAGATGAGCGGCCCTATGCCAGAGGCAGTCGCGCTGACTATTTAATTTATTTTCTAACGTGACGTAAAAATAAACAACCTGCCTTTTGTCAGTCCCTTTCAACATCACAAGGAGTCGCTATAGAGTTACATTAACGCGTACAAGCAACTTTTAAAGGACGAAAAATACGAAAATGTGTTAATAATGAGTAATAAATTCCCTAAGCAGGGTTTGATATTTTGTACACAATGTAGAAATACTTTGGGCCATGGGGGTAATCTCGAAAATTTCGAAACTTTCTAGCACAATTCTTCTTGACCCTCTGAGACACCGAAGCTATTGAAGCTTGACATTTTGAGTCACGTTACTGCTGCCTTATTACAGATACAAACTCCACAAAAGTACCTCATATTTGATAAACGCTATTATTGGGCAGAATGCGAAAAAAAAAAAATAAATAAAAAGATAAGTGGCTCCCTGTACATCTACATAAGCAACTTTATGTTTAGAGTATATGTGTGTTCATAAGACCGGAAGAAATACTTATGCCAAATCGACCTTGGGTTACGTGCGAGGTACATTTCGTTATGAAAGGAATTCATAAAATGAATTGAGGAAATACACCGTTCGCACTCAGCTAAAGTACGAGAGTTTTTGTTTGTGTGCAGGTGGCGGCTGTGTGAGATACTAGTCGCATTAATTAGCCATCTATAAGCAGATGTGATCATATCATCAAGCTATGTGCGAGTTGACAAGATGCTAGAATTTACAAGTTAAACCCAACGCAAACAAACGCAACCATTAAATTCCAGAGCGAAGGCTCGTTTACCTATCACACAAAGAAGACCAGTGAAAAGCCTTCTACACACACATTAGTTTCTTAAGTAAACCTGCCGTGAATCGACCATAACAGCATTTATCGGATAATAGCAACCCGGTGAATAAGTTGTTAAACGTCGCCCGACCGTGCTGATAAATGCCGTATCAGACTCTTTAAATGTATACACGACACGGAAAAATGCATGAAAACTAAACACCTAGAAATCGGAGAAAATTTAGCTTACCTTTCCCTCGAGAAGGATATGAAGCAAGAGAGGCGGAGGAGTTAATAAGCTCCCGGATTAACGTTGTGTATCTTATCCATTAGTTGTCCGTGAAACGCGCATCGCGCAGACGCTAGAGGTTGAAATATTTGCAGAGTTCCAGGTGTCACGTTTTCGCCAAGTCTGTCTGCGATTCTAAGACCAGCGGCACAAATTCCTGAAAATCATCGTGAAAATAGCATTGAAACTACAGCCAGATTTTCACACCAGACGAATAAAAAGAATTATAGCTGTCATTGTGTGCTGGTTTTCTTTTGATGCAAAGTTTAATATAATAATATTTAAAATTTTTCTTGACATGAACAGTCGAGAATAGAAATGGCGTGACCACAAATTTAAATTTCCATTTGAAAGAAAACGTCAGCTAAATTCATTAGAAAAGGTAAAGAATAAATTTTAGTCTTTTGTCTAGCTTGTTGCCTGCAAACTGAGTGAAAGAGAATGAATTTTGCTATGCCTGGAGCATGGCGTCTTGACATGATAAGCTACAGTTTTATTCGATCAAAATTTCCTGCTTTGTTGGTTATAGACTAAAGGACCGGATGAAACACGAGTATCAATATTCGTTTTAGTCTCCTACGCAGCCGTTTTTGGTGGCGTTGCATTCTCTTCAAGGGAGCTTCGGTTTTCGGAAATAGATGATTTCACGCTACAGCATCTCCAATATAGTATTGGTTTTACTTTACTTTTTGCTTGAAGGGAAATTATTGATCTTATCTACCGTATTTATGCCGTAACAGTCTTGAGTCAACCACATCCTTTTGTGAAGTGTGTTAGGCAGTGTGTGAGGGACTCAGGCACAGGGTGGGTTCACGGGCTCCATCTCGGGTGGTTTCGGGCGTTTTAGATCTAGCGATCTTGCTGGGTGCGATTTCGGGCGCTTGATCCCCGTGAAGTCTTCCTCCCACGCAGATCATATCGATCGTCTGCCCTGGGTCTCCGAGGATATGCGCTCTCTGACTGACCGGCCGGGAACGTGCATCCCTGTTAACTGCGAGATAAAGAAAAAGGAATACCGTTCCATGACGGGAACGCTTTTCATATATATATATTTTTCATGAACACTTGATCGAACTTCGGGTTTTACCATGTAGGCTTCTAGACTGACTTTATTCTCAAGAGGCTGTGTTTGGTGATTGAGCACGATAAAAGCTTATTCTCTGCAGAGGTTCTTACACAACACCCGCACTAAAATACCATGTTTTCCCAACGTTTTAGTCCTTTTTTCTTCTCTCTTTGAGGTTTCATTCAATCCAAAAATGCCATCACAGGTGCAGGTGTATAAATCTGTAAGAATTTTCTCGCAATTTTTAAAAAGTATGTTTTGAAGATTTTAGGAAAATTGAAAAATATTTTAAATATTTTAGAATTTTTAGAATTTTACCCTACGTGCTCTCGCGTGGGGTAGGCTGTCTGGTGGTGTGTACAAAAATTGTATCAATGTTTTACTTCTTTCGTAAATCATATCCTACTTCCTTAAGATAATAAACAATAATCCCCCTTTAATCTGGGGCCATTGTTAAGGGTTGCACGTACGCGTACTGGCATGTCTCAAACCTGTTCAGTCATCAGGATTTATTTCGGCACTGGATGACGTCATCCACTCTTTGAACCAATCAGGCCCTTACGTCCGATCGGGCCTTCAGTTGTGTAACGTTTCTGTATTACAACTTTACTTGAACCCGTTTCCCCAACCATGAAAGAGCCGGGGACGACGGCTGTCTATCTTCTCAAACGCTACTGTTTATATAAAATTTCCGTTGTCAGCCTTGCGTTTCAAATTGCTATTAAAATACAAAGCGGGGAAGGCAGCTGCGATATGGATGTTCAAGTGTTGTCTGTGACGTAACTATGTATGCATAATGGTTCACAAGTCCTATATCTGAACGAGCATATTGACGTCATTACCTAAGTATTTTGTGATTGCGTGGTTAACCAGAAAATCTAAAACCCGTTGAAATGTTTGACACAGATCGATCCTTTCAATTGAAGCAGTTCATGACTCAACATTTTTCTTTTCTTTTTCTAAAATATTTCGAGTATGTAGCGATGGAGATTTGTATTAGACTTTCTAGAAGGAATACTATGTCAAGTGTTTACAACTAGAAATAAAAAATATATATATATACTGAAACCTTTTTAACCCTTTAAGCCTCAATAGGCAGTGATGAGCATCAATTTTCTCCTAATCATATCTATGCACTATAACACGTACAGGTCGTGAGAATTTAGGAAATGATCACCAGAGATGAATTGTCTTGATGTCTTAACAAGTTCTTCCAATTAGTAGCCAATGAAATGTATGGAGTCCTGTAAGGAGAATTTGTATAATGATGTTGGGGCTTAAAGGTTAAGGAACTGAGAACTGCAACTTTTAGTGACCTGCTAAATATATCCATTGAAGATAATTTTACGAAATGATCGTATACTCGTGATCAGTGGAAGAAGACAGATTGATTTCTGAAGTGAAAGCTCGAAGTGATTTGAGTAACTTTAAAAGTAGTTGCAAAAAAAGCTGATAAAAATTTTGGCTTTTACGGGACTTGAACTGATGACCTTGTGTTCATGATAGTTTGCAATATTGTTGCCAATTTATGAATGCTGTTAGTTTGCAATATCGTTGGCAATATATGAATACTGATAGTTTGCAATCAGTCGTTGCCAATGTATTTGTTAATCTCGGAACTCCCAGACGTGCGAGAGCACCAGTTAAAACTCAAAGAAAATTGTAAAATTGATATTGTAGAGTTCCTGATGCGACAAAAAGCCATTCGTACAACTGATTGAGCACTATTTCTTTTTTATAATGTTTTGCCTTAGTTATAAATGGGTTTGTTAATGACAAGATTTTTTAAATTAATGCTTTCGGAACAGTAAATATTAACTGCTTCCGATGTGTTCTTCAGTGTTCTTACAGCACCAGCTGGTTCCTCTTCACTAGCCAAGTAAACTACCACAGAAGTCTTATACATTTCAGAAGACAACCTACTCGCAAATGCCCAGAGAAGGGCAATCATACGTTAGTAAAAATAACAGCCTTTTCGCCTCCAAAACTTTAATTACACAGAACTGAAAGCATATATTTGTCCGGTTTATCTGATATGCTATTAATTAAAGTTCCTTTTGACAGAGACTTTCGATCCTTTCAGTCTCTTTCCGAGGTCATAAGGCCAAATATTGACTAAATAATTAATTTGGTTTAAACCCTAAGCTGGTGGATAATACCCTAAAGAGTGGCCATTCAAATGAAAGCTACTGAGCAGAGCTTTCCTGTGGTCCTTTTTAAAATATTATTTTGGAAAATTAAAATTGTATTTTTGTTTTCAAAAGAAATATGTTCCGCCGTCACGGCCACGTCACTATTTGAGAGACATGACACCACGATCTGATCCGTTTTGAAATTGACCATCAATTAACCATATCATAATCTCTGACTGTCCAATGAGAGTCACGAGTGAACAAACAGGGGCCAATACAATTAAGCCGTTAATATATTATTTGCATTGCCTTTGCTCCTGTGCGATCAATTTAGTATCTGACAATGTTATAGTTATTTTACCCTTTTCAGTTTTGAGTTTCTCAAAGGAAGACGTGAAAACAGGCATGACACTAGAGCAAAACGTTCTCAAGTTAACGGACAAGCAGATTGCTACATGTAAAAGATTAGCTAAAAATCACGCCTCGGGTCAAAGTGTTGTTAATCTGTAATTCGCCATCATTTTGGTTAGTCAAATGTCAACCACTATGAAGTCTCAAGGTTTTTTCTGTGCTCTTTTCGTCTTTGGTATCGGAACATTGGTAGACTTTTCGCTTTCTACCAACATCTATTCAAAAGAGAGGCTCTACAAGCACGGAGACATTGTGTTGGGCGGAATATTTCCCTTTCATCTGGATAAAGAGAATGAGTCATGCTCAGATCTTCGCTCGAATATTCTAATTTATTCAGAAGCTATGATTTATGCTGTGCACGACATCAACAAAAACGGCACAATTTTACCAAACGTAACTTTAGGTTATGATATCCGCGATACGTGTGGCAATGACCAAGAAGGAGTTACAGTCGCGGCGGATTTTGTCTACCAAAACACACTGAAGTTTGACCCTCGATTTATCGTCAGAAATACATGTCTTGCTCAAGTCACACCATCAAGAGAACAAGCGCCAATTTTAGCAGTAATTGGTGGTTATGATTCGCGAGTATCTGTCAACGTGGCAAATGTACTTCAAGTTGTGGATATTCCACTGATAAGTTACGGGGCATCGAGCGCAGAGCTCGCTACCTCCGATTTTACGTCATTCTTTCGCACCGTTCCGGTTGATAGCTTTCAGTCACGAGCAATGGTAGAACTAGTGAATCACGAACAATGGACTTGTGTAGCAGTTATTGGTGTAGACGACTGGTATGGACGAAGCGGAGTAGACTCGTTTGTCAACGCGGCGAATGGATCCGAGATTTGTATTGTGATGCGTCAACTTTTTCCCGTCGTTGACTCCGAAGCTCTGATTCAGCAAATGATCACTCGACTGAAAAACATGAAAAGTGTGCAAATTATAATACTATACAGCCTCGTGCCGCAAGCGGTCAAAGTGTTCGAGGAAGCACTGAAGCAGGAATTGACCGGTATAACCTGGATTGCAAGCGACGGCTGGGCAGAATCTTCGATAATTCAGCAAGCGCGATTCAAGCCGATTATCCAAGGTGCGATCGGGTTTGGATTCCACGCGTTTCCATTTGAAGATTTCAAGCAGCACGTTGTTGAGGCGACTCCTCTTATGCAGAGGGGACCATGGTGGAATGAATTCTGGGAAAAGGAATTCAACTGCTCAGCGGCGAATTTCTCGAGTCCAACGCACGAATCCTGTTCTGGTCTTGAAAGGATTTCACCGGAGAAGTACGAGCAAGATTATAGCCATGGGGTCTCTCCGTATGTTAGAGACGCGGTGTACTCCGTTGCTTATGGCTTGAGTGATTTACTCAGTTGTGGTGCACAAAGGCCATCTTGTTCACAGAGCATTTCCGCACTTCGTCCCGAAGATCTGCTATCAAGCCTTAAAAGTTTATCATTTAAAGGACTTACAGGGGAAATCAACTTTAAAAAGGGCCAGGTTGAAGCGTCGTACGACATTTTTAATCTTCAGAAAACACCTCAAGGTGGATATAACCTCGTCAAGATAGGATCTTGGAACGCTGGAAAAGCACCGAAATTGCGCATAGAAGATGATAAAGTGCAATGGCACAATTACGTCAAACCTCGTACCACTTGCGCAGAAATATGTAAGCCCGGGACCTATAAAAGCAGTCCTAACCAATGCTTCTGGGAGTGTATTAAATGCGACTTGGACACGGTTACTGAGCAACCGGGAAGCACTGAGTGCACTTCTTGCTCGAAAGGTTTCATATCCAATAACAACAACTCAAAATGCGTGGAAGTGCCGATCACGTACGTCGAATGGGGGGAGCCGTGGGGAATCGGCCTCAGCGTGCTCACAGCTTCTTGCATACTCCTGACATGCGTTGTCTTGGTAATAGTGGTAAAGGAGCGCCAAACGCCGATAATTCACGACACGGGAGGAAGTCTTAATGTTTTATTGCTGGTGCTTGTAATACTGTCCTATGCGTTTAACTTAATACATCTCAGCAAGCTTTCTGATGGGACGTGCCGTGCTCAGCCGCCTGTTTTCTACTTCATATACACAGGTGGGGCTTTGGTGCAATTTCTGAAAGTATACCGAATTCGTGTGCTAGTCAGACCCCCTACACCACCCACCCCGAAGCATAGAGACAGGACTGTGCTCTTCACTGTAACAGCATTATGGCTTCTGCCATTCTTTGTGTCGCTGATTTGGGTGATTGTCGACCCGCCAGCACTTGAGAAGCACTTTGTGACAAGACTGGAGGTCTACGCCTTTTGCAAACCGTACCAAGCAATTTTAGGCCCTGTTTTCCGCTATTTTTGTGCGGGTTATCTAGGAGTGGTTCTAATAACTGTTGCCATCGTTGCGTACAACACTAAAGAACTGCCTCATAACCATAGGTTTGATGAAGCGAAACATTTAGCCTTCTCTCTGACAGTCTTCGCAGTTACTTTCGCGACATTTTTTCCCGGATGGTCCCTTTTAAAGGGCCCAGGCTTAACGATATTCACATGCCTAACCAACTTAGTCGCCGCTACGGGCACAGTTGTTTGTAATTTTGCGCCGAAGCTGTGGCTCATCTATCGCTTCCCTGATCATAACACGCAAAGTCATGTTCGACCGGCGCCAGAAGAAACAAGGAGTGTCAGATCATCGACTTTGCTATCAATAGGAAGAGTTGCTGTGGCCCTGGGAACCGGTAAGCGCCATGGCTCTCCTACTGGTTCTCCCAAACGAGGCTCCCCCAGTGGTTCCCCTATTAGCTCTCTCAAACGAGGCCCTTCTAGATGTCCCACTATTAGCACTCCCAAACGAGGCTCTCCTGCGGGAGGTTCTCCTGCTGGGGGCTCTCCTGCGCGAGGATCCCCCGCTCAAGGCTCTCCTGTTTTAAGAGGGACAGCTCGACAACCTCACCAAGTGAAAACTTACGTGTAACAAGCAATACACTCAATTATTATGAAATGATCACGGAGGTAACAGCTGAGGTAACAATATCATGTAACATCTAGCGAATTGTACTTTAGAGCTGTGCATGAGGGTTCTTACTTTTGAGGCTGTAGGTGAAATCCTAAAGTAGGACCGTTCAAATGATAAGAGTTTTGAGCAGTACTTTGCGGTTTTTGACATCTTGAAAATCGAAATTTGAAATAATGAACCTAGGCAGTATTGGAAACACCCTGTGAGCCAGTGGTTTTTTCCCCGCGAGAATGGGTGCCTGAGGCGTTTTGCGCGCCCTTATTCTCGCGGTAACCGCTCGTTGATCTGCCTCCGACCGATCATGTCCGACTTAAGCCGACGACTTCTCCAGGGTAGCAAGAAAGGGCGAGGCCCAAGATCGAGGCACGAAGCGTTGAGTTCAAAAATTCGTCGGCACTTCTACGCAAAGGGCCTTTCGAGCCTGAGTAGTGGAAACGAAAGTTTAAGGAAAGCAATATGGTTTTCGTTTCCTGGACAAGTGGAAAGAATGACCAAGAATACCTTCATTATGTAAGGTGGATAGTCAACATAAGAGAGGTTGAAAAGGTTTATGAACAGCAAAAAGAAAAGTGTTTCTGATTCTGACAAAGTTACTTGTAACATTAAAGGAACCAGAAGGAATGCATCAAGTTATTGCCGTGAGTCTCAAGTTTTAAAGTACAAAAATTACTTGTGGCGCTGGTTTATTAAGGTTGAAAAACTTAAGGAAAACGTAATGTTTGGTTATTTCGAATGGGCGACCAATGTTCTCTTTGTTGAATTACAACACAAGCTAGGCAAAAGACACTGTTTACATTAAACTAGCTTTATTTTGTAGTTGCTCCGTTTCTTTTTACATTGCTTTGTATGTTTTTCTTCTAAGAAGCATCACTATCTCTCGAATGCGAACAGACACTTTTATACGATTGCGTCACTTTTCCTAAGCGGACCCTTGCGAACACAGCGCTAATGTTATTTGGGTTGTCACGCGACGTAACAGCGACCAACGTTGCGTGACGATCCTTTGAACGCATGCCATGCCTAAATATTTGTAAATTCCCAAAGCCAGGAAAGGCATTGACTGCTTCTGCTGATGGTAAATCCCGCGTCAAATGGCTTTAGACGATCACTTCTCAGTTACATAACAATAACGCCTAGAGGTGTTGGGAAAGCCA
>Ga0126336_10002718_pt1 | contig 10211 bp, 7 predicted proteins | sample SidCmetagenome_FD_92530 | JGI IMG/M metagenome (GOLD analysis project Ga0126336, IMG submission 92530) | Coral microbial communities from El Islote,Puerto Morelos, Mexico - Siderastrea C C metagenome | ecosystem: Host-associated > Invertebrates > Cnidaria > Coral | place: El Islote,Puerto...
ATCAGTACTGAGGACAGTTGATCAGTACTGAGGACAGTTGAGAAGGGTTTGGGACTGTTGATCAGTGCTAAGGACTGTTGATCAGTGCCAAGGACTGTTGATCGGTACTGAGGAGAGTTGAGAAGGGCTTGGGACCTATAAACGACTGATGGAGCGGGAGACTATATGGCATACTGGCATGAAGTATATACCTTGAAAGGATCTACAGCTTATTACCTTTTGATACAAATTCCTCGAATGTTGTACATTCTATACCTGAAAGCTGGGGTGCATGCCCAACGGGGGAGGGGGGGTGCTTCTTTTTGTGTAAAATGCCCTGTCATGTGGAGCTAAGTCAAATTTCCGGGGAATTGCCCGAGGGGGATGATCGCGTTTGGGATTGACTGATACATAACAAATGCCTTGTAGAGTTGTAAATTTTTCAGTGGAACACCAGACTAGCGCAAAGATCAAGTTTGTAGGTAAAGCTCGTAGGCAGAATGACCACATTATGCATCAGTCATTTCCAGCAGTGCCTATCCCCCCCCCGGGCCGACGCCCGGGCATTAGGATTTTTGGAAGACAAACGGGCAAATGCCCCACGGCGGGGACAAAAACACTGTTCAAATGCCCCGCGGTACAGGGTAAAAAAATAAGTTGATTTCTTAGTTTCGGGGGCTTACCTTCGTTCTAATCAAAGCTAAATCAGGCCAAACTAAGTCTTAAGTCTTATTATCTGTATTGCTCCAATAACCATTTGTTTTGCGTATCTACCGTCTCATTTTGTCCTTCTTAGACAAAGTTAATCACAAATTTTTCGTCCTTGCCCAATAAACTTATCACTGAACGGAGGTGACAGTGCCGTTACGTGAAAATCACGAGACCGTCAAATGTCCCAGGGTAGACTAATGCCCGGCCGCCGGGAAGGACAATGAGGAAAAATGCCCCACTAATGCCTGGGGGGATGGGCACTGCTGGAATTTTGACTGATGCATTACTACTGGACCGTTTTAACAGCTTATTAAATATTAATAATCTTATTGGAAAAGTTGCCAGTTAGTTCGCGTACAAACATTTTGCGAAGGTGAATTTGAGTGGATCACTGATCAGTACCAGCCTTTCAATGAAATTGCTTCAGTTTAAAAATGTTATGTTTGATTTGCAGTCATATTTCGTTGTAACGCGCATTTGAATATATTCACATAGAAAATGCGCGCTATAAATGTTTATTATTATTATTATTATTATTAGTTTCGATCATGGTGCGGAGGAGGGTAATACTACTCCTCTAAAACGTGGGAGGCCACGAGTATGGTGCCGCGAAGATGTGTGTAACCGAGGAGTTATGTATGGGCGCCTGACAAAGATCGAATTGCAATTGAGTTTGAAGAGAGGGGCCAAAATTCTCACAATTTTATGAAACAATTTGGGCTAGCTTGCATAAAAATACCGTCATTTGAAAGAGACTGAATTTCAAATTTAAAAGAGAGGCTTCAGACGTACTCCGAAAGAAGAAGTGTATCTGGAGGCTGCTCTTGAGGCCCCGAAGTTTCCAAAATAGGAAAGTGTTTTCTAGTTGTATTGATCTTATTTGTATTAAATTTCGTTTTTTGTTGTCTAAAATATCACTGATCAATGCCAGCATTGAACGAAATCGAAGTGGATAGTTTCAGTTTCGTTGGGGAAATCCCCGGGCCTCGTTTCTATGCACCCTAACAAGAACAAACACCGCCTCCAATTCTTTTGAAATACTCTGTTTTTAAATCATGTCTCAAGGCAATTTTGATTACAAGAGGCCCATTTATAGTCTTAATTGTAGCACACAAGACGTTGTTGTAGAAGAGAATGGAACTACGGGCAGCGCAAATCATGTTGAGGATGAGACCAGAGAACGCTCATCATCCATGATCTCCATCGTATCAGTTCACCACGAAGATGTTGAAGGTTACGATGACGGTGATAGCGATAGGGAAGCTGTTGCAATCGAAGACAACCAACCAGCAACTAACGGGGACACTATCATGAATTTGAACCTGAATGATCCCAGGTTGACTCTCTTGAGACGTTACCTGCGATTCCAGTGGTTTCCAAGAAAGGTGACATTCGGGCAGAAGGCGTTTTGGACTACTGTGCAGTTTCTCATCTTTGGCTTCCTCATCTTTTGCTACGCTTTAGATATGGGCGCCCTCGACCACAGATCCTTGGTCGAAGAGCAATGGGAAGCAAGTCAAGAAACAGTGACTGCTGCCAAGAATATCATCTGGTCTCTGCGTTTGCTAGAGATGTACATTCTAGGGGTATTTTACTTCCGGAAGCGTCACTTGGAGAAGATGTTGGCGGAAGTGGTTCTGACCAGGCGATACTGGAAGAAAGCTCGAAACACTATCTACAAGATAAGCTTTCTTGTATTTCTCTTTGTGTTCGTCTTGCCCGTGAGTTCGAAAGCTGTTCAGATGACGTTGACGACTCGGAAAGAGAAATCATTTGAGATCAAGCAAATCGTTTTGAATCTTTCACTTTCGATTCTGGCTCGTGTCGTTGCCCTGCCGATATACTTCGCCTTTATTCACGAGGTGTACATCATATACAGCCAGATACGCTTTTTCAAGGAGCAGATTCAAAAGTGGCCCGACGGTATGAAGGAAGAGGCGAGAAACCGCTTTATAGATCTCAAAGTGATGATCCGAGATGCAGAAAGATCTTTCCAGCCCTTCTTAGTCACGCACCTTTTACTGCTAGTGGTCCTTCTCATCGTATCCACATTCTCCTGCGTCGAGCGCTTTCAAAACGAGAGTCGGTACCAGCAGAAATACTCGGACCTGGTGGAGATGAGGCCAGCTGCTGCGATTCCAAATGATATCGGAGGATTGATGTTTACTAACTTCACCAGCTTCTACCAGAAAGAGGAGGTGACCCTGTTACAGAAGCTATCAGGTCAGAACAACACCACCCAACCCCCCAACCAGAAATTCATGTTGCCACCCCAGCACACCAAATATGAGACAGACGTGAATGGAATCGTGAAGATGGCGTGTGGTGCTCTGGCAGATTTCCTGGAAATGTTAGTTCTGTACAGCCTGCCGCTAGTGTTCTTGGCCAAGTTACACAAGATCATGATAAGTCTTCCAGAAGTTGTCCAAGATCTGAAGTTCTCGGAACCGAGGGAGAATGGATACCTGTTTCAAAACGAGCAAATCTTGTGCAAAATGCTGGCAGATCTTTCAACAGGCAGGGGTATTCAGATTCTGCGCATGAATTTGACAGGCATTAAGGCTGCTTTGTTAACACTTCTGATGCCGTTTCTAACGACAGCAATTCACTTGCTGTTTTTGCATGTTCACCTCAACTAAGGTTCTATGTTTGTATACCCAAAAACTCCATGTGTAGAATTTTTAGTAATTTTTTTTGGTATCCTTATTTCAGTATACTGGGTGTGGTCTGAACTCATAAAAGAGAGGGGTGTTTTATCTCCAGTTCAAAAAATTCATACCAACTTCAGACCAAAATAATTGTTGTTTTATGTAGCCCAATCCAGGCCTTATCAGTCAAAAATGGCTAAAAATCTATACCCTGCATTTTCAGGCCATTAGCAAAACTTGTTATACTTATATAGGCCAAACAGCTCAAAATCCATTGTCTTTGTGGTGGTACATACCTAATAATAATAATAATAATAATAATAATAATAATAATAACAATAATAATAATAATAATAATAATAATAATAATATGATCAAATGTGCCTAACAAGAAAAAATACTAATTTACAAACAAAAAGTATATTAACAAGGAGAAATGACTAATATAATACTAATTTACATAATATGAAATATAATAATAATGCTAAATACTTAATAATAGTAATTTACTAATAGTCTATAGCAGGCAAATGCCTTCTAAAAAGATATGTCTTTACTGTCCCTTAATCAATCAATAACTAGTAAAGTGTCAAAATACTTTAGCATACATGCTCATTGGGGACACAAACATAAAAAGAAGTAAGTATTTAAATACAAATCATATATGTAAATACAATATGTACATTCAAAAGACAATATGTATATACAATAATATTAGAAAATTGCTAATAATACATCCTATAGCCTATTGTAGCCTACGTAGAAGTATCTTGTTACTAAGTAATGGAATTTGATCCCATTGACTTCGTTTGTGTATTAACATGCTTTATTTTTCTTCAAATCACCAAAAAAGTGTTAACTTATCTTATGAAAAATAGTTGTTGTAAATAAGTAGAACCAACTTATAGCTGGAACAAAATATATAGCTTTTTGAGCAATTTGATGCTATTTCTGGAATTTCATGGAAAATCAATTCATTGTATGAAGTTAAGGTTTGCTGAACAGTCATAAACATTGTCTGCACTAGAGTCAGTCCTTAAGCCATGTAATATGATTCTATGAAATTTATTGAGTAGTGCTCTCCTGTGGTGCTCTTTACTAAATTGTGACCGTTCAACTGAATGGTATATTTGAGTGTTTTTTTTTCCAACTGGAAATTTGTGAAAATGGTTCAACACTCTAACATTGAATGGCTAAACACCAAAGTCAGTGGTGACATTTGTGGTCTTGGACTTCTAGCACTCTTGTTGATTTCACCAAATTATAGCTACATCCACTCGACAAGCTCAGTACATGGTTTTCTGTTGTTTCTGGTTGGTTTAGTTATGCTGTGTTTACACTTGAGCTTTTACCAAGGTTAACATTTACCTGGGTCAAGTTACCAAACCTTGGTAAATTCGTACAGTGTTTATACCGGCTCAAATAACCCAAGTTAATCTGTCAACATTGCTGCGGTGTAACAACAAATTTGCCTGGCATCATCTGCATGTTTGGTATCATTCCATAACATTGTTGTAAGAACTGGGCAGGCTGATTGAACATAGGGTAGGGATTATTGTACCCGTAAAATCGCAGACACATGGAATATTCATCCTCTCGATTCCTGGTGAGAAAACACATCGGGCACAGTATTAACTCAAAGCTAAGCTTGCCGCAAGATAGTGTAAACTATTACAACAACAACAATTTCAACAGCGCCATCTTTTATATTTACCTGATGGGCTGCCCGTCGGAAGGAGATTTATTAGGCAAATGCCTCCGTTTTCTGCCATGAGCGACCGATCAAAGCAAAGGCTTCCGGTGATAGCGCGATCTGGCTACCGTGGGAGGTGAAATATTATGCTGCCGGAAACGGATACATCTGTCATCTTGACCTTGGTTACCATCATAAACCGTGCCTGATCACAGGGTAATTAATACCTTTACCTTGGTCAAATTTCTATTGTCTTGAGTGGCATTTACCAAGGTATCAGTTGTTGTTTACACATGTAAAATGTTTACCTAGGTATGTCAATTCTAGTACCTCGGTAAAACGCTCTAGTCTAAACACAGCATTAGCTTAACCAATGATTCTGCTGAGCAGAAAAGTAGCTAAAGCCACCCAGTGACTGGCAAAATCCAAATGAGACCATTTACTAAGAGTGTGCGTCATTCCATAACCCTAATAAAATAACAAAAATAACGAGTATGAGAAATTGAAAGGGAATTATGTTTAAAGTACAATTTCGGACAAAACTGTTGAGACACTTGTTATTCAGTGATAAGATTAAATCTTAAAAAATTCCTACATCAACAACTCTTAATGTCCTCTACCCTCAAAAAAATTGAACACTGTTTTGCCACTGAAAAGAACCCTGACAAATTGTCAGACTTTTTAAACAACTCCAAGTGAGAGAAGGGGCAGAAAAAGCATTTTCAGAGATGTTGTTTGTGCATTCATTTAGTAATAGACTAGAAATAGGAGTGCATTTTGCATTTGTCGCAACTATAGTTTTGTCCACGGTTGTAGTTACTAGATTTGGTTTTTAATTTAATAATTCCACAGTATTTCAAGGAGCTCTGAGCATTTTAAAGATGGAACAAGAACTTTTTTTCTGTAGTTTTATCACTATTCTATATTCCCACAGATATTGTACATAGCCATTCCTTGTTCTACATTTTTAATGAAAACAACAAAAACTTTAATTAATTTTGTTGTCTACTTTTGTAACATGTTGATGACAATAAATAACTTCATTATTTTTTATGATGATTTTTATATCTTTATAATAAATTTCTGTAATATTGTACCTAAAAGACCCTCAAGAGTCAATAAAGGCTATCAGAATTTTACTAAATTTTTTTCTTGCCTTGTTTTGTCCCACATCATCAAGAAACAATCTACCTTGTAATTTTCTGGTATATAAAACATTCCTCAAGCGAATTTGACAATTTGTACAGACCACTAAACAGCTAAACTGAACTCGAAGCTGCATTTAGAAAATGAGTTTATTCAACAACCTATCAACGATTTTTTTAGGAATTTAAGGGAGACTTTTTTCACAGACTGTTCAAATGACTTGTCAAGGGCCACTGGATTAAGAGAGCATGAATTCATCTGTGTTCTATGTTGTATTTGTGATTAACTGTCCAGCACAAATTCAAGGTGGAAAATAAACAATTTTTGAAAACTCTGCATTTTTGCTGTGGGCAATACCTTTAATAAAGAATATTTCATTTGGTTATTGGTGAACTTGGTTTTACATCTATCCAGTCGAGTACACATGATATTTTTTAGATGCATACAATTTGGACAAAATTATTTCAAAGATTTTGAAATTCAAGGACTTTCAGGACAAAACCATAACTTTTTAAGACTGTGTGAACCTTGCCTGTCAAAAAAATTAAGCATGATACAAGAAAGAAATCAAATCAAATTTTACCCTTTCTTGTACTTCAGTGTCTCCGCTAAACATTATTCCCAAATATGCCAGGTGAAATACTGAGAGAAAGCTGAAGCCAAGATTTGTAGCAATTACCCAAAAGTTGCCCTGAAAAAACAGATGGTTGTTAATCAGTATCTTGTGGGTTAGCTAATAATACTTAATATATAGACAGCTTCTGAATATGAGCCAGTGGGCTGTTACAAGGATCTCACAGGGTTTCTACCAGGTAGACTTTTTATTAAGGGCACTGATTGGCTTCCTACTTATTAGCTATTAGCTGTTACTATTTAGACCGCCCCTGAATACAAGCAAGTGTGCCGCTATAATTAGCTCCCTTTTACAGGCTATCAGCTGTTATTATATAGACAGGCCCTGGATATGATCAAGCATGCACTCTGATTGGCTCCAGGGGCTGTGCTTTGATTGGCCCCCTACTTATATTAATTTTATCAATTGGCTATTGGCTGTTATTGTATACACACAAAGTATATATACAAAGTATGTTAACTACTATTTATAAATGTTTATTCCTTGCCAATTATCCTAAGTATTTAAAAAACTATTAATTGTACGACGGTCTATCTATAATCTTAAAGGCACTGACATTCTATCATTACCAAAACCAGCAACTGCCACGTATGGCCTATACTCTTTCAAATATTGTGCAGTGAAATTATGGAACTCATTACCGGACAATATTAGAAGAGAATGTTCTCTAACTAGTTTTACACATCTTTTGGAAACAGTTTCTTTTCAATGAACAATGCAAAATTTTACATAATTATTTTAGATATTTGTAAAGTAAATAAGTTTCTTTTTTTCTTTGTTTTCACTTTTTTTTGTTGCACGGAGATATTAGCCTTTCTGGCTACTCAAAATTTGTGTTTAAATAAAGTTCATGTATGTATGTATGTAAGTATGTATGTATGTATGTCGACAGACCCTGGATATAAGCAAGCACACACTCTGATCAATTGGCTCCCTACTAATGGGCTATCAGCTGTTATTATATACACAGACCCTGGATTATATGAGTTAGTGTGTACTCTGGTTAGCTCACTATTAACAGGCAATTAATTAGCTTATGTCCTCCAAGTATAATAATTTGTTAATTATTTATCTTTTATTTGTTATGCTTCAATCACCAGTCTGTAGTGTAAATTATGAATTCAAACTAATATAAAAGAAAGAACAAATTAAACTGGCTTGAAAATAATGTGTTGTAAAGCTATCAATACAAAGATGAAGACATAATATTCAAGAAATTTATAAGGGATAATTCCTGTTCTTGAAGGTGGCTGACAAGACCTATCCAGGCTCAGAAGTCTCACCGTCCTCCTCCTTTTCATCTTTAAGGGAGGGAGAGACCATCACATAAATGTGGTTTTCAGGGAGGTCCACCCAAAGTTTTCAAACCAAAATCAAATTTCATCCAACATAATCCATAATTCTTCTATTTCCATGACTGATGGAAATATCATTGCATCGTTTATTAAACACTGCACTGTTTACTAAAATAACACACTTGTTACAGTTGTAAAGTACTAGACTTGTAAGTGTGACCAAGCAGCGGCCCTCTTAAAAAAACTCACCTCATTATGCACATGTCCACATTCAGGCCTGCATTTTCTTGCCAATATACAAGCACTGAAAATTCTCCCGAGCTTCTGACGGAACACTAATAAAAATAAACATTTATTATGGGTGTGACAAAACAACAAGTCCCAGAAACATTTCAAATTGGAAAACCTTAATTTGGAATAAAGAAAAGCCAAAAAAATTAAAATTACAACCAATAAATATAGACAAAAAATTACAACAACATAAAGAACTCCTGTCACCCTGTAAAGCTATTTCCTTTTCATTGTCCTGCAGACTTAGGAACATATAATTACCTAACTGCAATTCACAGGAAATGTTCATCAGGTTAACTAAATTCACAGGGAAGATTTATCAGGTTAACTAAAACTTCCTGTCTATTCTAAGCTACTCTATTTAATTCTGATCAGAAATAGTCCAAACAGGAAGGTCTACATAGCGTTCACAAAACTTGGTTTTTTTAATATGAGTTTCACATCATAATTACCCTGTACTCTAATAACTAGAGTACCAGAAAGAATTTAAAAAGTGAAAACTCAATATCAAGGTAATTAATTATTATACACTGTACCATTGACAGTTTCTGGTAAGTCTCGACAACTTTTTGACATCTTTTTTATGGCTTTTGTGTCAACTGGCTGGTTTACCCTTTCACCCCTAGCAGTGACAAAAATGAAATTTTTCTTTATATCATCACTGCTTGTTCAAACATTCCGGTAACGAGAATAAAGGAAACATTCACCAAGAGTAAGATGTCTTGATATTTCAACAATTCTCCTTACTTGTTCCATAAGAAATGTATGGAAAACAGTAAGGAGAATATGCATTAAATTTATATCAAGGCTTAAAGGGATAAAATTACAGACTGGCAAGTGGCAGAGTTGTAGAGTTTCACATCAATTCTCGTGACTCCTCCTCTCATAGGACTTGGATTTAATTGGTCAGTTCCAACAGCAGCCATAAAAAAGCTGTCAAAAACTAACCACAAAGGTAGTGCAAGTGGCAACAATGGTACGGTAGGCAGCATTGTTTATTTTAATCCTTTAAGCCCTGATCTGAAATATTTTCGTTACTGTTTTCCATACATTTCTTAAGGAACTAGTAAGGAGTATTTGTAGAAATATCAAGACATCTCATTCTTGGTGACCGCTTTCTTTATTCTCATCACTTGAATGTTTGAACATTCAAGTAGTGATGATGTAAAGAGAAATATCATTTTTGTCACTGTTAGGGTTTAAAGGGTTAATAAAACTCAGTGTTAATTAGGCTTTTAATTAGTTTAATGGCTACATTATTTCACTGTTACATTCAGATGTAGTAAAAGTCAAATTATCTGCTCCAGATTTATAAATTTACATTTACTGGTATTTTGTTCTTTTAATTTGCTTCTCAACTGGAACATTTCAGCTAATGACTGTATAATGGTTGGGCAATTCTAATGTGCCATGAGAGAAAAACAGTTTTCTGACTCACCGTGTTCAATGTATGCATAAGTTCCTATTGAGATCAACACCGCAGCAAGTTGGAAATTAATTCCCTAAAAGAAAGATAGGAATAATTAATTTTCACTGAGTTCTCATGTCAAAATAAGCTAACTGTTTTTCCATAATATTTTAAACTTGTCCAATAATTGTTTGATTCTGTATATTCATTATATAATTTGAAATATTCTGAAGCCCCACTCCTACCCAAAACAGTCCCCTGAATTTCAAATTCAGTTCTCTTAATAATTGAAGGGCCCGGTGGAAAAAGGGCGTAAGTGACGATTTGGGGTTAAAATCGAAATTGCTCCTATTTAGCTGAACATTGGCACACAGGCTGGTTTTCATGTGAGGAACGCTGTTGCGCA
>Ga0126336_10002719_pt1 | contig 10211 bp, 3 predicted proteins | sample SidCmetagenome_FD_92530 | JGI IMG/M metagenome (GOLD analysis project Ga0126336, IMG submission 92530) | Coral microbial communities from El Islote,Puerto Morelos, Mexico - Siderastrea C C metagenome | ecosystem: Host-associated > Invertebrates > Cnidaria > Coral | place: El Islote,Puerto...
CGAGAAAAATGCATCCTAAAATGTCGCGTTGGAGACATTTTTAATTTTCGAAGAGAATCGGAAACCGACTGTTTCCATGTTTTAAAGGCTTTGCACCTGCGAGTCAACAAGATATATTACATGTAACTCGAACTACGAAGGCCAAGTGATATATATGCAAATACCTTATCCTTTTCAATTAAAATTCACACTCTCAAAGGAGGTGTTTATTTAAATTGAACCGATAGAAAATTTGTGGTGTTTTTGTTATAAAATTACCTCGCGTACTGTTGTCAATTTTAAGATATAGGAAAGTGAATGTCAAAAACGAGATCTACGTCGGGAGACTTGTAGGCGTGCAAGTTTTGACTTGATTTATGCATAAGCGTCATGGAAGCTCCTGTATATTTTTAAATTACCAAAACCGTTTTTTTTTTTCCCTTTGCTTTTGCATGGAAAGCAGTGGGCGGTAATAAGTGGAAGATGAGATTCTGTTATGGAGTTTGATGCGTAGATCAATCCCTGGAAGGAATTTCGGGTGGCGCGGTTCGAAATTTCTGTTCCACGAGTAATGCAGGTGACATTCGAATTATGACCTCCCTCGGTGGTACTCGGAGGGTTGGTAAAACAGGTCGGAAAACCGCTTGAGCAGGCATAAAACGAAAACTGGAGGCTTTTGTGTCACTTGACCAGCCCTGAAAATACCTACACACAACAACTGTACAGTTTTGAACGGGCAACAGTTTATTTTTAATCGGCCAGCTACATTTTAGTGCCATCATAAAATCTAGCCTAAACGATGTTAACAGCTTTTTAAATTAAGGTTATCGGATCATCTCAAGCTTAAGCGGCAATACCGAATGGCAGTATGGGTAGTTGTGAATCAGTCTTCGTTTCGGTTGGTCAGGAACTTTGAATTTCCTAGTGCAAGTAATAAATGGGCACCATCCGATTATTGCCAAAAGCAATCATGATTTGGCTTCTTTAAATTTTCAGTGGTTAGTACTAAATGCGAAAAATCATTTTCCAAATTTTTCACGATGTTGTTTTGCGAACTTCTAATGTGTATTCCAGGCACGTGCTCCACGTGCCTCCACTTACAGACACTCCTACTTTTGCTATCGTACTTGCCTGCCAATTTTGGTGAACTTAAGTCCTAAAAACCCATATTACTTTGCGGTCTTGTCGCGTAAGCTTAAAGCTTTAATCCGACAACGTTAATCATTATTAACTAAAAATAGCAGTTAGTTAATTTAGCTTCATAAGGAATGTTTTTCAGATCCTGGTGGTTGATCATTCAATCAGTCTTCTTTCCGGACTCATCCTGTAAAACAATTTAAAAAAACGAAAACGAATTTCAAAAAAAGGCTCAAATTAACCTGCTAGACCTGGTGATTTAAAGCAGGCTTTTCCCGAAGGATATGGAAAGCCTCTTTGATTTTGAGTTGAAAATTGGTGGGCGCACTATCCAATATAGTGAAAGAATCAGAGAACTATGCGGTGCTGCATGTTTCAGATTTCTGCATGGGAGGCCCTGTCTCATAAAAAGACAAATATGCTCCTCGTTTACTTAATAGGTTCATCGCTGTATGAGAGGCGCTCCTAACACAGTGTATTTTTGCACAGTTAATGACTATACAGGAAATTAAAGCAGATCTTAGCAAGAGTTATTGGAATCCAAATAGAAAATTGTGGGCAACCACTTATTTTCCAAGATAAATTATGCAACCATAATTCTCACTTAAAAGTTCCATTTTCTCTGTGGATTCTAACAGCCCTTGCAACGATCTGCTTTTCCCACATAGTCATAAACTACTCAAAAATACTTTTGTATTAGCAAGTATGAAGAAACCCGAGTTTCTCGGGCCATCCTGAGATGCGCAGAACGTATGCACAGTAACAAAAAAGGCAGTAGGGTGACAACTCCTGACGGCAGACAGGAGCTTATAGACCTGGTTTAGTCTCCGGAGAATAAAAAGCTTTGTTTTTCCACGTCTAAACTAGGCTCAGTCTCCAGCCGTGAGTGTCGCGATGCGCCCGCGATTCTCGCCACCTTCACGGCTGAGCGTACGGGTTTCGTTGTTGTTTAGATTGACCAATCAGAGACAAGCACCCTGAAATTTGCGGGGCAGAATGCGCCGCATAATTTAGCGGGATTTCATCTTTCTCTTGAAATTTTACGCTTTCAGAAGGCGTTTCAGACATACTTTTCGCATTTCGCTTTTTTTCAAGACGATACAAAAAAAACCCCTAATATAATTTATGCAAATGACGTGTGGATTGTCTGTATAATTATTAAAATTGTAATGACGTCACGAACATGCAACCAAACCCGTGCGTGAGCAGTGAAGGTGGCGAGAATTGCGGGCGCATCGAGACACTCACAGCTGAAGACTGAGCCTACGTCTAAACTCGTTCTCAAGTTTTTCGCTGCGAGGCTAGACGAGGAAAATGTTTTGTTTTTATGCTAAATAGTAGCTGTGTGAAAAAGGTCTATGTAACAGGTGTAACCATATTCAGTTAATCTCATAACCAGATCTCACTCTGGTTGTTTCCTGAGGACAGTGAGGGCTGCCTGGACAATAAATTACATTTACTCAAACCCAGGTCAGTGGCACAGAGGGGAAATGTGAAGTAGTCCTCTTTGTGTCCCCCCCCCCGGAATTAGGATTTTTTTTAAACAACAAACCTACAAATGCCGCACGGCGGGGAAAAATTGGTTGAGTTCTTGGTTTCCCGGCTTACCTTCATTCTCATCCAAGCTAAATCAGGCCAAACTAAGCCTCGAATAAGCCTGGTTTCTCTGTATTGCTCCAGTGACCATTTGTTCTGTCGATCTACCGTCTCATTTTGTCTTCCGTAGACAGAGTTAATCACAAATCTATCGTCCTTGCCCGATCAACTTATCACTGAGAGGAAGTGACAGTGCTGTGACGTGAAAATCAGGGGATCAAAAATAACCCGGAATAGACTAATGACCGAATCCTGGGATGGACGATGACGAAGAATGCCCCACTAATGCCCGGGGGGAGATGGGCACCGCTGGAATTGAGAGATGCATAAGACTGGGCAGGTCTATTGTGGTGGATGAGCTTTCAGCATCTTATTAATTTTCGTTATTCTCGATGCTATAATAAATGACGCATCGATTTTCTCAGTGAGAATATGCATTTTCCTCCTCTGCAAGAAGCTTAAAACTTGTTGGACATATTTCCTTTTTTCAAAGGGACAATATTTCTTTTTAAACGCAAGAAAAACATACTTTACTGCATCCAACACTATATCGAAGTATTAAAAGTATACTCAAGAATATACTATACCGGACTGTATACCACACTAAATCATATACTTTACTGAATGATTTAAGGTACCTCGACAACCAAACAGCTCCACTCTCATCGCTATCCATGCACGCCATTCCACAGGTTTAAAACGAAAATAGCGTGCTTTGATTGCTGGATTTAGATCATGATAAATAACAGTGTTTCTGTCCGTGTTTCCAGTGAACTCCTACATTTGAAAGAAAACAAATTGAAATCAATTATCCAGGGAGTTGGCTGCTTTTAATTATTAACCGTGTTACCGCTGAAATCAAGACATCGTCATGTTTTGTGGTAACATTAGTACTCCTTAGTGTTTTTGGAAATATTTTGTTGTACTTTTGTTTAGTACTTGTGTTGCTAGAAGGACGTGATGTGTTGCTTGGCAACCCGACTTAATGACATGTTATGTTATATGTGCGTGTGTGCTTGTGTGAGGCTGTGTGTATGTTTCCTTTCTTTACATGTGCTACTCCTAATAATTATGTACTTATATCTAGATAATGTAAACTTAGTGTGTAACTTAGCTTAAATGCCCATTTAGTTTACCATATTTAGAAATCTTGGCCTCTAATTCTACAGCTGACATGACTCGGTGGCCAACTCGAAAGCTGTCGCTCCTTTGGCCTCTGTGCACGTACTTTCTCAGATTGTGATTTTCTTTTACGCTTCTTTATAGTAAAGGGTTGTAAATGTGTTATAAAAAATAATTGTTAATGTCAATGCTGTAAACAGTGTGAAATAAAGTTGAAATGAATTGAATTGAATTGAAAATTTAAAAGTAACTTATCTATTACGTAATAATGATAATGATGATGGTGATGATACGATGATGATGATGATGATGATGATGATGATGATGATAATGATGATAATGACCATAAGCAAGGCGGAATTTTGTACAATGAGAAGGTTGCGGTCATCTGAGCATAATAAAGATTAGAACGATAGAGATGAAAAAGATTGCTAATGAATTAGTTTCAGTTAAAACTAACAGAAAAATGTATCAACACATTTTGTTTACCAAAAAAAAAATCCTTAAGGTTTTGGGCCCCTACCATAGATCTGTTACTACTTTACTCTCAACCCAATGTCTAAAAAAAAAAATTCAGCCTGTTGAACCTTGACTGTGGATTGTCCTTCTTCCCTGTAGTCCTCAAAGTTCTGCCCATCGTGACTATACTGCAGCTGATACTTTAATTTGTTACCCAACGATCACTTCCAGCTCTTCCTTGCGTTGCTATACGTGAAACTGCTGTGTTCGTATTGCCCAGATCAATCTGCAGCCATTGATTAAGGTCGATTGTTCTGGCCACCCATGCACCTACTTTTGAGGAATCGTTAAGTCTGGCAAACTTGGGGTCCATGAACGGAATTAACTTCTGAAGAGGCACTAATTTGTCCGTCTTTGATTGCACCATTTTCCATTCCGAGAGGAATGTTGCATTCTGAAAAATTAGAAGAATCGAATCGTGTAATTATAGTTGGTGCATCTATTTAAGGCAAACCACTACTAACATGAACTGAAATCTTGATTTGCCTTTTTCTCGGATAATGTAGCTTTCACCTAAAACTTAGGTAAAGGTGAGGTAGGTTAACCTCCTCGGCTTTGTTCATGTCTTTTTGACCGAAAAAAAGAGACTGATTGAAACATGGCTACTTTAGCGTTTTTCTTCGTCAGTCCGGCCGACACCAAAACTTCTTGAATGAGCAGCTTTGGGGTTTTCTCAGTCCAACGGATGATGTTTTTCCTTGTTTCGAAAACGATTTTGTCGCGCCGCTACCGAAGCGGTTGGTTAGTTAATGTGGTGGTGAGAAGTCGGACTCGCAGTCTGTATGTCCCAGGATCGACTTTCAGTAGAAGTAAGTTCTTTTGTTCTTACAATACATCATGCATTGGAAAATGGGAGCACTGAATCCATAAAAGTAATAAGTTCAATTACAAGAAGATGAAGGCTAATCAGTTGAGATATATTTAAAATATTTCATGGTAAAAATGCTTTTAATTTGATTTGCTTTGAGATTCTTTGTGTTGCCTTCTATCACACTTTGACTAACAAACATATGGGCCGAAGCCTTATGTGTGCTCAGCCAAACGAACCAAAATAATCCCAGGAGTAAAGCGATCGCTCGAGTAGGTACATTTTGTACCAAATACTATACATCGTTTACTGCTTTCGCATTCACGTCGAGTTAATAATTCTGACAAAGTCAACAATATAGCAGCTGTCTTGGCTCGATTTTTGAGGCTGTAGTTTTACATCCTTGAACTGATGAATCGCATACATTGCTTTTAAAAGCTATACATTAAAAGGGACAAGAACTGAAGAATACTCGACGGGGTAGTAATGGAAGACCCTAGAGACCTTAAATTGAGGAAATCCTTGTTTGAGGTTAGGACAGAGTGTTGTTTTAAACATGTAATGAAGCAGTGGGAAAGCGACCATTTCAAATGATAACTCGAGCGTCAAAGTCGTTCCCGTTTTAAGTACTAATCTTCCACTTCAAAGGCAAAAGTAAGTCAACTTATTGAAAACATCCTCTAGGAGTTGCAGAGGCTGCCGAACGACCTCAAATCACAGATTTTTAACTGATTTGACAACTAATAATCATCGCTTCCGCCGACAATTGCAATTTACCTTAAAATTTCCCCTTTTCTGACGGTTGACGGTTAAATGTTGTTGGGCCGTTTGACGGTTGATGGGTAACCCTTTCCCCGGACATCGCTATACCAAGGGTGTATATTCATGTACTGTCATAAAACAATAATTAGTTTTTGTTACTTACTCTCGTTATGTTCACAGTACCGCCCACTATATCCCTCCTGACAATTACATTCAAAGTTGCCACCTTCCAAGCTTTTGCAGCTTCCTTTATTGAAACAGGAAAGTATGGCACAGACACCACCCTGTATATCTAAGGAAGAAGAAACAGAAGAAGAAAACAAAAACACGAGAGTATGTCTTTTCTACGGGCCCGAATCAGACCTTAAGATGCGCTCACAGAAAATTTGGCCTTGTGCTCTAATTATCACATGTGTTGAGAATAAAATAATGAAGACTTTGTGTCAATTCTGTCTTGTATAAGATTCAAAGTAAAACAAAAAGGAGGGGGAGGGGGGGGGGGACGAAGAAAATGCTCAAGAATCCATAAAAGGACTTACAAACTGCGCTCATTCGGTCGCATTCGCGGTGGGCCACAAATCAAAAGTCGCTAAAGATTAAGCTACTGAATCAGTACTGTATTAAAGTATTAATTTAAAATTAAATAACATACTTCATTATTTAACTGTACTAGCTATTGTACAGAAAGCGCGCGAGACGAGTACAAATATCCCACGATATTGTACAGTTGGTTATTGTACAGTACCGTGCGCACGCTCATCCTGTTACACTTGTAGTTTTCTTTCAAGTTACGGAAAAAGGTTGAAAAAGGTTAAGTTGGATAATAAATCTCTTATTAGATGTTTCAGGGTGAAGTGTTACCGTATATTTTTTACTTGTTGTTCGTATTTTGACTCGCCCTGCGGGCTCGTCAAAATAGAGCACAACTCGTAAAAATCAGTACGGCGATACTTCACACCGAAACATCTAATAAGATATATGTATATACCGAATTGTATACCACACTAAATCATATACTTTACTGAATGATTTAAGGTACCTCGACAACCAAACAGCTCCACTCTCATTGCTATCCATCCATACCATTCCACAGGTTTAAAACGAAAGTAGCGTGCTTCGATTGCTGGATTTAGATCATGATAAATAACAGTGTTTCTATCCGTATTTCCAGTAAACTCCTAGATTTGAAAGAAAACAAATTGAAATCAATTATCCAGGGAGTTGGCTGCTTTTAATTATTAACCATGTTACCGCTGAAATCAAGGCATCGTCATGTTTTGTGGTAACACTAGTACTCCTTAGTGTTTTTGGAAATATTTTGTTTCTGCTTTTGTCTAGTACTTGCGTTGCTAGAAGGACGTGATGTGTTGCGAGGCACTCTTAGTAAGATTTCACTCTTAGTTCTCACCAAACTGGAAATATGTCTGTACTTTCTATTACCTTGAGAAGGCCTCAACCACTGATAAGAATTTTAAAAATATCGAAAACATCCGTTGATAAGCTCGTGAACCAAATGTAGTTTTGGTGTAGTAATTTGAACTAATAAAGATATGTGAACCATATATGGAGTATGATTTCCTGAAGTTGTTCCAATTTTAACAATATCTTTTCCCCAAACAAGAGCATAAGCGTATTTAAACAAGTAATTACCTCAAGATGCTTTAACTCACCTTACATTTTTACTGTCGATGTATTGTCGTACCTTATTGTCGTACCTTATTTGCTGCGTTCTGCCGAAACTCGATTTATAACCTATTAACCAGTGTTACACTGAATAAGCAATCGGTAATAAGCAAGTCCATCATGAGCAGTACCAAACGACAGCATCTAAGCTTGAAAAAACAACTCCCATTTGGTCTAAAATAGTAAGAATTTGGAATTTTTGTACAAACACACCGATTGTCAATTGAGAAATACCCAAAACCAACCTAAGAAGTTTTTGAAAATCCACACTGACAGGTGTCTTAAAACTCGTCAAAGTGGCTTGCTTAGACCAGATTGCCTGTTTACAAGATTTCACAAATGTAAATTCGCAGAAAAAAGAGACAACAAGCTTTTCTAACTACAGACCTAGTCAAATGAGCCCTTGTTTTCCTCTGAAAACCAAACGCGTTCAACTTTTGCTTCCACCAAAGCTATGTAAACGCCAGGACGTTGTGCTTGAAGTACAAGCTTGTATTTTTAATGGCGAACGGTGCACGCTTTCTTAAAGAATTTAACAAATGCTATAAGGCTTGCGAATAATCGGTCAATTTTAAAAGAGATATTTTGGTACATATTTACAAAGAAACGCGCAACTGGAATTTCCAGAAGGACTAGACAGGCTGCAGCTCGAGTGATGGTTTTGTGATCGCAGTTTCCTCCTAATGGTCGAGAAATTGCATCTTTGAACTTAACCTGCGATTATGACAGCGATGCTAAAATTCGTCCAGATCGCAGATTACTTTAAACTTCACAGTTTAGCTCTCATGGGTAAAGACTTTCACTTTCTTTAAGAAATTATGGGGAGCCGTCATTATATATTTCTCTAAGCCACCGCAAGGGGAGCGCTCACATCAAATTGTTCTTTAGTCTCTTTATCATGCGGCAGGCATTTTCAGGGCCGTAGCCAGAATTTTTCTAGAGGTACGCACAATTTTCCAAAACAACCCTAACACCTCAGTTCTCTCACATCGTTTCCACATTCCTTGGTTGCATTTGCTTTTCTTAGCAGTGTGGTGAGGTTATACATGAATGGATGGAATGGCAACTAGGTTGTAAAGCGTGAGCATACTAGGAGGGTCGCAGGGCACCCCCTCCCGGGAAAATTTGAAATTTAGGTCTTTCAAATGGCTGGAAATGCGTCTAAAATTAGTTTCCTTCTAATACAGTAGTGTACATTTTTAGCTATTTTATGGACTATAGTTTATGAAAATCAGACAATTGTTGCTCCCTAAATCTTATCAAAACTCTCCTCCAAATTGATAGTCCATGTTATATGGATGTCATTACCCCTGGCTTCATAGGACCTTTCTCAAAATATACAATAGGATGAAAAAAACTGCGAGACATTTTTCCCACAACCCATCATGCCTCGTTGTCACAGTTTTGCCGCTTGAGTTTCAAACACGAGTATTTCAAAAGGTATCCAAAAAGGTAAAATACATCAAAGGCTCAAATCTGCAACCTAGTGCTGTTTTGAAAAACAAAAAATTGATATTTTTACCCTTTTTCCCCTTGCCATGTCCAACAGCCTCCTTGATCATATATGCTTCTTTGTCTTGAGAGCACAGTTAAAATTATGGCTTTTACAATTCTCCCTTTTAAACATATGACAATAAGCTGCGTTTATATAGAAAAGCCGCCATCTCCAGTCCACCATGGCTTTTTAGTGAGAAAATTTCTGTTTCGTTTCGTGCACAACGAAACCAATCGTGCAGAGAAATAGTGATCTTAGGAACGAATGAATAATAGGTGTTGAAAATCTAAACAATTAGGGTACGCCTAAATTCCAATTAAGTTCAGCTGCTGTAAAGTTTCGCGTCTGAAACGGGCCTAAATCATCCTCGGGCCCCTAATTTTCGGCCTTTGCCTACACTAGCATCAACATTGAGTCCACCAATCAAATGGCTTCCCTGCAATTTGCAAAAAACGGTGTTTTTGGTTTAGAAAAATTTATATTTAAAAGAAATAAGGGAAGTTACATGACATGCGGCGATTGTGCTTTTTTCAACCATTACTTCTTTCCCGTCTGTTTTAGACCATGCTCCAGCTCTTCTATCCTGCCCCGTACCGGACTTTCTCAACAGTTATTCTCCAAGTCGTTTTCGGCTTCCCTCCCGCTCTTCGACCCTCTGGTCTCCATCCTAGTGCTGTAAGCAGAAAATACCTTATACCATCTCGCTCAATTGCACCCGCTTGGCTGGATTCTGGTACATCAGAGACACACTTAACTTCACAGGCTCGATAATTATGATTCTTGGTTTCAACATAATCTGAACAATATGGAACAGCACAAAATAAAATAAATTAAGTAAATCCATAACAAAACACCGAAATTATCTGTTTTCTTTAATCTGTCCATTGCGTTGTTTCATCCCTTCGTCACATTCCAATTCCGTTCAGTTGCCTTTAAACAAAAAGTATCTTACATGCGGTCGAAATTGTCCGATCCTTCAGTTCATCGTAAGAGCGAAGACATTTGCTGCTGTTTCCGTAAAGAATATCATTTTAACGTCTCAGACCATCCATATTGCGATTATCAGCATCATTACCAAATAGTTTTTCGTGTAATACGCATAAGCGAAAA
>Ga0126336_10002720_pt1 | contig 10211 bp, 11 predicted proteins | sample SidCmetagenome_FD_92530 | JGI IMG/M metagenome (GOLD analysis project Ga0126336, IMG submission 92530) | Coral microbial communities from El Islote,Puerto Morelos, Mexico - Siderastrea C C metagenome | ecosystem: Host-associated > Invertebrates > Cnidaria > Coral | place: El Islote,Puerto...
CCCCCCCCCCCCGCCCCCTCCCCGCCCCAAATCCTGACTTGTGTTCAAAATTTACCATCAATAATTTCTTTGAAACAAAAATAATAAGCATAATATCTTTTAAGAGAAACAGAAGCCAAAAGGTTTATTTTATAATAATAATGGCTTATTATTATAATGGGAACTCTGCAGGAAAACATAAACGATGTGTGGGCCACACATAGTTGCCGTAAAGTTAACGTTTCTATGCAACATTTCCGACGTTTTAGAAGGAAACATAACCCCAGGTATTTTTCCCTGAATTATTCTACGAAATAAAATCTATGATAATGAAAAGAACCTGGTTTTCATGTTTTTTGTCCGTTTTTTTAGTTTTTGAAAAAGGCAGTCTCTGTCTCCATTAGGTTACTTCTAAAGGAGTTGTTCTACCTTATGAAATACTATTTCTATTATTATATTATATTTCTATGATATGCTAATATTGACTTTTCGTATGTGTCATTTGCCATCAGTAGCCAATTAACAACTGTATTGCATTTGAGCAGGACTAGTTTGTATTTCAAAACGTTTCTGTTTTTTCTACTGGAAGCCGTTAGTGTTCTTTCAGCATATCTCGCCAAGTAGGGCTTGCTGAAAAGGTAAGAATCGCCTGTTTACATTTTAAGCCTATAATGACGTTTCGATTATAATGAAATGTTAATAGGAAGTAATTTTTATCAGGGATACCTTTTCCCCAAAGTGCATCAAAATCAGTTTGAAGTAGATGTACCACTGATTATTGGACGGAAACTGGTTTATTTTCAACTACAATTTTGGATATTTTAATGGCTCTTTTTCGACGTTTTCATGGATATTTTTCTTGGGAATTTTATAAACTTTCAGTAAAGGTAGGACTGGTGAAAGGCGAGTTATTATCAAGCGCTCCCCTAATATCTTTATAAATTATATTGACGGTAATTTCTACTGTCAACGGAGAGTGTCCCAAAGCTTGTCTGTATTTACCAATTATCACAACGGCATTTTGTACGGTCAGTAGCGCGTGAACCAAAAATTCCAATGGCCTCAATTTTGTCGTTCAGCCTGAGCAAATGCCGACATCTTCATTAGCTTCAGTTAAATTTTATAGGCAGCAAATACAATTCAGTAGCACTGTGGTACTTGAAATTTGTTAGTCTTTATTGTGCTTATCCTTTAAAAGAAACCCTCGTGTGGGGTGAAGCGCCAATTGAACATTCAATAAACGACAAGTGGATGTTGATTTAGTAAGAGACCCGTCAAGCAATGATTAAAATTGCTTTACTGGGGGTATTCCTTTGGCGGTGGACGGTTCTAAATTGCATGCGTTTTCACGCTGATGGCCTAAATTCCAAACACTAGATTTTGTTTTATTTCTTCTTATTTCATACATCATATTTAGAGGCTTCATCCCTCTAAACAAACGGTATCAAAAGTACAAATAGATGTAAAATTGTCATGACAAATATGGCCAACCGGTGATGCGGGTCGAGCCTACGGACTAGGTCCCGTCGAGGCTACGCTCGAGAGTCAAAAAGAACAAAAAAATTGCAAGAAAATATGCTAGCGTATTTAGACGAAAATATTTTGCGCAATTAAAATAAAATATAAACGTTTATCGACCATCTCAGAGGCAAAATATCAAAAGCGATTTAACCTCTCGGTTCCCCTACAATCACGACACATCCATCTTTAAGGCTACGGAACTAGTTTCGAGGCCAAACGTTCACGATTACCACCGGTAACAAAAAGAACTACCCGTATGCGTTGGTTAACGGTTGAAACGTTACCAATTTAACGTTCTGTAGAGCCTAAAACCTTCGTCGACGGAATTCCTCATTTACATTTATTTTATCGGTTAACGGTTGAAATAAAAGACGGTTCACGGTTAAACCCACTGGCCACCATTTAGTACCGAAACAAAGTCTTTAATATAAATATCTTAACTCCTAAGTTTTCACCGTTCCCTGAAAGAATACGCCAGTATTTAATATTTCAGCACTTGACGTGAAAGCCACTAAAAAGACAAAATAGTTCACGAGGCATTTAAAGGTATCTAAGGCAACCATTCGGTAAAGCACGGCCAGTCATCATTAATAAAACTCTACACTGCATTAATTAGCATCCTTAGAAAAGACGGGAATCGGAGGGGAATTCGTACGTTGATATTAGGGCTTATAAGGTTAAAAGCGCTTTGCTGGGTGTTCATTCAAACCTGTGATACATACAAGAAACATTTACCGAATCGTTCACTTGAAGAGCACAAAAGAATTCGGTTGTAACAAACGTTTACATTTATTACGGTTAGTCTACGGTTACAATTGTATAAGAATCCTAGAAACTCAATATTTATATATAAATAACAAGCCTCTCTCCGCTCCCTGCTCCCTCCACATTCTCACTAGCTATATAGTCTACAATACACCATGAAACGTTTAACTTTTGATTTGTACAAAAGTCCCTCTGTCAGCATTAACGGAAAATGCAAGATTATCCGCAAAAATTTTAGTAAACCCTAGATATTACCAAATAAATATTTCAACAGTTGTCATAAAATAATTTCACGACTATGCTGTTAGAGTTGCATTTCGTGAAATCCAGTTGATGCTTTTCGATCCGGTTACTGCTTAGTTCCTAGAAATCGAGCTGGAGTTGGAAAAGTTAAATCCTTAACAAAAACACATAAGTCTAATTATAAGCAAGTCGCCAAAGTTTGCAGTTAAAGAGCTTTTTAGAGTGTTAAAATTAAATGCTTTGAGATACCAATGTATTAGGGGATTTTTTTTCCTTTAGGTTGCAATCACGCCTGCTACCGATGATGCTTCGAAGACGAAACTTAAATTCCGTCCTCCTTGTCGGTGTCATCACTAGCTTAGTGTTAGCTCTTCATTACGTCCTCGTAAGCAAACAAGGAAAACTGATATCAACACCACGTGTAGTAGACGCGCTAGAGAACATCGTACCAACAGAAAATGGTAAGTTACTTTCATCTAATAGGGACAGTGTAACGACAGGAGCACAGTTGCCAAATAAAGAAATTGGCAGATAAATATTTTTTTAAATTATTTTCCAAAAACGAGTATTACATGAGCTCACAGTCACGTGGATTTTCCAAGTAGTTGCAGATTCTTTAAATTTGTCAATTCGTATCTATATACGTAGAATCGACTAACACCTAGTATGCTCCTTTGACTCTTGCAGCTGGTTTTGCAACAAGTTCCTACTGTTATTTACATCGTTCATCTAGACAAAATTTATAACTTATCTCGGCTATGCCTCTTGAAAATGTAGACCAGATAATAGTAGATAATAATAAACTTCACAGTGAGTGGTAAAGAAGAAGATGTTTTCAATTATCAGCGCTGAGAGAAAAGAGTATATGTGAAAAATTCGCGAGAAGAGAGACTGACAAGAGAAAGAAAGTTATAAAATCAGATCAAACTTCATTGTTGTTTGACGATTAACGGAGAGAAACACACCGACATATTGCTAAAATAAAATACAAAACTCTCCTTGCAGAAATTAAAAAAAAAAAAGCAAAAAAGCAAAAAAGCATCAGCAACCACGAAATCTCCCGGTCAGTGGATCGGTTACTTTTGAAAGGCATAAAAATGTTTATACAGTGCTTAAAAAACTAGTGTTGAACCTCGAGCTACTTTTTAAAGTTCATGGATGTTCTTTTAGGTCATAATTGCACGATCGATGCTTATTGTGTCTCTGATCTAGAGCAGTCTTCTCTAATCAGTAACCAGCCCAAACTTTACTGTTTTCAGAGGAACCACACTCCCTATCAGCTGCAGAGAACATGTTCAGGTTGTACGATAGAGTAGAGTCATTTGTTCTGTTCATTGGTTATCCACGAAGTAGTCACAGCTTGGTGGGCGCCATATTAGATGCTCATCCAGAAATTATCATCCCGCATGAGTACAATCTCTTGCCTGCGTGGAATCGATTCCGAGGAGGAAACGCCAGGAGGAAAAATTTGCAAAAATATATGCTTTTTAACGAGCTTCATCAGATGTCAGCAAGACAGGCCTTGTTTGGAATTCGTGCCAAGAATTCTCTGCTCCAAGGAGAGTTTACATACACGTACAATGTGCCGGGGCTATGGCAAGGAGGCTATCAGAAAACGATAAGGGTAAAAGACTCCTGGAGCCCGTTTCTCGAAACTCCAGATAACTTTCCGGACCCGAAAACTATTTTCGGTGCACAATATTTTCCAATGGCTGTACAATTTTTATCGATTTTGAAAGCTAAATTTTAATCTTTATCATTTCGTGAAGCATATCGCTAAGTTTGCGCCAATAATTACCATTAGCCGATAATTAAATGAGCTCGAAAAAATACTTAACGGGCCCGGAAAGTTATTGGGAGTTTCGAGAAACGTACGGCAGGCCACTTAGGCGATATCAAATACTCGATACCATCGATACCGATGATCCTTAAAATTATTTGTTTTCTGATATCAATACTCGATAACATACACACCGAAGAATCTTTGAGATCATGCGTTTTTCGATATCCATACTCGATGCCATCCATGCCTCGAAACCTTTAAAAGCATTTGATTTTTTATGTAATAACCCGATACCAACGATACCAAGGAGTATTTGATTTTCGTGCGAAGTATTGGTTGTTTGAGGATCAGGGAGGCTATTACCAAAGAATGAAAGTAAAAGATCTGTGCATGACCACTTTGTTACTCGATATGAATACTCAACACTGTCGACGCGACACCGTGGCATCTTGACGGGTTTGGGGGGTTTAAGGGGGGGGAGGGGAAGGGGCGGTAGCTTTACGCAATAAAATTTCGTATGGGGAGGCGCCGCCCCGAGGTTGAAAACATTATCCTTTGATTATAATAATTATACTAATTTTAAACGAACTGGCGTCCATTTCATATACTTAGGACAGAAATACATCCTTTTGATACCGGGTTCCATCGACACAGCCAAATAAGAACTTTGCATTTCCATCGGCTTAGCAGCATAAGAGGACTCATGTGTGTTAAAATTTCTCAAACATTTTTACAAGGTTATTGGTGACAAGAAGGGAGGATCTACATCAAACTTCTTAAAAGACCCGGACAAGATGAACATTCTAGAAGAAATCGGTCAAGTAGTCCAAGTGCCAATCAAATTCATCCACGTCACCAGGAACCCATTTGACAACATAGCAACCATGTTCCTTCGCGCTATGTCCGAACGTGACGCAGTGAGAGGAGATAAAGCAGAAAAGGTGAGTGTGGGGGGAGGGGGGGGGGGCTAAAGAACAATCCTCCCCTTTATAAATTAAATTGTGCTTGTTTTGGTCTGTTGACCTCGTGAGTTCTTAAGCTCTCAATTAGAAAACCACAACAGGAATCAAACAAAACCGAGCAAAGTTCTCTAACGCAATTACAATGGATACCCAACAGACAATAGGCTTTTTTTAACAGCCTTATCCCTTAAAGAGAGTGTTACAGTAACGAGACCTTTAGTAGGTCCCTTTTAGGTAGCGTGACACAAGTAAACCCTATACCCCATAACGCATTCAGATGATAAGAGAGTAGAAAGATCAGTGTCCAGTTTCAGATAGCTTATCATTAGCGCCCCACTTTCGCGCGGTCGCAAAGTGAAAATGCTTCAAACGTGCGAAAAGGCCCACGGAAACCTTTGCATAACAATAGCAAGAACGTAGTGTTTCTAACAAGAACATAGTCCCTTTAAATGGCATAACGATAGAAAGAAATTCATCCATTTTAAATGGCATAAAAATAATAAGTTTCAAAACAGAAATTCTTATGGGAATTATTTGCCATAAGATTCCCACTTTTCTTCCCAATACAAGGACTGTCTTTCATGCCATTGTGGCTCAAAACAATTATGGTTTATCTCTTGAATAAATATAATTTGGCCACTCCAAGTTACCAAGTTTGTAGTGAATACATGTACTTATATTGAATGCGTACTTCAGAAAATATCATACAGAAGAACTGATCTGAGAAGTCAGCCCAAGGGGTGACATTTCATTATTTGTTAGCAGGATAATGTGACACAAGGAGTGGGGGTGGGGGGGGAAGCAGACAAAAAACTCACCAAGGACATTACTGGTGAGGGGAGGTGGGGTGGGGGCATTGCTTCTAAAAATTTCTAAGAGAAACTGAATGCTTGCCATACCCCTATCCACTACATAAACCCTAGTCCCATTCAGATGATGTGACAGGAGGCCATAGTGACTTTTAGGTGGACACTAGAGAGGCCAGACTGAGTTGTTGTTGTTTTTTTTTTTAATAATGTGTCAGAACCAAGGCAAGTAGGTAGCATGATAATAGTGAGGGGTTAATCCCTTGTGATCGCATGACAGCATTGAGTCCTTAATCCTTGTAGATGGTGTGACAGTAGTGAGTGCTTAATCCCTTGTGATGATGTGATAGTAGTATTAGTGCTTAATCTCTTGTAATGGTGTGACAATTAAGTGAGGGCTTAATCCCTTGTGATGGTGTGATACTAGTGAGTGCTTGCATAGTCCTTGAAGATGGCATGACAGTAGTAAGTGCTTAATCCCTTGTGATGGCATGACACTACGTAGTGAGGGCATGCATTGACAGAAGTAAGTGCTTAATCCCTTGTGATAGCGTGACAGTAGTGAGGGCATGACAGAAGTAAGTGCTTAGTGCTTAAGATAGCATAACCATAGCAAGACCTAGAACTCTCTCTAACGGTGAAGCTTAGTTTCATTTTATCTGATAGTATACCAAGTCAGCTCATTTTAGATGGTGTGACAATAGTGTGAATTTGTCTTTACCATTGATATGGCATACACCAAAAAGTCACAGTTTCTCACGACAATATGTTAATTTTTATTTTATTTTTTTCCCTACAGGTAAATAACACAAAACGCCTCGAAGGTTCAATAGACTTTTACTTTAAGTTAGCAGATGCTAACCAACGTGTCAGGGAGCGTTATGGAGATGCAGTTATCGATATTCCTGGACATGAAACAGTTTTGAGACCCAAACAAACCATCCAAAAATTGTGTGACCACTTGGGAGTCACTTGTTCTGAGGAATACCTTGAAAAATGCAGCAAGATTATGTATGGTACTCCATCAATCACCAGAGATAAAATTGTTTGGACTGATGATCAGAAAACCAGAGTAACAGAAATGATAAAGAACTATCCATTTTTGAAAGACTACTCATTTGATGAATATCCTGTCTAACTTTATAGTAGAAGGCCTGCGTGACATAGGAGGTCACTGAATATTGCACTTCAACAAGCTTAATAACCCTTTCACTCCCAGAGTCAGTTAAGGAGAAATTTAAGGGGATTCTGTTACACCAAAATCCACAAAGGTTTGGTTTCCTCCACTTTGTATTTGCATCAGTTTAAAATCCTTTCTTTTACAAAGTTTTCCCGCACTTCGACTCTGTAAAACTACTCGAGCACATGCTCTACTTTTCTGCTTACGTCAACACAGGGTCCAGTTCCTCTCAGTCAGAACGCCTGACTGAAATTGTTGCATACAAATACCCAAAAATACAAGAAACATACACTGGCAATTTCTCTACTTAACAATCCTAACTTTTGAGTCTGTGGATGAAATCCTATGGTGTGACCTGAGTATAATTCAAACCAAACCTCTTCAGCAGTATGTACTTTCACATGGTACCATTTGTTTTTAAGTATTTTACCAAATGAAAACTGGGATTTATCTTGAATTTTCTTTTCAGGCACTACTAGGAGTTAAAGAGTTAAGCAATGCATGACAGTCATTTACTTTTTTCTTTGCTTAAGCTTGTTTGTTTCATTTTGCTTTCTTGTGTTTGTTATTTGTTTTGTTTTTTATTATTTTTCGGCAAAGGTTAATACATTCTAGCAGCCTTGTTCATTTGTCCTTTAACCCCTAAACAGTGATGACAATGAAAATTCTCTTTACATTATCACTAATTTTTCGAACGTGCAAGTGAGGAGAAAGTGATCACCAAGGGAAAGATGTCATGATATTTAAATAAATTCTCCTTACTAGTTACATAAGAAATGTATGGAGAACAGTAAGGAGAAGATGCATTTTTATATCAGGGCTTAAAGGGTTAACTAATCTTAATAGGAAACATGTATGACCAAGGGGTCAAGCAATACATTCAGCAAGTGACTAATGATAGGCATATATATTTTTTTCTTTGCCCACAGCAAAATATTCACAACCTTGTTCATTTGGTGAATACCCCAGTTAACTTTAGCTGAAGACATGTATGACCTAGGGCTCACAACATGCATTTTAACAAGCAACATCTGACAGCCATGTACCCATCATTCATTATTATTATTATTATTATTATTATTATTATTATTATTATTATTATTATTATTATTCACATACAGTTGTATCTAAATATTGCCAAATCAGTTAAATTAGTTAAATTAAATGTGTCCAACAAGTCTAATTAAGAACCAGTTAGGTTTACCAGTATCTCGACCAGTCCCACATAACTGTTAACAGTAACAGTTTTACAATATATTTCAGAAAACGAGAAATCGACGAACATGCAATTCTCCAACTTGTTATTTGAATAAAAAAGAACTCTGACACACTGCATTAGCCAGTTGGCTTAACAGCTCATTTCGTGTGTGCTCATTTACCTAAAAGCTCATTTGGTACAGAGCTCATGTGACCTGAACTCAATCGATATGGCGTTTGGATAAACTTAAACAGGGGAGATATCTGGTTACAAAAACAATATTTTGCTATTCCAAATAATGTGCAAACAATTAAGACAAAAGAACTCTTTGTTGACATTATTTCAACAGTCAATAATTAAGGCTTAGATATTTATTTGCAAATAATTATCAGCGTTTTTATTTAACCCTCTTTCATGTTTTGTACTCTGAATCGTATGTGCCTTTAGCAGTTCTCGACTGTTTTCAAAGGACCCTTACGCGCTCTCAAATAGACTCAATTCACGTTAACTCTCCCGCGTTCAGTTAATTCGAAGTTAACCGTGTGCTAGCGCTAGCCGCCATTTCAGTTGCAGCTAGTTGCGAGGTGTTGAAACAGTTTCTTCATTATTTACACATATAAAGTAACTTTGTTGAGAAGGCTATTTTCTTCAACTTACCTGGAATATGTTCCTTCATTCTTCCCGTCGATGATTTGAGGGAAAATACTATCAATCTTATCCTCAGTGTGATTTCTGGATCGTTTGTCAACAATTTTCACATTTTACTACAACAACGTGGGCCTTGAACTTGACCGGAAGGGGCACGGTTGCTTGGCAGCAGCTGGGATTTTTGGCGCGAAATCTTAAGCTTAATCATAATTCTGTTCCCGCCATTTCTCACGCTTGCTGTTCACTTAGCTTTTGCTGAATTTTGTTTGAGTGGACTCAGGGTACCCCGGCAACAGAAGTTCTTCTTTGTTTTTGTAGAACCAAATTAAGCCTTGGGCTGCACAATTTCGATCGCCGGAAGAACAAACCCACAAGAAAAATCTGTAGCGGCCAAAGTAGACTCAGGGAAGCAGAGCAAAGTTCAAAGGGGTGGTGGAGGGGGCGGTGGGGGGGGGGGGCTGAGAAAAAATTTGCCGCACAAGTTTTTTCCGCGGGGGTAACATGTTTTACCCCCCCCTTTCAAAACACAAAAAAAAAAAAGGGGGGGGGGAGAAAAAAGGGAGAGAGGAAGGGAAAAGAAAAGGGGGGGGGGGGGGGGGGGGGGGGGGGGGGGGGGGGGGGGCGGTAAAAAAATTGCGCCTGCAGCTTTTTTCGCGCTGGAAGCACGTTTTACCACCACCTTTTCAAAAACAAAAACAAACAAACAGCAATAAACTTAAGAGTGCATAGGTGGCCCAAACTGATGACAACGGGTCTACCAAATCTGCGAGCCAGCGAGCCACGCGAGCCACGGTGCGAGCCATGCGAGTCATGCGAGCCATGTCTGTGAGCCATTTGTGAGTAATTCCGTTTTTCTTCAATTGGTCGGGGAGGTCGTCGATTATTCCACCAGCAAACATCCCGCATCTGGAGTTTTACCTGCGACTATCGCTGTAAATTGCCTAGCCGCCATCTTGTAAACGGAGTTACAGATGCTGTACAAGCTCTTACTCTCGAGGCTGCCGAATTAGAATCTAGAGAAAGTGACCAAGAGTTCGAAACAGTGGAAAACATTCAGCAGGCCCATGATAGATTTAAGATTAACACAAGAGACAGTCATCGAGCAGACAAAAAGAAGAAAGAAAAA
>Ga0126336_10002721_pt1 | contig 10211 bp, 10 predicted proteins | sample SidCmetagenome_FD_92530 | JGI IMG/M metagenome (GOLD analysis project Ga0126336, IMG submission 92530) | Coral microbial communities from El Islote,Puerto Morelos, Mexico - Siderastrea C C metagenome | ecosystem: Host-associated > Invertebrates > Cnidaria > Coral | place: El Islote,Puerto...
CACAACCAGATTGGTTTGCCAAGAGAGGAATATCCTGGCACATCAGTGTTGTAGCGCAAACGATTCAAGGGCACTTCTATCATCAGACATTCGTTCACATTGTGGAGAACTGCTGTAAGACAGTTTCACAGTTGTGCGCATCTTATAGCACACATTATCCACACTAAATAAGGAGAATCCGGAACTGACAACCGCTTTTCTGCATCAGGACAATGCAGGTTGTTACCACTGTGCAGAAATGTTGGCAAGTTGTGTGCAGATGAAAGCTAAGACTGGCATTGCAGTAGCGAGGGTAGATTTCCTGGTAACTATCTTATAGCATCAAGTCGAGGCTGAGGGGAATAGGCGCTTATTTTGAAAGTTTAACTAGCTAGAGTGACTGTAGATCGAAAATGAGATACTATGCCATCTCCGTTTGTAAAAATATTTCTAAAAAAGGCCAGACCTCAACTTTTTCGAAATCCCGGGCAAAGAGAAGCTTAGAAAGAAATGGAGCGCTTTTTTGTCGTCGCGCTGATAAGGAGTCTGAGCCCGTCAAATACTTGCATTGTGCTCCCAGGATTCTGAGACCAAACACACCATGAAGACCCTGTCTGGAATTACAAAGCCAGCAAAAGGGATGGTTCTGACAATATTTACCATCCACACACGGTCCCAAGAAGTCCAAGTCGACGCAGAAAACGGAGGAGGCTGGGCCCTGCCATTGAGCAAAAAAAAAATGACACGGTTCAGCGAAAACCAAAAGAATTACCTCAAGAGCAAGTTTCAGGTTAGCGAGGAAAGTGGCCTTCAACTTGATCCAGCAAAAAGTTGCCCGAGATATGCGATACGCCCGAAATGCAGAGGAAGAAAAACTTTTCAGCATCAAAGAATTCCTGACTGTCCAACAAGTGCAGTCTTTTTTTCAAGACGAGTTTCAAAACAGCTTCACGCGTAACGTGAATCAGACCAGGAAGAGCAGGTGGAAGAACATGTCTGTTCAACCGTTCTCGAAGAAGTGTCCTTAATGCACCCTGTTGTTTATGACCTGTTCAAGTCACGCAAACACGTATAAGTTTGCTGCGTACAATTTGCGATCATTTTCACCTGGAAATAGACCACATCAAAGGGCGAAAGAAGGCACCCTATCTTTCCTTATTGGAAGAGGTGTCGTTTAGATTTTTATTTTGCGAAGGAATTGGTCAAAAGCCCGAAAACCTGCAAAACTATCCTCCCTATCCCCCTTCCTTCCGAAAAAGGAAAAACTTGGAAAGGACATTTATCTGGCGTGTTTAGAAACAAACCCTCTTAAAAGCATTCATTGCTTTTCTGATTACAAATTTCTCCTTAACTTGTTTGGGAAGGTTTGCAGTTGTTTTAAAGACACTGAGCAGCACAAAAAACCCCACAGTTATAAAAATAACTCCTAGTTGTTATAGTTAAGTCATTATTACTAACGTGCTCGGATGGGCAGAGGAATCATATTGTCAACAACTTTGCTAGTAAATATTTCGACACAAACGTCAGAAGTCCTGAGCCGATTTATCTATTATGTAATAAATTGTTGATGTGACACACATGGTGACCTAGATCTAATAAACTTGTCACGGTGCCTGACAATGACAATTCGATGAACGTACGGTGAGTTGCACTTTGCTCTCGTTTTCTTGTTTCCTCTCTTACTGACATCCTTTGATGTGTTTTTATAAAACACATCGGCGACAACAAAGCACGTTAGAGTAATTTGCATGAGAAAAGTCAAGCCAGAAATATTTTTGAGCCAGAGAATGTACATTTTACCAGGAAACCTGACAAAATGTATAAAAAAGGTCGTAGTGAATGAAAACACGAAAAAATCCAGCGTATTTTAAAATTGTCGGCCGGCGATGCGACTGTTGTTGTCAGACAACGTTCTTTTGATTTAGACTTAGTAGCAGGAATGATTTGGACGCTCATACTTCGCTGTTTTAATTGCCCGAAAATTTTATTCCCATTTCAATGGTACTTAAGATACTGTTTCAACAGAATGTTAACTTGACTTCGAAAGCCACGCACCATGCAGTGATTTCTGCGTCTGAAGTTAGCCAATATTGACATTTTTAGAAACGCTGTTTAATGGTCATTCAAAAAAATTCTCAGAATTTTCTGTTTAAATATCCTTACATCCTAACAACGGCAAAAGGTATGACCTTTTTTGCGGTAGAAACGTCATAAGGTAAAGTACGGTATTAAGACTCAAACACGGCTAACACTTGTATGGTACATTTTCGTGTTAAAAAAACAATTCAGAAAACTTGACAGTTAATTAGCTAGCGAATTTACACATATATGCAAGAACTTAATCTTTTCCTCAACAATATACATCACAGATCTATTTCATATAACAAATGTTTTTTCTCTGACGTTTTCAAAACAGCTTGGTGCCGTGAAAGAAAAATTGCGAGAAGCCTTCGCGAAATGACCAACAAAGAGCTAGATACCTACCTTCGTCATTTCTACCCCGAAGCTGGCACAAAAGATGGTAAACCTTACAAAGGGGCATCCCTCCTTAGAATTTGAAACGCTATAGAGAGATACCTCAATAATCCTGCACTCAACCGAGGAATTTCTGTTACAAAAAGAATCGAGTTTCAAGCCTCTAACAAGCTGCTACAGAGTGAATTAAAATACACAAGTGCAAAAACAAAGAAAACACCAAACACAAACCTCCCATTCCAGAAGCAAACCTTGGGGACTTCAGTGGAATGTCTGGTTTCACATCAACCTGTACTGGTGTCGTCACGGAGGCGAAGGTCAACGAGAGCTAACTAAACAAAGCTTCTAGTTCTCAATGGACGAGAGCGGATGCGAGTACGTCTCAGTGACCCATGACCACGCCACGAAAAATCACCCTGGAGGAATTGACAACGTTAGCAGTGTGGAGAAGGAGGCTAGGATGTATTCAACATCAGATGACCAGCTTTTTGACGGCCTCAACTGCCTAAAGATGCGAAGTACACTTCCAATACGCGAAACGAACTGTGACACAGGAAAATCAAGTCTGGTACGACAACAAACCTCTGGGGGTCAACAAACTTGCAGGAACGATGTACGATATTTCCAAACTGGCATCTCTGTGACTGCGATCATGCTGTGGTCCAACACGCAAGTTCCATTGCGGCACATTATGGCGATCTCCCGCCATCGCAGTGAATCAAGCCTCAGCACAGGTGGCCCAAACTCACATTACAAGGAAGTGTGTAATGTAACTAACATTCTTAAGCACCTTAGGTGACGCGGAACGTGACCTTTGAGAAAGCTGGTATCGCATTACAGGGGACCGTTGAATTAAAAGAGACGTTGTGTGAGAAATAAAATACTAAGGTCTGCGAATGCGATGAATAAAGAGTAGCCTTTTATGTACTCCTTTGTGTTTTGGTGTGTTTTCATCATTTTAGTGGACTTAGGCTTTATTGCATAACCACTGCAACTCCCTTCATAAGACGAACTCAAGGCTGGTAAGAGCAATCTGGCAGAGATCCTGCACGAGTCGCACCAAAAAGCCGTTTTTTCCGGCAAAATTGGAATCCACTGCAATTTTTTTCAGCTCCAGCCCAAGAAGGAAACCTATCCTTCCTCTCTGCGCTATCAGCTTGATTAAAGCTTCATTCTTTCCCTTCCAAATCGAACCATTTGTGCCGTACTTCGGGACCCATCTGGCTTTCCTCTCGAGCCTGTGACCAGCTTTGCGCCTAAAAGCTAATTTGCATTTGAGACCTCGCCAGCGTGACAATTGACACTTACACGACGGGTGCATAGGCAAAAATGGCCAGTTAACTATGCTGCTTTCCCCATGACCCCGCCGAAGTAGTATGACGCTCACGCTGTGAGAGATCGCGTGTCCAGGTACGTTATTAAAGCGATCAAAAACCAACATTCAAATTTGAAAAGCAGTAACGAACATTTGCAACAGGATATGTAATCTTAAATTTATTCCAGTTTGCTCTCTAATCTGAAGAGATCGGCACATCATACGGACGTACTAACAGCAAAGAAGGCAAAGCACAGTAACGGATTTTCGATTTTCGTTCTACGTTGTGTTAATCCGATTGTTTGTTTCTAAAAAAGAGGCCCAACATTTGTTCAACATTCATTTAAAATGCCATTGCGACCCAACCTGTGCACTTGTATTTCTTTATTTTGTTTTTAGGATTCTTTCAAATTACGAGTTCTCTAAAAGTTCATTCACTTTTGTGAGTGATATCATATCCCATAGTGAACTGTCCAAGGAAGATATGTCAAGTCCCCTCGACAATCAATCCCTCGATGGAATCATCTCTTGTTTGTGGCAGGGAAAGTTCATTCTGTCAAAAAAGGTCAGCGCAAAAATCAAAAGCGTGGCTCCTTAAATCTGCAGCAAAAAACCAAAACGACAGACAACGAACTATGGACATACAACTCCTTTGTGATTAGGAAAATGGAATTGCCAAAGGGATGGCATTTTGACATGCCACAGAGTGATTTAGCCTGCTTTTATCGCAGGGACCCTTTTGAATTTAATGGCCAGCGACTAACGTTAGAACTTGTCTTTGGCAGATGAACAGAAGTTTAAGATCAAATCGCGAGGTTTCCAGGTGGAATTAACCACAATTCTGGATAATAACACCTCCATTGCCAGACTAAACTTGGAACGACAAATTATGCAAATAATAGAATACCTAAATGATCAGTGGTATTTCAGTACACCATGACATGCGCATTGTAATTCGGGAAGCCATGTTGAAATTAAAGCTAGATCTTTTGCTTGTAAAATAAACCTGTGTTTACCCAATTCCATCGACATCTTTCGGCGAGAATATTGCGTGGTGTCAGAAGTAAAGCACAAAGTGGAACTTTCACCAACGATTAAGCGAAGTTTTGTACTGAACAAGGTCTAAACCCAACACAAATCGACACTGAAGATCGCAGCACATGTCAAACGAAATCGCAACAGGACAAGAGGAAAGTTCTATCGACTCAACGGAAGGAGGTAATGCCGACGAAATACAACAATCACCAGCTGAAGACGAAGCCATTTTTCAGGAAAACATCTTCCGACAGTGAGGAAACGCGACCTCCAATCAAGATGTTCAATTGCAGGAACTAAGGAACCAGACATGGCATAAGGGAGTGTCGTGCGTAAGGCAAGACGTGTCACAACTGTCAGAAACAACATCACTTCCACAGCATGTGCAGAAAGCATGTGCATGATACGCCCCCATTCCAGAGACTGTTCAGAACATGAAGCAAATCTTCGTGCAATCAGGAATTTGGCACCATCAGGAACACGAAGATGTGCCAACCGCATGGTGGTGGCACGTGGAGAAAGAAACAATCCCCCGTTGATTTACGAAGTTCTGATTCGCCATCCTTCAACAACAAAATCTGTAACTAAAAGACATGTATTAGAGACTGATGTTGTTGAAAGAAATGTACGTCCACCGGAAAAAATATTTGCAACGTTATGACAACCAGAGGTCCTAATTCGAAGATCGTGCGGGTGCAGCCGATTTTATTATTTTCTATGTTCATTGCAGAGAATGACGGAGAACACTATGTTTGTTTAGCAGATGAATATAATTTGTTTGAATGAAGTAAATAATGAGGCTGAGTGTTTGGCAGAGCTTGAAAGTAATAATTCGCAAGGCATGTACAGTGCTCCCTGTGGTGGTGTACCTTTGTCTGAGGACGAAAGAAACCCTGTGAACACTGATCAAGCGTGTGAGGACGGACGAAACTCGGGGAACGGTGATCAAGGGTGTGAGCACAGGCCAAACACTGCCAACCAACCAAACACTCTCTCGTCATCCACAGGGCCGTATTTAAACCCCGACATTCTGGAAGAAATTATACGACAAATACTATGTTTGTATCCTTTATATGCGTTCCTCGTCGAGAGCTGTCTCGAGATTATTTAGAAATTTTGTCAACCGAGAGCCACTGCCCCAGGTGTACATCCCGGAACTAAATTACCTTACCGATATTCGCCAAGTGAGTGTGCACAAAATTATGTGTTTAAAAGGACAAAATAGCGGTGACGTCATTAGCTTATGAGAAATTATTAACTCTGTCCGGTGGGCCAGCGCATGGCTAAGTTTCATTGCGGCAGGGAACGGGTGGTTCTTTATTTCACAAATATACTGGAAACCGAAGAGCCAACAATGATGGAAGCTAACACCTTAAGGCAGCTTAATTGTTTTCACTATGGCTTTGGGTAAGAAATGCGCCTCATTAACCAACCAAGGTATGAATTTTAGTTTTAGATTGAACCAATCAATATCAAATCAGTTGCATTTGTTGTGGCAATCAGAAAATCGCTGTTGGCATTATCACCGTTCCTGTTATCCTGTTCCTGTTATCCTGTTCCTGTTATCATTCTTCTATATGATACTTTTATATTATTCGCCATTGTTTTTGTTAACCACCTTCATTAATAAACTAATAATGGTACGAGAGTGAAAGACAATGTTGTGAAGAGGACATACTCCTTATGAACGACTTGAGTTTGTTTAAAGTCATATGCGAATGCTAAAATGTAAACGAATAAATTATGTTACGTTCCTTTTTTAAAAGTCGGCTGGGAAAGGGTCACAATATAAAAGTCAAACATAAAAATGTCACCATAAAATCACTTTCTCAGCTTGCATCATAACACTACGTAACGTGATTGCTACCTCACGGAGTTTATTGGGTTATTGGGTCTTCAACAGATTTCAGTAAGTCCAAAAAACTGTTAGCTATTAGCATAAATGCAACTAAGTCTTCGCTGACAACTAGTCTTCTTCACGGAGATAAAATTTCTATTACATATTAACAGAAATTCTAACTTGGACACTTAACAAACAGAACATGAAACGATAAAAAAGAAGAAAGCCCCGACCCTCTTCCCGCTTACGAAAAAAAAGGTACAGCCCTCCCCAAATGTCTCATTTTTTAGTGATGACCCTCCCCTCTGTTGCCCCAGCCCATCCCCACCAACAATCTACACATGCCTTGCACATTTATACTGCACTGAGACCTCGCATTTAGTACTTTGACTTCTCGTACTGACCTGTATTATATTTTGCGTTATTACATTATGCGTTAGAAAAGTCATCACACATTGCGTTGAAAAGTTATTACATTTTGCGTTGAACACCTTATTACATTATTCGTCGATGTTATAACATTTTGCGTTAGTATTACATTTTGCGGCGATTCTTGTTACATTTCGCGTTAGTATTACATTTTGGAGTGTAACACCAAGGTTCCTCAGAAAAAAACCCCTTAGAGACTGAACTCACCCTAGATACTTCTGTTTCACAAAGTGACAAAGAGGCTGAAATCTTCTCATGATTGTCCTTTGTAAGTTCCACAACTCTGTTTCTTGTCTCAATCAATAATGAGTTGCAGCTCTCTCTGCAGCACATAATCCTCGCCATTTCAACAGACCTCTCTATACTCTGGAAGATTATAGAAAAGTATCTTTATTTATTTATTTAAGATGGCACAAGTCTGAAAGAAAAAAATGCTGTTTTCCACTTCTATTAACAGTATTTGCCATCTAGCAACCACCTCCGCCCAACACGTACATGAAGTTAAAGCCAGTGTTCATCTATTGACCTAAACGTTGATCAAAACTCTGCCATTGACTTCAGTGACCTTATAGTTGTTAAATACATGAAAGAATGTGTTTATGATGAACATCTGCCAGCAGTTTCCTTTCAATAATTTATCGTAGTATACACAAAATTTCAACTTGCATCAGTAGTAGTAATAATAATAATAATAATAATAATAATAATAGTAATAATAATAATAACTACAATTATTATTAATTATTGTTTTCATAATATTCTTATTAGTATTACCTAGTAAAAGTGAAATAAACATCACTGTACCTGGTTTGTGTCACATTCCTCAAAATAACCAACTTCTTGTCCTTTAATACTCTTCAAGTATTCTCGCCGAGCCTCAGCTTTAGGGAATGTCTCCTCGACACCTTTGCAGTTAATGTTGTGTGATCGTTTTACATAATCGTTCACCGCTCTTTCAAATACTGCACACCAGTGGTTGTCTGTTCCTGAAAAGTTCAGTATGTCCTCATAGATATGAAGTATGTTGTGTACTGATATTGAGCACATATCAAGGCCTTGGGCTTCTTCAATTTTAACACTTATTCTTTGAGCCAATGTTGTCTATGCATTTCTCTCATATCATCATTCCAGCCATCTGTCCCACAGTGGAAATGTAATTCAGTGAAACTGGAAATGGAGTTCAAAATTTTAAGTTCATTTAAGTTTCCCAGCTTTCCTTCAATGATGCATTCCAGCAAGGGATAAGCAAATTTTGGAAAACTTTCTGCCATCCAAAATCCTAGACCTTTGCCGTCTTTTCCAATTGCAACAGGAAGTCGACCACCTTTCAGTTCAGATGTCCAAGGAATAATATTAATCTGTTCGTCCAGGTAGGTTTTGTCGAGTTGTTCTAGTTCCAACAATCTCTGAACTTGATTCTTCAAAGGTTTAGTGGACTAGTACGGAAAACATAAAAAACCATATGATGCAGAATGTCAAATCCATACATGGGATACAAATACTTATGAAGTAAGCTTGTTCCAGTAAAGCCTGACTCAGAAGTTTTTTTTCTCGCAGTTTTTGTTTCATTCTCAGCATTGTATAGATTCTCCTTTTCAAGCATAATGGCCGTGTTTTCACGAGGCGGTTTTTCCTGCATAACATTCCTTGGTGTGATTTATTTACTGACCAAGTTAAGCAGCTTAATAGCCCTTTTCACAGTTACCTTTTGTCATTTGCATTACAATGTTTTTGAACGTGGATGTGAGGCAATTTCGGGCAATTTTATAGTTTCTGCCCGAAATTGCCTCACATCCACGTTCAAAAGCATTCTAATGCAAATGAGAAAAGGTAACTGTGAAAAGGGCTATTAATTTACGCGTTTACACGACAGAGCTTTATTCGTTTTTCTTGACATCTGATCCTTGTTGTTCACGGAATAACTAGAAAGGTGACGGGAAATGAGGAGGTTTGCAAATGTATTATTCTCACGTTTATTGCTGTGCTATCACGCTTGTTCCAGGATCGAAGGAGGAGAACATCTCTGCAAAGGTTTGGGTTGCTTGCTACCCGAAGTAACAGAAGCAGGATCGCATCGGCCACAGTTGTGGTTGGACACATGGTTTTGGCTCTAAACCAGAATGAAGACAACTTTTAACATGAACATTTTCCCTTTTCGAGGTAAACCTTTCGTAACATTTGTTATATTTTGGGGCCCAGTGTGCTAGGCAAAGAACTATTCTTTTCGTTTGCGCCAAATGCAAATTGTTCAGCCGTGATGGTTTTGGTTCCCTCCGTCTAGCATGTCCAATTTTCGCAAGGGTTCTCAAACATTTGACCGCAAACGAATTCTTATTGGCTGACGTTAATTGGCAACTAGCTTAAGCTATCTTCTTCGGTCGCTTAAATTTAATGAGAATTCTATTATTTTTCTTAAGTCGCTTAACTTTTAAGGGAGTGGACGACACATCTGTTTTCACGGGTCTTCCGGTCATCAATCGCTGAGCGACTAAAAAATTCGCTCGTGAAATCACAGCAAATGTCTCTAATGTCCCATGGGTAACGAACGATAGTGGAAGCAGTAGTAGCCCAAGAAGCATAAGCAGATTTTGTAAAGAGAGGAACATTGATGTAACAACATTACGATGGATATCAGACGAATACCTAGAGGAAATGGTCATGTCAAATATTATGCAGGTGAAGTTGAATTTTGTGATTATCGAAGCTAAGCTCGAGACCAAAGGACCGAATGTTCACTGCATTCATGTAAGCCAATGCCAAAAGTCGCATTCATATTGAATGCAGCATTTTTGGCGGGAAATCTTATGACAACTCGCGCTTTTTGGGGCGGGGATACGCATGCCCACTGATGTAAAAGCAAACTGAAGATTACACATTTTCCTCAGAGATAACATAATGCACTGATCAATTTGAAAGTTCAACATCCCCCGCAGGCAAACCCCTGGGCATTTGAATTTTTGAAGATTGGCTCGTTCCAATTCCTGCCCCTCTGGGCCAAAATTGTGTTCAAATGCTCTACCCTTGAGTGCCGGATTTGACTGTCAAATGCCCCTCCCAAAGAGCAATTTTTTTTAGTGGGAATTTTAACAGTTATCATCAAATGGAACTTATTAATGGTGATTTGCAATAATTTGGAGC
>Ga0126336_10002722_pt1 | contig 10211 bp, 5 predicted proteins | sample SidCmetagenome_FD_92530 | JGI IMG/M metagenome (GOLD analysis project Ga0126336, IMG submission 92530) | Coral microbial communities from El Islote,Puerto Morelos, Mexico - Siderastrea C C metagenome | ecosystem: Host-associated > Invertebrates > Cnidaria > Coral | place: El Islote,Puerto...
AAGCCCAGGTAAAATACGGCTAAGTCTGGAAAGCATTGAGTTTTACCACAAACTTCTGACAAGAGTAGTCGACAACAATAGGGTTTCAGAAGTCAGAACATACAAATGGGTTGCTTTCAAAAAGGCTGTTTGCGCTTTTACAAGCGACTCCGGGAACAACAGCCTCATTTTGACGCTGAATGGTCTTCCCAGTTATTATTTGCAAATTTGCTTTAGAACAACTTGAAACAGGAGAGTAAAAGATTAAGACCTCATTGATGTAAGTGTTGGTAATGACATGACTTGTATCGGTATTTGTTAATTGGTAAGACTACTTACTGAGTGGTAGTTTGGTGGCAAATATCACGAACAATTCGTTACTTGCCATAAAATTCCAGCCATTCGTGAACACTGCAATGCCACTCTTACCTGAAATTAAAAAAAGCCTTCGGCCTTCTTTATATCCATGAAATGCATGTTAATGTGAAATTCTGTTCTTTTTAACACTTTTCGTTGTTTCAAGGCTCTTGAACTTCAATCACATCTCAGGAATCAGCCGTCGCAGTTTTGCTGGGCTTACAAATTTGCAATTCCTGTAAGTTATAAATTTGGTATGAGCAGAGATTTGAAATGGTGACTTTGTGATCTGTTCTTAAATCTACGTGCTGTTCCTGAAACTTGGTCAATCACGTGTATTGCCATTAATTACATCAAACTAACGAGAAAAAAAGCATATAAATTAAAAAAAAAAAACATATTACGTAAGTACGTAAATTAAAGGCCATCCCAGTGGTTAGAGAATTTCCTTAGGAGATACTGGGCTGATTGCATTAGGATGATTCTAATTTAGCTAATTAAATCAATCATCTATTCGTTTGTCAGGATGATGATACAAAACAGTATAACATACATTCCTAGATACACGTTTGCTCATACTCCACTGAAAGTCCTGTAAGTATCAATTTTTGTTTACTCTTTAAGAACACCTTTACAAAGCTAACATTTTGAGGTGCTTCCTCGGTTAAGTGATTCATTTCATTTCACTGCAACTGGCCTACTTGCCCAGTGGTAGTACCCGGGGACTGAAAGGTCTCTGCTGAGCTGGGAAGCGAGACTATAATTTCTGTTTACCATAACCTTTGTTAATTTGAGAGCAACTTTAGCAACTTCCACGGGGTATAATTCCGTAAGAAAAATTAAGTCCAGTGAGTTAAATATTTTCTTATGGGCCTTTACAACAAGTTTAGAAGGGGTGCCCCGATAATCTGGGGGTATGACATGCAATTCAGTGTTCATTTGTGGCGTCAGAAAGAGGCGTATGTATTAGATTGCATCTGCCCTGCACTAAAGGGCAGCTGTATTCAGAAGTATCTTCCACGGATTTCTTCTTCTAAGAGAAATGTTAGAAAGAATACGAAAGATAGAACGAACAGTTAACCTGTAGCTCGCTCACCTGCGGTTTGCTATAAACAAAACAGGAGAGTCGTAAAGAGAAAATGATAACGATACTGGGCGCTGCTTCCATGATACAAACACATTCTAATTTGCAGAACATTGTATCTTTAAAGTGTGGTTGACACCTACTTGATTGTTCTCTTTTCTTGCTTTAGGTTTCTACATAGCAACTCAATCAAACATATTGACGGAAAAGCCTTTAGTGGCCTAAGCAATCTGAAATTATTGTAAGTCATTTTATCAATTACCTATTTTATATGGATTTCCATCACTATAGTGATTTGATTAGGCGCCCTCCTTCCCATTAGCGCCCCTCTCTAAAACGCTCCCCCTTTGAATGTTCCCCCACTCCAAAAAGTGCCCATTTTAAGCACCGGGCCCGTCCTCTGCCGAATAGTACCGTAAGAAGGAATGATGATAGTGTGGTAAGAAATCCCCCGAAATTTACTATGCAAAATCCTGGATGCTTCTCCCATACTTCCTGAGAGACATGAAAGACGGGTACAACCAAGCGATTCCTTGAACAAATTTATTAGACAAAAGACTAAGCGCTACAGTAAGCGCTCTCCCATGTTATACCAAATTAAGACTAGGTCATGCAGAGATCAAAGAAGGCTTGAACATTGGCCTACAATTGCACAAAAGCTAAGTTCCTTTTTTTCTAAGTGTGAAGGACCACCGTTTTGTTAAATAACATGAAAGTAAGATTTATGTTCCCCGTCATCACGTTTATCCGGCTATTTCCTTTTTTACCTTCACAGGACATTGTTCAGCAATCCCTTTGGATTACTGCCGGTCAAGATATTTGACGAAATGACAGCTAATACAACATTGTAAGTTCTGTGGAGTCATCATATGAACTTTCCCAAGTCATATAAACCTAGCAAATCATTACGATGCTCGTAACAAAACATCTAAATTTCCGTTTACAGGGCTATATCGTGTAAAAACCTCCAACATCTTTCTCCAGGAAGTTATCCTGCTTTTATGTAAGTAAAAAAATGGAAATTTTGTTTTTTTTTCCTTAACAAAACGATCAATTGACGAACGTACTTGAGTTCACAGTTATGCAGGTGTCAGGCCGTCTAGGGTGTTAAGAGTATTATGGCAATGTATTCTGTGTCTGTATACAAATTTGTTTAATCCTCGTCTACCATTATCAAGATATGGAACATACTCAAACATAATTTATGGATGTGTTCTTCAGTCGAGTGCTCAAAGATATATCTCAAAGGTGAAAGTAACGAACAAGTAAGATGACGAGTTGAACAGGGCATGTATCTTATTATGTATTGAAGTGTTTAACGTATTAGTCAACTGCTTCTGGTCTTCGTTTGGCAATTTGTCTTTGGCACCGCCTTCATTATTTTAGCTGCTTTTAAAGATTTTCTTGGTAAATAAAATTCATATTTGCAAAGGATAACGCGACAGGTTAAATTACTGGAGAATTCTACTTGCTATCAAGCACTGCTGGGACACTACGCTTTAGGAAAAAAATTAATTGTTACGTCCTAGACTTCAAATTGTCTTAGAAATATTATAAATTGCTAAACGAAATTGCCAACGTAAATTGCTAAGTCGACCCTTGGTCAATCATATCCTAGGGTGTTCATAGGTATCACTTCCACCCCCTCCATGCGTATTAATTAGGTGATATGTATGTTGCGCTGACTAGGCTGTTTTAAATTACCAATTATTCGAATTTTACAGACGAAAGGAAAAAAAGTAAATTTTGACGTCGTCTTTTTCTTCAGTGAATGCGCTCCCTCAGGCTCTTTCTATGTAGTCCTTTTCAACGAGGAGATTTTTGTCAGACAGGGTCTTCTTAGTTCAGGTTTCAAGTGTAGTGGATGCGACTCCCAAAGATCCGTTGGTGATCAATGTATGAACTGTACATTTTGTATGGCTGGAACTCGAACGGATGGAACAAATTGCATCCCATGCCCTGCAGGTAATTGTAATTACTATAAATTTTGAGGCTATGATATCCTAGACTTATCTAGTTTTCATGCAAAACGCAAGTTGTAACCCAAAACAAATGATACACAATATCGCGATTATAATCGCTACTCCTCGCTCCTTTCCAGTTACTGGCAGCCTTTCCTGTCAAAACCATTAGCACTAGAACAATTTCTGAAATGTTTTTTCTGGTGGAAAAGAGAACCAATCAGAAAAAAGATGAACAAACCGCAAGCCGTAACGGGAATTGATTTGTTGATTTAAGTTTTTTCTTGGCTTTGATCTCGCGTCTACTGGTTGCCGCACAACAACCATCTTAAACTGTGTTCACAGTTTTCTTATTCGCACTGTAACGGACTCAAAAAAATGACGCATTATCGCAAGGTTTGACTCTGGAATGAGTTTGAAAGACTAAATATGCACTAACGTACTCTATGTATGTCTGGCCTGGTCGCCAGAACTGGGTGAGCCTTCGATGCTAGTTTGACCTCGTTCGTTGGCACATAACATTATTTACCCAGTTTGGCAACTACTAACTAAAGTCTTCTAGTGTGACAAACATGACGGGCAAGAATAAGAATTTTGAGAAACGTGGTTCTGGACTCCCAACCATGGACTAACGGTCATAGGCACCTCAATTCACGATCCTTAAGACGCTTTTTGTCAGCTTTTAATTCAGATACAGGCATAGTTTTCGATCACTTTTATTGTGCGTTAAAGCAAATTCGAGTATATCTGTGTTCTAGGAAAGAAAAATAGGTCATACCGTGCTAGCAACCTATCTTTAAATAATTTTTTTTCTTCTGCTTTTTTTTTCTTAGCCCAAAATGGTTGAACCCTAGGTACATTCGGGAACAAATGAAGGCGGAAACATAGTTACGCAAAAAAAAAAAACAGTGCCAGTAACTTACAAAGGCGCGGCGAGGTTTTCTTGGTCGTATGAATCTTAGCTTTAACTAACGGTTAAGGGTATGCGCGGACAAAATAGACCAGTAAGCTGCCCAGTTCAGCCAAAATTAAGGCATAGAGGGGATATGCAGGTATGGCGCCGATTTATTACTGGAAATGGCCTAGCCAGGCCACGAGGAAAGTTTACAAAAATTTCGTCCACAATTATTACAGTCTTGGGCCTGAATATGACAAAAAGAAAAACATTTCTCGAGATTTGACGAACCGCTATCAATTATAGCCGCTAAAATGTGATCCAGGTTCCTGTTATGGTGGAATTGACTCAGCACGTCATCCCAGGTACAAACGAACTTTGTGTACCACGTGCTCTAATAACCACTATTTCCGATTTAACAACTGCCTGGAATGTTGAGGACGACACGACATTTACTTCATCTTATGTGTTGTAGCAGTTTTGGTCTTTGTTGCAGTGTTCTTGCTCATTTTTTGGAGGCGACTCAAGAAGCACAGAAAACAAATCGTACAGTTGCATATGTTGACATGTCTTGCTGTGTTTGTGATTCTCTGTACTAGCACGTGTTCAGTGGCCCGTACATAACCCTCTTCTCCATAGGAAAATACTTGAAGTTTGTTAAAGGAAATATTTTGCAATTTGCACCGTTGAGCTGCGTTCACTCTCAACTGCAACCAGACCCATTTCTGAAATTTTTCTTAGCCGTCGGAGTCTACATCTTGGTTGTTTCTTTTAATATTCTTGTGTATCTCTTCGTAAAAAAAACGCAACAGCAACAAAAGAAAATTTTCAGGTGCCAAAAGGCAATGAAAATATCGAGCTTAAGGAAGTCGTGTTACCGAACCATGTTCTTATTTCTTCCGTTATCATACCCAATGACAAGTAATTTTAATTTATTAAGTACGTGACATGTCACTCGCGTCACTTTGCGCGAATTTCTCGATTTTCAGTCCACTGCAAAGATCTTCTTCCTATTGGAACTATTATCTGTTTGATAAAAACAGGAAGGTTTCATCAAATGTACGTTTCCACAAAGTTTTCATTCGATATCGTTTAAAACTAGCATTTATTTGCACAATTGAAATAATTTTATTAGCGTTTTCATTTTTCTCGTAGACTGAAATATAGCCGAGAACTTAAGGGATAAAAATCGTCGCTTTGTAGCCAATTCCGCTGTAATAATTTTCGTCCGCATCTTACACTTCAAGTGAAACGATCAAAGCCTGCCTAATTGTCAGCATTCACTTTGCCACGTGCACCGCTAAGAACTTCGCGCTGCTAATTTTGCCAATTTATAAAGAAACACTCACGCCATATAAATGCATGAATAATTTAGCCCCGCCTTACCTGTTTTAAAAAAAAGAACAACAGCAAACAGTCGTTTCTCAACAGAGCTGAAAAGATTTGGGAAGATCCCTGTTGTTTTCTTCACTTGGTGTATTTTCAGGAGGTTTTTATCAGGACGAAATGGGACAAGTTGATTGCAAGAATTGTAGCATAGGTACTTACGTGTCAGAGAAGCGTCAACCCGGAAAAAGCCCAACTGACTGTTACGCATGTCCGTACGGTAAGGACTGTTATGCTAATTACGTGGGTTCCTAAGTTCATCATTTGTCCATCCATCATTTGCTCATTTGTTCATCCTAAGTCCATCAAGTCCATCATTCCATCAAATCATTTACAATTAGCAACTAAATTAGATATAATCTAATTTTACATTGTGAAATGCTATATCGAATTTGGTGAGAGGTGGCCTCTCACTACAAGCGCTGCGCTTGAGTTGTTAATGGTTAGCGAGTACACCGTTCCAGCAAACGGTTTCAAGCCCGGTCTCTACATGGTGTTATTTCCTTAAGCAGAAAACTTAACATCACATTGTCTCTCTCATCCTTAAGTTGTCTAATACGAAACTTGTACAAGTGAACAAGGCCGAAAAAATCCAGCTTTATGAAACTGGTTTCCATGGAAAAATAGCGCCAAAACTTTCCATGTGTGGAGTTTCGCTAATCGTCTCGGGTTTGATTTACTAACCAATGGTTCAATTGACAAACCTTTCTTCGCAGGAAAAAAGGCCTGAGCTCAAAATCAGTTTTATTTCACAATACTTATGACGTTTCCTGATCTTTATAAACAGGTACCCTTTCGAATGAGACCGCTGGTTATCGCGCATGCAGATGTCTCCGTGGTTTTTACCGGGTGGATCGATTTGGTCCTTGCTCAGAATGTCCATCCCAAGGCATAACCTGTGTTAACGATACTGCAATACTGGCACCTAATTATTATTGGAAATGGCCTCGCCAAGCCACGAAGGATATTTACAGTAATTTCGTGGTAAACATTCTCAATCTGGGGTCCGAATATAACAAAAATTTCTCGAGATTTCACGAACCGCTGCCTAAGCCGCTAAAATGTCCCTATCCAGGTTCCTGTTATGGCGGAATTGACTCAGCATGTCACGTGAGATACAAAGGAACTTTGTGTGCCACGTGTTCTAATAACCACTATTTCCGATTTAACAACTGCCTGGAATGTCCCCGAATGACAGTTACCATCATTTCATGTGGTGTTGTAGTTTTGGTCTTTGTTGCGGTGTTCCTGCTTGTTCTTTGGGGCGACTCACGGCGCACAGAAAACAACCGTACTGTTGCAGATGTTGTCATGTCCTGCTGTAAAATCGTGATCGGATTTTATCAAGTCATTGCCGGAATATTCTCAGCACTAGCACGTGTTCAGTGGCCCGTAACCCTCATTTCCATAGGAAAATGTTTGAAGTTTGTTGAAGGGAACATTCTGCAATTTGCACCGTTGAGCTGCATTCACCCTCAATTGCGACCAGACCCATTCATGCAATTTGTCTTAGCCGTTGGCACCAACATCCTAGTTGTTTCTCTGATTCTTCTTTACCTCTTCCTAAAGAAACTCTACATCAACAAGATGGACATTTTCATGAGCGAAAAGACAATGAAAATATCAAGCTTAAGGAAGTCGTGTTATCGTAACATATTCTTATTTCTTCTTCTGTCTTACCCAATGACAAGTAAGAAGATTATCCACATTCTGCCCTTGCCTGGAGTATGTGTCAACGTCTGCTTTAACCAAAACGATAGCGAATGCATTTCTCTACTGAAGGCTGATTACTCCATCCTCTGCTCCACTGTTCGACATAACGTCTTCTGGAAAATTGCTGCAGTGTTTGCATTATACCCAGTTTTTTTTCCACTTCTGATGCTGCTTCCCATTTACAAGTACCGGGATTCTGAAAGTGAAAAAGAAATCGCTTTTGGTTTAAGAGTGTTTTTCGAAAACTACAAGAAGAAATACTGGTTTTGGGAGATAGTTGAATTGTACCGAAAGCTTATCCTGATCTCACTGATCTTTCTCTTTGGATGTGAAAGTCGTTCCCAAATTGGCTTCACCTTGATCACAGCAAGTGCATCTGGAATTGCCTACACCCTCTTTAGACCCGTAAAAGGGAAATTTGAAGATCGACTCCAAACGTTTGTCCTGTGGATTATATTCTTTAACGTTTGCCTTGGTGCAATATATTTTGTGCCTGACGTTAGCGGGGATTACATGGAAAACGACTCAATCTTTGTCAATTTTCTTTTTGTGCTTCTTAACAGTTCAGTCCTGATCATTGCTGTTGGTAAGTTTTATCAGTTAGCCACTCGATTACAATAACCTTAAAGATTTTTTTAAACTTCACCATCATGACTTTATTAAAAAATTTTCGTTGATGCATCTTTAATTTACGAGGCAACCACAGACCAGAAATTGTCCACCAAGAGTACGGACTTCTACTAAAAACTTACTCTAGAAGGCTCGTTTTGTAACTTGGAGCAAACTCCACTTAACCGATGCCAACAGTTATCTGTTACGTGGTACAGATATTCCCAACGAAGTGACAAAGTCTAAGACTCATCTTCAACGTTGTTCTCGACGATTCGTTCTCTTGACAAATCCAGCAGCAGATGAATAGGCATGGGAATAATTCTGCTTTTATCTTAAAAATTGATACTTTTTGTTTAATGTTTTGTCATTTTGTCTGTCTTTCCTAGTAAAGGGAATCCTTTATTTGAGGTCTACCTGGGAAGCAGTGTCTTCTTGTCCCAAACGTTGCCTTCACTTGATCTGCCGTGGTTGTTTTGGTTGCCGTCGCAGAGAAAACGAAGCTGAATCTATCGAAATTATTCCTCAGTTGCACGAGGATTAGACTCACTTGTTGCTTATTTGAGATCCGCTTCTGTGTTCAAGTCTATGCAATTAGTGATGGATCTGAGACCGACATATGTCAGGCTTAAAAATGTTGATATCACAATCAAGTGCAAAAAAAAAAACAACATTTAGATATGTAGGTTATTATGGCGTGTATATATTTTTTCTGGCATATAAATAACCGGTAAATTTCGCACACAATTGGCAAAGCTGCCAAGGAAAGTAATAAGCTGAGATGATTAGCTGATTTTTTTATTTTTCATTTTTTCGGATAATCTCAAAAGCAGTATACTGTGCGTAGAGTAAAGTGCAAGTCACGTTTTCCACTGTATGGGAAATTTAAGACAGTTTTCAGAATATTAGTACAAATTAGTTCTTTTAGGTGTAAGAGGTACAATGAAGATATCGTGTACTTACTTCACGTCGTAGATATTAATATGCCAACTAGATTCGAGAGCAACGATGGTCCAGCACCACGAAGTAACTTATCCTTACCAAAGAGTGAACGGCGACGCAGTAACGTTCAACACAGAACAGAGTGCAAGTTAACAAGAACTGATCTTTTATAGAATATAGAGAAAACCAACTACTGTAAATCCAGAGTTGGACAGATCAGGGTAAGTTGCATAAAACCTAACGCTGGACATCAGACTGCTAACGTCAGACGTTAAAATAGTGACTAACTGGAGTGAGCTTCTGCCGTATGAAGTTACGCCGGACGTTAAGTTTTATGCAACTTGCCCCAGAAAGCGAGGCTCCCCTCAATACATTATTACAAGGAGAAAACAGCTATGGAAGAGATAACAAGCAAAGAAAATGCGGACACCTCATTAGAAGAGCTGGAAAAAAACTCTTCAAGAAATGGCGAGTGGCCAGATACCTGCAAGCAGGACACGGATCACGCAGACCAGTGTATTTCCATGAGGAGACATCCATTGACTTGTAGGACTTTTAACTTTTAAGTACGACTCGTAAAAGAGTCGTTCATTTTGACTTTTGGCAGTGCTAGAGTAACAAGCTTTTTCCTTGTTTGGGAAAAATATAACATGCATATCTCTGTACGAAATAAGGACCTGTAAAATATTGTATCACGTGATTTAGTTGTATTAAAAACCAGTTCTGTCCCACATGGCGTCTTGTTCTCGATGACATGTCAATTTTAATAAAGAGAACTCGAAATTTGTTCCAAACAGTGGACACGTGTGACGTAGAATGGCTGTACCAATGGGACAACGAGGCCTTTTTTGCGGAGGTGGAAGGGGGGGGCAAAATCTACTTAAAATAGCTCACCTGGAAGGGATGCATATGTTACAAGTTACCTTCTTCTACAAAACCCTAAAAGCACAGTCAAATCAATTAAATGTAAAGAAGACCATCGTAGTTATGGTCGCCACTTTTGCAGTTGCGAAAAGAAAGCCTGAAAAAAATTCAGGCTTGCACAGGATTCGAACCCTTGACCTCTGCGATATCGGTGCAGCGTTTTTAAAGCAATTGAGCTAACAAGCCAACTGGGAGCTGGTCATTACGTCGGTTCGTTATAAACCCGTGAAAGATGCAAATGAAATGATGAATATATGAATATCATATAGTAGAACAACGGAGTTAAGAATTAAAAGAAGACCATCACCGTTATAGACGCAACTTTTTGCCTTTGCAAACGTTTTCGCAACAGTTGCGTCTA
>Ga0126336_10002723_pt1 | contig 10207 bp, 6 predicted proteins | sample SidCmetagenome_FD_92530 | JGI IMG/M metagenome (GOLD analysis project Ga0126336, IMG submission 92530) | Coral microbial communities from El Islote,Puerto Morelos, Mexico - Siderastrea C C metagenome | ecosystem: Host-associated > Invertebrates > Cnidaria > Coral | place: El Islote,Puerto...
TTATTCCTACATAAGTCTCAGTTCTATTATTCGACTTAACAGTTGCCTGGTAAACAACTTCCTTTGTCAGGCATGCACCTTCTAAAGGGCACTCGTCCTTATTTCTACAGTTGCATGCCTTCTCAGCCTGATCTTGTGCCGGTTGTGAATCTTTCTTTAGGATGGTTTTATTATGTCCATCAATTATCTGTTTAACGTTTGGCACGCAACTGTAGCTTATCTTGAGGGTGTTTCGGTTAAACACCCTTGGCAGAAGAGAAACACCGACACGCTCTTCGATGTCACCATGGGAAGTTATGACGGAGCAGAAACATGCGAATTAGTCGGAAACTACAGCCTCTCGCAACTCAAAGAAATCCCTTACGACATGGAAATTGGGCTTTACAGAGAAGACGGCTTAACAGTCCTGGACCAAACCCCACAAAAATCGAAAACATTAACAAAGAAATCTGCAAAGTGTTCGCCAAAAACAACCTACGCATCACTATCGAACCCAACAAAAAGGTCGTAAATTTCCTTGACGTAACACTAGACTTAACCACTGAGAAGTCTTAGTACAAGCCTAATTCGAAGCCAACAACCACTCCGCTCTATGTCCACAGCAAATCTAACCACCCCCCATGCATAATAAAGAACATCCCTGAGGCAATTAACAAAAGATTGAATTATGTGTTGATCATCGCAGTGAAGGTGTTTCAACCTAAGCGGTTGAAAAGAAGAAACCTGAAAAAATTCAGCCTTGCACGGGAATCGAACCCATGACCTCTGCGATACCGTGTCCAGCGCTCTAACCAACTGAGCTATCAAGCCAACTGGGAGCTGGTCAATTGAGAGTTCGTATTTATCCCGTAGATGGCGAATGAATACATATTATATACGAAATTCATATATTTGAACTGCAGATAAAGATAGAATTATGTGTAGATCAGCGCAGTGAAGGTGTTTCAACCTAAGCGGTTGAAAAGAAGAAACCTGAAAAAATTCAGCCTTGCACGGGAATCGAACCCATGACCTCTGCGATACCGGTCCAGCGATCTAACCAACTGAGCTATCAAGCCAACTGGGAGCTGGTCAATTGAGAGTTCGTATTTATCCCGTAGATGGCGAATGAATAAATATTATATCTGAAATTCATATATTTGAACTGCGGATAAAGATAGAATTATGTGTAGATCATCGCAGTGAAGGTGTTTCAACCTAAGCGGTTGAAAAGAAGAAACCTGAAAAAATTCAGCCTTGCACGGGAATCGAACCCATGACCACTGCGATACCGGTGCAGCGCTATTAGTTATAACATTCAAATTTTAAATTTTAAATTTGAATGTTGTAACTAGCATATACCTCTAGTGCCCCTGATGAAGACCGTGATTGTCGAAACGTTGAGCGCTGATTAAACCAACAACGCTATCTTGGAGTTGGACTCTTGATCGTAACATTTCAGTTTTTATTAACGCCAAGTATTTCAAGTGTCCACGATCGCCCTAGTGATCCTCCAGCAAGCACCTACTGTTGGTCAAGGATTTGCATTGTTTGCGAGACCCGTAATAAGGTCTTTACCCATTTGCGTTTCTTTGGTGTCGAAGAATCCATATAATCTGGGATCACAAATTCGTTTTCGGATTCTCGCAAAGAAACGCACCCTAGGTGTCCCTCGGTTTCTGCTGGCTGGAGTAAACACTTGTGTCGTCTGGGTCGTTTATCAAAATTTCACGCTTAGCAATATTTAATATGTTTCGGCAAAATCTAAGGAAAATAGCATTAGATTACACATACCTAATTCAATAAAGGTTGCTTTGGCAATTGGTCATTGGCAATTGAGCATTGGGCATTTGGGCATACGGAACACAATGCAATGCTTTGCTTGAGTGACCGCCAAACAATAGCTTCTGAATGCGCAATTGCTCAATGCCCAAACCAACCTTTATTGAATTAGTGTAATTAGTGAGGCCAAAAAGTAGTATGGGCAGCTGAGAGTGTTCTGTGATTCGGCTGTAACTCGAAGGTTGACACTGCCACAGGATGGGTGAAAGTGCCACAAACACTTACCTAATGTAAATTCGTTTTCTGTAAGGGTAAGCCATAGCTAAGTTTGGTAAATCTATCAATAAATTACCCACATCCCCTTGCAGTATTGTCGCGTAGGCTTTCCGACAACGTTAATGAATTGCTGTATATTTGTGAACTGCGATGTGCTAGTAGAATAGATTGTTTTGCGGTAAGGGTAAAGGGCGGCAATTATCAAAATGATACCCCTTCCATATACCTATAGCTAGAGCAAAATTGCACCCCTTTCTTATACCTCAAGGATAAGCCAAAACAATAGATTTTCCTGTAATGGCCACGTTTTTTCCCGGGTTTTGAGTCGTTCTGATTCAGTTAAGAAATCATTTCTGCCAATTTCTTCCACTTTGCAGCTGATTTTGTGACCCTTTCGTATGCTAAAATGGCAATTTTCCCTACCCCTTTAAATACTGCGAGCTTAAAAAAGGAACCCCTTTCGGGTGGAGCCTCCCCGTGGGCCTTTGAATAAGCATTTCGTTGAAATTCTTCAAAATTTTAAAACTGCAAGGCATAATTTATTGTCATAAATCCCGCAGTCATAATTATGCCATTCCACAAACTCATGCCTCCTTTTTCCCTCACCGATTGTTCTGTTGGGTTAATGTAAGGTCAGGTGTTTCGTAATTGGGTTGACCTGTTGACAGTTTGAGCTAGTGGTATTTTCAGCTTCATGCAATCAACTTGCGATCATATTTGTATGTGTGTGCGTGAACCAGAAAAAACGGAACAGACACAGTATCGATAAGACAGGGAAAACATCCACACACAAAAATGTTGCTGCACATATCCACCGTGTCTGCAATTGTTGCAACATTGAAACTTCGCCAGTGGTGTGAACATCAACCAAAAACAGTTGAAGAACCTGACAAGGTAACAATGCTCTGTAACATGCCAATTAGTACTGACAGAGCCCTGAAACACAGCGGGCTCGATATTACCCGGCGTATCTAATCGAACGTTCGCTAATCGAACCCAATCGAATACCAATCGTTCGTTTGGGTTCGGTAATCGAACATAATCGAACTCACAGTAAAATTTAGTCAATCGAACATAATCGAACGTTCGATTACCGAACGGTCGACAATCGTACTCAATCAAACGTTCGATTGCCGAACTGCTGTTTGTTTGATCAGTTTTTGTTTAAATATAAACACTGATAAAAACGGAGATGTGAAAAAAATTATCAAACTAGATAAGATACATTTGTTGCAATAGTAGGGAGTGTGTTAGCGTTTTACAAGGCAAGGCTCATAACAGCAATTTTCAGATGACGGAGGAAGATCAATTGTTTATCAAGAATAAGCTTCCTGGGCTGGTTGAGATAGAATCGAAGCGTTTAAAACAGGAAGAAAAAGAAAGACAAGAAAAAATCAAACAACCGAAAGCAGGACATCCGAAAGACATGACAGTAATTTTGCTTCGCGATCGGGAAGTCTTATTAGAAATGGGCGTTTCATTTAAGTCCGAAGTGACTCAAAACAAAAGCTCATCGCTAAAGTAACTCAAGCAAGATAGCGCAAGTGAGCTGGTGCATGCGTAGGAAATTTCAATAGAAATCTCTCAAGCCCACGTTGTAAATTCCCTCGTCGATTGATTTCAAGAACCACGACTCAGGCAGGCGAACAGCTTTCTCATCCGAAACTCAAGTAAATTTTGCATGGAAGTTTTTTGCTTACTACGATGATTTCGATCTAAAGAAAAAGATTGTTTTACTTTTTCACCTGTTATTTTTATCATCTATGTTGATGGCAAGCTCTTCCTCTGATGTAGTTGTTGTCATTGCTGGAAATTGCTCTCCTCCTTTCCACGTCACTTTTGGCTGCCCTTTAGGGCTTGGAAAGACTTATGGCGACAGCGTTTTGGTTACTGACATCCTGATTATTCACATGTTGAACACCTTTGCCTGTGTTGCAGTGAATGAAATGGTGCGACTACTGTTTGAGTATTACGGTAACGTTCAGGACAGAAGCCATTTCCTCCCCACTACTATAAAAATGTAAACAATAATGCATTTCAGTATTTAACTGTCGTTTTGTTCTCTTCTACAAAATGTGTATAACCAAACATTGACATTCAGTTTGATGTTTTTGGGACGATTGTCTATTTATTCCATTCAATAAAGGTTGATTATGATTACTCCTGCAAGATTTACTTGTTTACAGGTGTCAAGAGATGGATTCCGAACAAAATCGAATCGGAATGAGTTCGATTGCGTTCGATTTTGTTCGATTGGTTCGATTGGCTCTATAATCGAACTCACAGCGAAATAGATGTTTGATTTTGATCGATTACCGAACCCAATCGAACGATTGGTGTTCGATTAGTTCGATTGAATTTTGGTTCAATTTTGTTCGATTAGATACCCCGGGATATTAATATGAAAGACCATACCACCAAACAATGCACTCCGATTGACATCCCCATCCCATTAGACTCGCCATCAGACAGAACCGTGTTAACGAACGATTTGAAAAGTTACTTGAATACAAAGATCTGTTATAATAATCAAGGTGACGTTTTACAGAAAATGCGTAATGAAGTCCACTACAGTCCCTACGGTAATTAGAGCGCTTAGTGGAGTAACTAAGCAGAGAATGTGCGGGTACTTTGAGAAAAAAAAACCGAAAGCAGCAAGATCCATAAGAAACAGAAGAAAGCATTGTTGTGACCTGCACATAGATTGTGCAGAGGGCTTTCAATTACATAACTGGAGTTATATTGCTGAAGTGTTTGGTTTATTTCCGGATATAACCAGGATGGGAAAACGATGGACCTCTTGTTATAATAATGATGACAAATGATAATGATAATGATAATAATAATAGTAATGATAATGAAAATGATAATGATAATGATAATGACAATGACAACGACAATGATAATGAGGCATTTAATGTATGTAAACCAGTAAGGCGTAGGGGATATTATTTGTTACATGACATACACACAGTCAGAAGAGCGGCCTTATGTGTTGTTGGTTGAGTTATGAATTTTAATTACATAATACTCGTGTATGGCTCAACGACATGTTAACTGGGTCTCGAACATGTTGTCATATGAATCACTTAACTTAGGAATTGATCAAGGCTCTGCATTTCTGGCTCTACGTCACATAATGCATCAGTCAATTACAACAGTGCCCACCCCCTCCCCCCAGACCAACCCCCGGGCACTAGCATTTTTTTAAGAAAATGGCAATTTCCCCGGGGTGGGGATAAATAAGTACGCAAATGCCCCGGGGTGAGACCAAAAAAACTGCTCAACATTTAATAAATCGTAACAAGAAAGTGTCACTCATCATCAAGGCTGGTTTCCATATCATCGCTACGATCCCTGCAGTCGCTGGAAAAAACGTTCAGCAATCGTTGTCATCATATGCATACCACACTTCAGCGATCGTAGCGATCACAGCATTTCACAACGATCGCTGAGGAGTGGTTTCCACGTGATCGCAACGATTGCTGGACGTTTTTTTCAGCGATCGCAGAGATCGTAGCGATCGTATGGAAACCAGCCTTTATTTTTAATGCTTTTCGGGTCTTTACCCGTGCGTGTATCCCGTTGTTCATTTGCTTTAATGCTACTTGTCAATAAGACGCCAAGGTGTGTACATGACCGTTTCCCTCTGGTTTACTACTTGGTTCAATTATTCGTTCATTTATTTGATTTTGACGTACATGTGTTTATTTGTTTATTTTTAAAACAAGCTAAGAAATGCTTAAATATAATAACTTATCGAAGAACTGAAATCGCATGATCCGTATTAACAAATGGCCAAAATCGTAAAATGTTAGAGTTCACGAAAGTGATCATCTTGGAGACCAAAACCTGACAAGGATGTCAAATGCCCCGGGGTCGTCCCGGGGTAGGCAAATGCTCTACCCTGGGCAGTGCTACAATTTCAAATGCCCTACCCCCGGGATTGAAACATGAGCAAATGGCCGTCTAATGCCCAGGGGGGGGGGGATGGGCACCGCTGGAATTGACTGGTGCATAATCCCCTGTCAACTTTGTAGATTTGATTTACAACAATCAGTGTTTCTCACTGCGTATCTCACAGTTTTTGGCCTACGGTTTCCGTAACTATGTGTTATGACGCGCGACCACAGTCTTATATGGGCGATCAATTTCCGTGTTAACAGCAACAGGGTCTTAGCTATCAACTATTAAACTCCGAAATGTCTGAGTCCAATCATCACAACATTATTACGATTAGTCGTCCACGTTTGTTGATAACGCCTTTGAATTCACGGAACGGCAACAAATTGAAATCAATGAAAAGTTTTGCGTGTTTTGTACATTTGGCCACTTTCGGCACGTAAGTAGTACAGAAAAGAGTTCTGCAACGGGTGGAGAGTGTGGATGTGATGTCATAATCCCTTAGAGGCTAACGTCATCACAAAAAACTAAAAATAGAATGCTTCTATGTCAGGGTGGAGGAGTGGAGCTGAATCGTAACTCTCCAGAGGTTGACGTTATCAAAATTAGTAATTAGTCATTTGTTTTTTTATTATTAAAAAATAAATAAATAAATAAAACACACTTGTGAATGCATTTGATTAAAATAATCACGTTGTATTTATTTGCCCCTCGAAAAATAGCCCAGCGAGTAAAATGCATCTCAAAACAACGAATGAAAGTGGAAAACGCGCTTTGCTTGCTTTTTGATGTTTATGAGGAAATGACCAAAGGTGATGTGATAACCTAGGAGAGATTATTAATTTTCATTGCTTATGCAGAAAACTTCAACTTAAGAAGGAAAGAATGGAACGTGTTACTTAATTCTCGATTAAATGCAAGCACTCGTCTTCATTACCGAGTGTTTCAGCACTCTTGTGTCTATTCCTGGATCTGAAATCATAGCACGAAGGTATTTATAAAAGCGATTAACATTGTGTGAGAATTATAGAGAACGTCCTAACAAGTAAAGACATGGACTGCTTTGATTCCATACCATCATTTTCTCTTGAAAGTTGTATTAGATTATAAGGTAAAGATAACGTTTAATAAAAACGTCGTTAACAAACACTGAGGGGAGAGAAAACATAGTCAAGCTCTTATTTTTATTTTCATTTTGCATGCTCATAATCTTTAGAAGGTAAAAACCTTCACTAAAAAAGGTTTAACTGGCATTGTTTTGACTACAGGAATCAATTAATCTCAATAGCCTGAATAGAAGAAAACAAAACCTTAACTTGTTTTTGACCTTTGTATTTGACGCCATTTAACTAATTTTGAATAACTGATCGTGTGTAGTTGTGTAGTATTTAATATATATGAGTTAAACTCAAGATTAATCTACCAAGAAGAAAACTATTTACTTTTTTTTATTGCAAGAGAGTAATAAGAAATTCTCTTTTATGCATCCTGAATTAGAATTTTACCAAGAAAGCACTCAACGGATTGATTGTAATGGAGGGCTAATAAAACTTTGTCTCGCACATGAAGAAACGGAAGATTAATTATATGTGTAAAAGAGAACACATTTTGCGTTTAAAAACAAGTCATATCAGTAAAGTAATGGTTTCTATTCGATTTATAGTAATAATTTACACAAGCTAGAGAGATTCCAATCAATGTAAATATCTGTATGTTTAAGGATTGAGCAAATGGATGTATTGAATAATTATATAGAAACTGAGAAGTAGAGTACTTAACGATTTTTGGTTGATTGTAAATACTTTCCAAAGCACAATGAGGTGAATTTGGTTTTAACACAAGGATTTTTCTCCAAAGTTTAAATTTTCTTAAGGGGAAAGTTTACAAATCCCTTAAGCTCACTTGAAGTTCAATTGTGAATATTTTCGCTGTGATAATGACCCAAGGGAAAAACGTACGCACACATTACTTCTACATTACAACCTACTCAACGCAAAATAATTACCTTTACATCAATTCTTTGTTACAGCTTGATCATTACAAAAGCAAATGGTTTTCTTCATTCAAAAATCATAGTAAAATATTCTGACATACACATTTAGATAAGGCTTGAGAGTTTTGAAAAAAGCCGTAGAAAAAATGAAACGCTTGAGAAGGAAATTTTAAGATCACATCGGCACATCGTGCATTATTCCCCTCATGTAGCATATTGCTATGCTTATGAAATAATTTTCTATAACCTTACCCATTTCTAAGAATATGTCCGCACAGTTTGATCAGTGTAAAATATCGAATGCATTGTTAAAGAATCGCCCTACTGAATGATTTCAGGTGGTCATTTGACAGAGTTTAAACAAATAGAGTTTAAACAAATCGGCCAATCAGCCAGCACAATGCAAGATTGTTTTGCTGGACTGAACAAAGAATTTTGTCACACGTTTTTCCCTTGGGTCATTATCACAGCGAAAATATTCACAATTGAACTTCAAGTGAGCTTTAGGGATTTGTAAACTTTGCACTTAAGAAAAAGTAAACTTCGGAGAAAAATCCTTATGTTAAAACCAAATTCACCTCATTGTGCTTTGGAAAGTATTTACAATCAACCAAAAATCGTTAAGTACTCTACTTCTCAGTTTCTATATAATTATTCAATGCATCCATTTGCTCAATCTTTAAACATACAGATATTTACATTGATTGGAATCTCACTAGCTTGTGTGAATTATTACTATAAATTGAAAAGAAACCATTACTTTACTGATATGACTTGTTTTTAAACGCAAAATGTGTTCTCTTTTACACATATAAATAATCTTCCGTTTTCTCCTGTGTGAGAAAAAGTGTTATTAGCCCTCCATTACAATCAATCCATTGAGTGCTTTCTTGCTAAATTCAGGATGCATAAAAGAGAATTTCTTATTACTCTCTTGCAATAACAAAAAGTCAAATAGTTTTCTTCTTGGTAGATTAATCTTGAGTTGAACTCATATACATTAAATACCACAGAACAACACACCATCAGTTATTCAAAATTAGTTAAATGGCGTCAAATACAAAGGTCAAAAACAAGTTAAGGTATTGTTTTCTTCTATTCAGGCTATTAAGATTAATTGATTCCTGTAGTCAAAATATTGCCAGTTAAACCTTTTCTAATGAAGGTTTTTACCTTGTAAAGGTTGTGAGCGTGCAAAATGAAAATGAAAATAAACGATCGACTACGTTTTCTCTCCTCTCAGTGTTTGTTAACGACGTTTAATTTTTATTAAAGGTTATCTTTACGTTACAATCTAATAAAACTTCAAGAGAAAATTATGGTATGGAATCAAAGCAGCCCATGTCTTTACTTGTTAAGAAGTTTTCTATAATGCTCACACAATGTTAAAAATCGCTTTTATAAACACCTTCGTTCTAGGATTTCAGATCCAGAAATAGACGCAAGAGTGCTGAAACACTCGGTAATGAAGACGAGTGCTTGCATTTAATCGAAAATTAAGTAACACGTTTCATTTTTCCTTGTTAAATTGAAGTTTTCTGCATAAGCAATGAAAATTAATAATCTCTCCCAGTTCATCACATCACCTTTGGTCATTTCCTCATAAACAGCAAAAAGCAAGCAAAGCGCGTTTTCCACTTTCATTCGTTGTTTTGAGATGCATTTTACTCGCTGGGCTAGTATTCGAAGAGCAAATAAATACCACATGATTATTTCAATCAAACGCATTCACATGTGTGTTTTATTCATTTATTTATTTATTAATAATAAAAAATGCCTTATTACTAATTTTGATGACGTCAACCTCTGAAGAGTTAGATTCACCTCCACCCCTCCACCCTGAAATAGAAGCGTTCTAATTATAAAAACAAAAGACAACAAATAGTAGAAGAATTTGCATATGAAAGGAAAAACATCCAAACTAAAAAAGGTAAAGTTTTTCACTGCTGACATTTCCATTTAGGTAAGGTTATAAATCCCTTACAATCAAATGTCCAGGGTTGCTTATAAGGCTTGCTGTTGGGACTGCCAAGAGTTCTACATAGGTAAAACTAAACGAAGATTGCATGACAGGAAAACGGAGCACTTCAAATCCATTACGAGTTGCAATCACTCATCTGCTATTGCAGACGATGTCACGTCAACTGGTCATAATAATATATAGATTTAGCCAAGCCTAAAAGCGGAGCCCCCCTTTTTGTTTTGTCTGTTTTTTGCTTTTGTTTTTTGTTTTGTTTTTTGTTTTGTTTTTGCTGGCAGTTATTAATTTGTGAA